>ERZ891418.590-NODE-590-length-12179-cov-7.255114_pt1 | contig 12179 bp, 6 predicted proteins | sample MGYA00521236_ERZ891418 | MGnify/ENA primary metagenome ERZ891418 (study PRJEB32303, sample SAMEA104408696) | aquatic metagenome | biome: Brackish water; feature: Chemocline; material: water | place: Baltic Sea | collected 2014-10-18T10:34:00 | depth 100 m ... | reverse complement strand
CGAAGATCATGAAGAAAATAAGGTAGCCCATCACTCCGCCGCCTTCGTCGTCGTCAACGACGGTGCTCGCAAGCAGTTGCTTCGCGTGGCGTTCTTCTTCTTTCTCCTGGCGGATCCGTTCGCGGCGGGCGTCTTCCTTGAGCTCGGCTTTCAGCTCGCGCAGATTTTCTCCACAGTGCGGACATTCTCTGGCCTTGCTGCCGACATCGCGTCCGCAGTTGAGGCACGCCTCAAGTTCGCCGACTCCCAGCGACTGTGAGCCAGCCGCCATCGACGCGAGTGCTCCAAAATCCAGATCACCTTCATCTTCGTCCGGTCACCTGCGGCTGGTCGCTTTCTTCCGCCGTTCTGGTGCGGCAGCGACACTTACGGAAGGGGCATCGGGTATCCTGACGACCGATCCGCAGTCCGGGCATTTGATCCGGCTGCCGGCTGCTGCGTCTTTCACCTTCAGCTTCCGTCCGCAACCATTGCATTCTGCTCGAATCGGCATCGATGCATCTCGCCTGTCGTGTGGTGTAACCTGTCGTGTGGTGTAAACTGACCTTCAGGCTCGGCAGAATATACTCAGATTTCGAGAATTGATTCCACGCATTTCTGATCCGACAGGCAACAACATTCGGACAGAGATCACAATTCCAGAGGGCGACATGTCGACTGAATCGAAAGATGCTTCGCAGACAGCCACCTCATCAAAATGAACTCTTTCGCCACTGATGTTTATGTTTGTGGCGTTTGCGGGACTCACCGTTCTTCTCGGCGTCTTCGTCGGCCTGATGGCGGCGATCGAACCAGAGATTCCGACCGGAAGTTCTCTGCAGGAAGTGATGATGCCGGACGGGACGATCCTGGCTCTCGAAGCGGTGACCTGGGGAAAACTGCACGAATACGAAGTCGAGTTCCCCACCCAGGGGTTCGAGTTTTTCCCGAGCGGCAGGTCCCGCACGATCAACCAGGGAACGAGCAAGGACCAAATTGTTTTGTGGCTTTCACGCCGGGATGCGATCACAGGAAAAGCCCTCGACTTCGACTGGTGGGCTCATTCGACCGTGGTCGACTCGCACGGCTGCGAAATTGAAGACAGTGACAACGACGCGCGTCGACACGCTCACCACGCTCACGGGAGTTCCGGGTCCGGCGGAAGACCGTTTCAGTCCGTTTCCGCCCACAGTCATGGCGAGCAATACACATCAATCATCGTCACGTCGGGACTGCCCGCTTTCCGGCACGAAGGCGACACGTTCACCGTGAGGCTGTACGACCTGGCGGGTACGAAAGTCGGCGAGTTTCAGATCACGGATCCCAGCCCGACCAAGGGTAGCTATCCCGTCTGGAAACCCGAAGAACTGCCAGTCACGAAAACGATGAACGACCTGACGGTGACTCTGACAAGCGTGGCCGGCGAACTCAGCGAGTCGCAAAGTTCTCGCAACGGCCGTTCGTACATTCGCAAACGGACGCAACTTAACTACGACTTTCAGGTGAAAGAAAACGGCGAGTCGACGAATCGGTGGCAGTCCCGTTCAATGACCGTCAGCGACGCGCTCGGAAACTCGCTGAACCATTACGACATCAGCCAGCTTTGCGAGGAAGAACAGGCGTGGAAGCTCGCAACGAAGTTTTACCGGATCGAAAAGAGAGAGAACTTCGACGAGTCCGAGCTGTGGACCGTCAAGGATCTCGAACTCCCGGCGGCGAACAAAACTCAATACCTGCGCAAAAAGGAGAAATGCCAGGGCGTTGAGTTTGAACTGATCGCGGCGGGAGGGGGCGGAACGAAAGCGACCTACAATGGAGTGGTCCCGAAGAACTCCGGCGGTTACTCCCACAGCACCAGCATTGGCAACGTGCAGGTCGAAGTGAGTGTGGAAAGTGACAATCGCAAACCTGGCAGTCTCACCGTCGACTGCAAGCTGCCGCACATTGTCCTTCGCTGGTCCGGTCAAACGGCCAGCAGCCTTGTCGCGAAGATCGACGCCACCGACGGTCAGGGACGCCCGATCGAACTGAACGGCCCCTATCCTGGATACGGTGGTGACAGGCCGAACGTCTACATCTTCTCCCGGCCACGGAATTCCGAGGTGAAAGACCCCATCGAAAAAGTCAGCTTCACCTGGTCCGTCCAGGAAGGCCGGGAATTTGAATTTCTGGTCAAGCCTCCGAAAGCAGCGCCACCGAAGCCGCGGCAAAGAACTCCTTACACCTTGGAACGGCGGCTCGCTCGGGCGAAACAGGACATCGAGAACCACGAAAATAATCTGGCAAACAACCCGGGCCACAGCGGCGGCTACTACCACAACGCGATCGCCTGGGCGATTGTGACTGCTCCAGAAGAATTGCGCACATCCGAACGACTGGCGACCGCCCTTGAGTACGCTCAGCTTGCCGACGACGAATCAGGAGGTTCACAGTCCTACGGCAACACCCTGGCGATGGCGTTGCTTCGATCCGGCAACGCGACGGGAGCGATCGTCAAGTTTGAAAACAACCTGGCATCAAGAATGGACAGCAACAACGCACTCTTCGATCTGTACGGTCTGGCGCTGGCTCAGTTTCAGAATGGCGATCCCGTTACGGCTCGGAAAACCTACGACAAAGCCGTCGCAAAACAGCAAGTCCGGGCTCCCTACATCCAGAACGACAGTCAGTGGCACGACCTGTACCACCTTCGCGAGGAACTGCAAACGCATTTCCTGGGAGCCAGCCCGCGAGACCTGATCGCGCAGGCGGATGAGTTGGTTGCCGGCGGAAAACTGAAGGAAGCAGCAGAAGTCTTTGACCGGTTGCTCGCCGTGTCAGAGGACGATGTCTGGCAGTGGTACCGCAGTGCCGTACTTCAACTTCACATCGGCAACCAGGATGCGTGGAAACGGCACTGCAAACGGATGCTGGAGTTATTCAGGAAAACTGATCATCCCGAGACAGCTGAGCGGGTCGGCAAGACCTGCCTGCTGTCGGCGGCGTCGGATGCAGCGACGCAAAGTCACGCCCATTGGCTCATCGAAACGGCACTTGCGAAAAATCTGGACAACATGTGGTTCCGGCTGGCCAGTGGCCTGTCTCAGTACCGTGCGGGAGAAGACGTGGCAGCCATCCCCTCACTCGAACAAGCACTGAATCTGAGCGGGCGAGCCAATTCCGCTGACGTTTGTATTTATGCCTTGCTCGCTTTATCACGGTTCCGCACAGGTGAGACGGAAGCCGCTAATGCCGCGCTGGCTCAGGCGGAAACGATCCGGACCGAAAAGCTGCCAGCGCTGACGGCCGGCAAACTGAAAGATGGATGGCACGATGTTCTGATCGCCGAAATCCTGCTGCGGGAAGCGCGGTCGGTTGTCAGTGAGTGAGGGCGGTTCCGCGCGGCTTCCGCGGAAATCCAAAAGAGAATCTGCGCATAAGAAAGCCGCCTCAAATTGAGGCGGCTTCGATTCGAACACTGAAAGGCGACTGTCAGTTCACAGCAGCGATCGCTTCCAGGAAACCCTTGAGCTGGCGACTTCGCACCGGGTGCTGGAGCTTCCGAACGGCTTTGGCTTCGATCTGCCGGACCCGTTCGCGAGTAACCTTGAAGATGCGGCCAACCTCTTCCAGCGTGTAGGTGTAGCCGTCTCCCAGACCATAGCGGAGCTTGATGATCTCCCGCTCGCGATAGGTCAGCGTCTTCAGGACGGAGTCGATTTTTTCCTTGAGCATCTCCTGAGCCGCTGAGCTCACGGGATTGTCGGAGCTTTTATCTTCGACAAAATCGCCAAAGAAACTGTCGTCACCATCGCCGACCGGCCGATCGAGGCTGACCGGGTGGCGGGAAATCTTGAGAACCCGCTTGGCCTCTTCGACTGTCACGCAAGCCGCTTCGGCCGTCTCTTCGACCGTCGGTTCGCGGCCGAGTTCCTGCAGCAGGTCCTTGCTGACCCGACGCAACATCGACATCGTTTCGATCATGTGTACCGGGATGCGGATCGTGCGAGCCTGGTCTGCGATGGCTCGCGTGATTGCCTGGCGAATCCACCACGTGGCATAAGTCGAGAACTTGTAGCCACGTCGGTATTCGTACTTGTCGACGGCCCGCATCAGCCCCGAGTTTCCTTCCTGGATCAGGTCGAGAAAGCTCAAACCACGGTTGCGATATTTCTTGGCGATTGAGACGACCAGTCGCAGGTTTCCGCCGGAAAGATCCTGCATCGCCTTCTCATATTCGCTGAAGCGATGGTTGATCCTGCGAACCCGTTCGCGAAGTGACGCCGGTGTGTCGAGCGTGATCAACATCAGATCTTTCAGCTCGGCCTGGATCACTGCTTTCTCTTCTGAGGCCGATGGAGTCTCGATGCGGCGGATCCGGCTGAGCCGCTTTTCGAGCTCGGTCATGCGCTGTGAAATCTGGCCAAGTTTTTTCATGACCGGCTGTAGACGCTGCGTTCGAATCCCCAGTTCCTCAACGAGAGTCACCATTTTCAGGCGTCGGTTTTTCAGTCCAATTTCCCGTTCTTTGCGATCGGCCGTCGACGAGCCGGCGTCCAGCACGTGAGCTCGTGCGTCTTCAACGTACCGCTGCCGCATGTGCTGCACCGTGCGAAGATTGTGCGGCATCCGAGCAAGAATCTGTGTTTTCTCCAGACCTTCCGTGACCGACACTTTGATCGTGCGGTCGAACGGGAGCTCGCTTGCGTGCACTCGAGCCAGCACCTCAATCGTCTGAGCCATCGCGTAGTCGCTTTCCAGCAACTCGCGTCGGAATCGCTTTCGCGTGACCTCGATCATTTTGGCGAGAGCAATTTCCTCGGGCCGCGTCAGCAAAGGAATCTCACCCATCTGCGTGAGGTACATGCGGATCGGGTCGTCGATCTTGCGCGAGCCCTCGTCCTGATCGAAGTCGACGCCGTCGATGGGTCGAACCTTCTGCTTCTGTCTCGGCTTCGCTTTGACGTTCGTGACTTTTTCGTCAGCGACGATTTCCATGCCGAGGTCTTCGAGGGACATCAGCAGGTTGTCAAGTTTTTCAGCGCTGACCGCTTCGTTGGGCAGATAGTCGTTGACCTGAGAGAACGTCAGGTGGCCCTGTCGGCTGCCAATGCGGATCAGTTGGTTGAGTGTTTCGTCGACTTTGTGCACAGCAGATTCCTTTGTCTGGATGGTCATCGTTCCGACGCTCCGCGCCGAACTTCGCATTTCGAACTGAGTGTTCGAAAGTGGTTACCGTTTTGCGGCTCGCTTCTGATGGAAGGCCGAAACCTGCTTCAGTCGAGCCAGAGCGTCCTGCTCACTCGAACCAGTCATCGACTGTTGTTCGAGCTGACTGCGGTGGGACATTTCCTCTCGTCGCCACTTCAGCCTGTCCAGGTTCTCTCGAAAAAGAACCGGCAGTCCGTCTTCGGATTTTTCGTCGAGGAGCTTTTTTTCGATCCCTTTCTGGCGAGCCTGCTCTGTCACCCAGATCGCCAGACCTTTGAGTTCGTTTCGCTCTGTCTCCAGCATCACCCGATCGAAGGTGGGGATTTCCCCAAGCTCGGACACGTCATAGACGAGTTGCGCGAGCAATTTCAGATGCGGGTTCTGGATGTCTCCGACTCCGATTTCCTGGCGAGCCTGCTCCATCAGATTCGGCTGAGTCAGCACGCACTCCAGGAATTCACTTTCCAGCTTGTCATCCTTTGACAATGGTCTGTTGTAAAAGTCGATCCTTTCTTCCTTCGGCCTCTCCTGTTCAGAGGCCGCTTCCTGATCCGCAGTATTGACTCGAACCACTCGCGTCGAACGTTCCTGCGACCGTGACTTTTTCAGATGACTGCGAATGCTGGACTCGTTGAGCCGCAGCCGTGTCGCCAGCCGTCCCAGTATCAAATCCTCGCGAGCTGTCCCTGCCAGGCCCGGCACCCGGGCGAGCAGTGTCAGCATCTCTGTCAGCACCCGTTCCCGGGCATCGACTGTCGAGGCACCTTTCGTCTGTATCTCTCTTTGCAGTTTGAATTCCCAGGCTTCGGGCGCCTGGTCGGCAACTTTCTGAAACTCCTCGCCGCCGTGCTTCTCGACGAAGTCCGCCGGGTCTTCCTTTTCGCCGAGCGTCATGACCCGCAGATCAATCTGCTGAGCCAGCAATGTTGAAACCGCCTTATTGGCCGCGTCGAGTCCCGGTTTGTCTCCGTCGTAAACCAGTGTGACTCGCGGCGCGAACGCCTTAAGCCGAGTCACGTGACTTTCTGTGAGAGCCGTCCCGAGTGTCGCAACAGCATTCCGGACTCCTGCCTGATGAAGAGCAATGCAATCGGTATACCCCTCGACCACGATCGTCCCGACGGATTCCTTGATGGGATCTCGTGCGTGGTTCAAACCGAATAGCACACGGCTCTTATGAAAGACCGGCGACTCTCGGCTGTTGAGATACTTTCCGCCGAACTCCGGATGGCCCGGTATAAGACGTCCCCCAAAAGCCACAGTTCGAGCTCGCTCGTCGTGAATTGGAAACATCACGCGGTCGACAAAGAAGTCGGTGAATCCGGTTCCGTTTTTCCGTGGTGAAATCAGCTGAGCACTCTCCAGCAGCTTTCGATCAAACTGCGTCGCGGCTTTTCGCTGCAACCAGTCAAACTCGCGCGGCTGGTATCCCAGACGAAACTGTTCGATCGTGTCATCCGTGAAGCCTCGACCCTGCACGTAGTCCCGAGCGTCCTTCGCTTCCGGGCTGTGGAGAAACGTGCGGTGATATTCTCCTTCTGCCCACTTCAGCACTTCGTAGACGTCGGATTTCTGTGCCGCCTGCTCGACCTCGTACTGAGACCGCTTCGGGATCTCGATGTGAGCCCGGTTGGCGAGCATTTCCAGGGCTTCTCGAAAGCCGACACTTTCCCGATTCATGACCCAGCTGAACGCGTCCCCCCCTGTCTGGCACACCCAGCATCGGTAGGTCTGCCGATCCGGGTAGACCATCATCGAGGGGCTGTGATCATCATGAAACGGGCAGAGCGCCTTGTAGTCTGCTCCGGCCGGGATGAGCGTCAGCGACTCACTGATGAGTCCGACAATTTCGGTCCGGGAACGAACCTGTTCTTTGAAATCGGGGGAGAATTCAGCCACCCGCGACCCCTCGTTCCCGTAAAGCAGCGGCCCGCATGCTGACTTCCAGCCAGCGAATCAGCGAACCGTCGCAGCCAAACCCAGAGTGAGATGCCTCACTCGCCAGAATCTTTCACCGGTGTTTTCACAGCCACTTCGTACTGCGAAAATCACCAGTTTTTTGTGGGTTCGGCGAGGATCCAGGTCCTCACTTGGTTGGGCGTCCCTGCCGCTGGGCCGAACTGAGCAATTCTACGCGCAGGACGCGTCCGGTCAAGCTGCCATCAGCAACGTTCGGCGAACTTGTAGGAACGTCAACTCAAATACAGAAAAGACTTCAGACTTTCGCCAATTGCGCAACTCTCACTCGATTGAGAGACTCAACGTCACCACTCAAGTCAACGGAAGTCCTGTAACCAGAACAGACTATGACGATTACGCGGATTGATGTGGACACTTAGGCGTGAACATAAACTGTACATCCTGACTGAGACGACGTGTTCGGAGTCTTCATAAAGGAGAATCACGCCGCAACAGGGCGGCTGATATTGTCGCCGTCTGATTCCATCCGTTATCTATGCACCGTTCCGCGTACTCGTAGAGAGTTTTCGGCCGAATTATCCAGCGACAGCGCGACTTCAGGAGTCACCCCTTGCTCGGCTCGGTATATCACCTTTCCAAATCGCTGGGTCGTCCACAAAAAGGGCGACTGTCGCGCTGGCGGGCACAGGCTAACCGCATCCTTCAGGACTCGAGGCAGTTGAAGGGCATTTCCGATCAGGAACTGCTCGACCGCGCGAAAGACGTTCAGTGGCGAGCGAAGACCGGCATTCCGCTGCACACGATTCTTGAAGAGGTCTTCTGCCTGGGCATTGAGGCGTCGCGGCGCACACTCGGCATGGAGCATTACGCCGTGCAGATCATGGGCGGCATCGCGATGTTCGAAGGCGGCGTCGCTGAACTGCAGACCGGTGAGGGAAAAACGCTGTCCGCGACTTTGCCCGCTCTGCTGCGCGCCCTGGTGGGAAAAGGCAGTCACATCGTCACTGTCAACGACTACCTCGCCGAACGAGACGCGGCCGAGATGACTCCCCTGTACGGTGCCGTCGGTCTGACGACTGGCTGCATTCTGACTCCGATGGAAAGCGACGAACGGCGGGAAAACTACGCGCGCGACATCACCTACGGCACGGCAAAGGAATTCGGCTTCGATCTGCTGAGGGACCGCCTCAAGCAGGGTGTCGCGGCAGGCGGCCGGAAACGTCGGACATTGTTCAGCGTGGCGGCCGGCGGAGAAGCTCCGGTTCAGAGAGGTCACCATGCGGTCATCATTGACGAGGCGGACAGCATCCTTATCGATGAGGCGCGGACGCCGCTGATCATCGGCCTGACCATGCCGAATGACGCATCAACAGTGAGCCTGTTTCGCTGGTGCCACCGGGCCGTGTCGCACCTGGAAGCCAACGTCGATTTTGTTTATGAGCCGGAACGCCGCTCGGCTTACCTCACCGATCAGGGCTGCCGGAAAGTGCTGCTGCTCGGCAAGCCGGCCCTGATCGACTCGATCGATACCGAGCGGATCTACAAACATGTCGAGCAAGCCCTCACCGCAAAATTTGCTTTCGTCCTGGACCGGGACTACGTCGTGGTCGACAACGAGATCAGTATCGTCGACGAAGGCACCGGTCGGATTATGGAAGGACGCAAGTGGCAGGACGGCCTCCACCAGTCGATCGAGGCGAAAGAACTTGTCCCGATCACGGCCGCGTCCGGTGAGGCAGCCCGGATCACAGTTCAGAACTTCTTTCGCCTTTACACGTACATTTCCGGGATGACTGGCACGGCAGTCCAGTGTTCCGGTGAGATCCGAAAGGTCTACGGCCTGAAAGTGACGGCCATCCCGACTCATCGCCCGTGTATTCGTAAACAGCTGACTTCACGTGTGTTTGCCAATAACGAAGCCAAATGGCGAGCGATCATTGACGACATCGATCAGATGGTGAAAGACGGTCGAGCAATTCTTATCGGCACACCGTCCGTCGACGCCTCGGAAACGCTCGGACGAATGATGCGGGACCGCGAAATTCCTCACAACATCCTCAACGCGAGATACCACGAGGAAGAAGCTGAAATCATTTCGAAGGCTGGCGAGTGTGGCAAAGTGACCGTGGCCACCAACATGGCGGGCCGCGGAACCGACATCAAACTGACCGAAGATCTGACCACTGCCGGCGGCCTCCATGTCATCGCCACAGAAATGCACTCTTCGAAGAGGATCGACAGGCAGCTGGTCGGCCGATCCGCGCGGCAGGGAGATCCCGGCAGCTGCCGGTTTTATCTGTCACTCGAAGACGAACTGCTGCGCGTGCTGACTCCGGAAAAGATGGCAAGCCTCCGCAAACAGGCGACGCCCAACAAGCACGGCGAGCTCATGAGTTCCTGGCTGTCGCTGTTTCAGAAGACCCAGCGCAAGCTGGAGAAGCTGCACTACAAACAGCGCAAGGACATGATGAAGCAGGACAAGCACCGCACAGAATCCTACCGCCGCATGGGTCTGGACCCGTGTCTGGAGCTGACGGAAAACTGATCGCAGGACGGCTCGCGAGCCGCGAAACCTCAGCAGCAGCCTGAAGGGCCGCAGCAGTCTTCGTCGGGAAGCCGCGTCAAAGAGAGCGTCCCGTTTTTTGTCACTTTCGGATCCCGCACACCGAAATGCGAGCAGTCGAACGAGGCCGCTCCTTCGAGTGGAATCTCAAGCTGGGGCGGGACCGGGATGATTTGATCGCCGTACGGGCGTGAGGAATAAATCTGGAACGTTTTATCGCAGACGGCCATGCGCTGACCTCGATTCAGGCGGTGTCCGTCGTCGTCAATCACCGCCTTCCACGGGCCGGTATAGATGACGGCCTGGCTCCGCTCGATGCACGGCCCCTCTTTTCCCTTCCAAGCTCGCACGGTCATACTGCGAAATTCAATCCCGTCAACGACGGCCCACGGCTCTTGTTGCGTCGAGACGATTTCGATTCCGTAAAAACCGGCCTCTTCGAATGCCTGGAGAAATTCGTCTTCCCGGAACGCGCCGCTCATGCAGCCGCTCCAGAGTTTCGGATCGTTGCGGAGTCCATCGGGGACAGCCTCGTCGCAGACGATGTCGCTGATGACGGCTCGCCCGCCGCGGCGAAGGATGCGGTGCATCTCTGAGAACAGTTGCTTCCTGTCCGAGTCGCGCACGAGGTTCAGCACGCAGTTTGACACGATGACGTCGACGCTCTCGTCCTCGATCATTGGCGAGCTGTCTCGCAGCCGCTGTGTCTGCGCTTCGACTTCCAGCCAGTCAGCACTCGATTGAACCGGGTTCCCGGCAAGGTAGCCGTCGAGCTGGTCGAGGCTCAGCTTGAGGTCCTGGATTCTGCCTTTGTGAAATTCAACGTTGGCATAGCCGAGCGTTTCGGCAATCTGGTCCTGGTACGATCGGGCGAGGCCCAGCATGTCGTCGTTGCAGTCAACTCCGATGACCCTGCCTTCGGCTCCAACCACCTGAGCAGCGATGTAACAGATCTTGCCGCCGCCGGAACCCAGGTCGAGAACTGTGTCGCCAGGCTCGACGTATTTCGAAGGATCGCCGCATCCGTAATCGCGATCGATGATTTCCTGCGGGATGATTTCAAGATACCGTGCATCGTAGTCGACAGGGCAGCACAGCGCGGCCTCCTGTGCCTGTGCAGCTCCGCTGTAACGATTTCGGACGGCTTCTTCGACGTTGAGCGGCGTGGCGGCAGTGGCCGTGGTTTCAGTCACCTCGGATCTCCGTAAGTTCGGTGCTGCGTTGATTTCAGGAGTTCGCAAGCGAGAGGGAAGCCTGGATTCCTGCGAGGCTTCGTTCTGTGAATCGCTTCACGCATCGGTTAAGAATTGATGAATCCGAACCGGCGGGCGATTCTATGAGTGACCCGGGGAGAGCGTCAACGAGCGACGAGTGCGGGCCGCACTACCACGACTCGGTATTGATCCCACCGGAAAGCAGATCAACGGAGATTCCAGTGACCGCTGCGGAATACGATCGAGACGAAACAAACAAGCCTCAATTTGCCAGCCTCATCGGAATGAACGCGGTCGTGACCGGCTCGTCCAACGGGATCGGTCGCGCAATCGCGCTGGAACTGGCCCGAGCAGGCGCGGACGTCGTCGTACACTGCCGAGGTTCTCTCGATGCGGCTCACGAAGTCGCCGCGGATATCCGGTCGCTCGGTCGCCAGTCTGCGGTCATTCAGGGAGACATCCGCGATCGCGACGTCCTGCGCGACCTGATCGATTCGGCATGGAGCTGCTTTTCGCCAATTGACGTGTGGGTGAACAATGCCGGCATCGACCTGCTGACCGGTGACGGGGCCCGGCTTCCGTACGAAGAGAAGTTGGAACAGTTGCTCGACGGTGATGTGACTTCGACCGTGCTGTTGTCGAAGGCGGTTGGAAATCGGATGTCAAAAGCCGGCGGCGGCTGCATTCTCAACATCGGCTGGGATCAGGCCGACCGCGGGATGGAGGGCGACAGCGGGGAACTGTTTGCTACTTCGAAGAATGCGATCATGGGATTCACACGGTCGCTGGCCGCGAGCCTTGCTCCCAGTGTCCGTGTTAACTGCATCGCCCCCGGCTGGATCCGCACGTCGTGGGGCGAGGAAGCCAGCGAGAGCTGGCAACAGCGTGTGCTCAACGAGACACCGCTCGGCCGCTGGGGAACTCCGGACGACATCGCGCGTCTGGCAAGATTCCTCGCAAGCCCCGACGCGTCGTACGTCACCGGCCAGGTCATCAACTGCAACGGCGGCGCCGTGCGGTGACCGGCCCTCCGTAGGACGGACGCCCACGTCCGTCCGTCGAGCATTTGTTCAAAAACCAGGCAAGAGCGCTGACGGACGTGGGCGTCCGTCCTACGGCGCTTTGCGTGATTTCAGCGGGGCCGGGGACGCGTGCCGCCCTGCTGACCGAATCTTCGTTCGACGGCTTCCGCTTCTTTGCGATCGACGAAGCCGTCGCCGTTTGTGTCCATGCGGCTCATCCGTTCCCGCATCTGAGGCGGCAGTTCCTCGCGACTGAGCTTGCCGTCTTTGTCCCGGTCCATCTGCATCAAA
>ERZ891418.589-NODE-589-length-12201-cov-7.604808_pt1 | contig 12201 bp, 8 predicted proteins | sample MGYA00521236_ERZ891418 | MGnify/ENA primary metagenome ERZ891418 (study PRJEB32303, sample SAMEA104408696) | aquatic metagenome | biome: Brackish water; feature: Chemocline; material: water | place: Baltic Sea | collected 2014-10-18T10:34:00 | depth 100 m ... | reverse complement strand
AAAGCGGTGCCAGTCGCGGCACGGCGCATTCCGTCCGGTCTGTGCATGCCCCCCCGTGAAAACCGAGCGGTTCGCGTCGCCCCGCTAACTCAGTTCTGTACCGCTCCCACCCGCTCTTCGGGCACCCTCTGCCAGGAGGAGAGGGGACGGTGTGGTACACCTCAGGTATGATTGGCGGTGGCTCGTCATCCGGTTTTGAGTCATAGGAATCGCGTCAACAGAATTTGAGAGAATCGCCATGTCATTCCAGGAATTGCTCGTTCGCGAGCAAACTCGACGATACTTTTTTGCGAATGCCGGGTTCTCGATCGGTGGGCTCGGGCTCGCTTCGCTGCTGAGCGATGGCCGGCTGAATTTGGCTCAGGCAGCGGATGATCCGCGAGCAACGAATCCACTCGCGCCGCGTGATGGGCATTTTCCCGCTCGCGCGAAGAACGTTATTTACCTCTTCATGGCCGGCGGACCGAGCCACCTGGAGCTCTATGATGACAAACCGAAGCTGCGTGAACTGACGGGGCAGGTCATTCCGCAGTCGTACATCGAGGGAAAACGGTTCGCCTTCATTAAAAAGGACGCGAAGCTGCTCGGCACGAAACGAAAGTTTGTCCGCTACGGCGAGTCCGGCATGGAGATGTCGGAAGTGCTGCCTCACATCGGGTCGATCGCCGACGACATCTGCCTGATCCGCAGCATGAAGACGGACGTGTTCAACCATGGCCCGGCGAAGCTCTACATGAACACGGGATTCGAGCGGTTCATGGGGAGGCCGAGCATGGGAGCCTGGACGACGTACGGTATTGGCAGTGAGGCCGACGATCTGCCTGGGTACGTCGTCATGCACTCCGGTCCGCGCGGTCCGCGTGGTGGCACGCCGCTGTGGGCGAGCGGGTTTCTGCCGACGACCTATCAGGGAGTCCCGCTGCTCAACGGATCCGATCCGATTTTGAATCTGTCCTCACCGCCTGGTTTTGATCGAGAGAGACAGGGCGACTTCATCGACACGGTGACGGACCTCAACCGTCTGCGGCTGGAGCAGATGGGTGATCCGGAAATCGAAACCCGCATCGCTGCTTACGAAATGGCGTATCGAATGCAGACTTCCGCGCCGGAACTGATGGACCTCACCAGTGAGTCAAAAGAGACGCTGGAGAGCTACAACATCAAGAATGTCGCGAAGTCGTCTTACGCCAGGAACTGCCTGCTTGCGCGGAGACTGGTCGAACGTGGTTGCCGCTTCGTGCAGCTTTACCACACCGACTGGGATCATCATGGGAACCCTGGCACGAACCTCGGCCAGCCGCTCGACGATCGCTGCGAGGAAGTCGATCAGTCGACGGCCGCTCTCGTAAAGGACCTCAAACAGCGAGGCCTGCTTGAGGACACACTCATCATCTGGGGTGGTGAGTTTGGGCGAACGCCGCAGGGAGAGCCGCGCGACTTGATCGGCCGTGACCACCACATCGATGGGTTTTCCATGTGGCTGGCCGGCGGCGGAGTCAAAGGCGGCCAGTCGATCGGGTCGACCGACGAGCTGGGATACAACGCGGTCGAAGACGTCGTTCACGTTCACGATCTGCAGGCGACGGCGCTGCATCTGCTCGGCCTGGACCATCTCAAACTGACCTACCGCTTCCAGGGTCGAGATTTTCGGCTGACGGATATCGGAGGAAAAGTCGTTGAGAAAGTGTTTTCCTGACTCTCGGTCGCCTCGACGCCGACACTGGCACAGCGCAAACAAAAAGGGGCTGCGGGATTTGTCCCACAGCCCCTCGTCGTTTCGCCAGCCTGTCCGTTCAGACCGATCAATACTCGCGTTTCTTCGTGATGCCTGGCATCGGAACCGGGTAATTGCCGTTCGGCAGTTTCGCGAGCGGAGCCGGGGCGTCGTAGTCCAGCTTTGCCAGATCCGGAGCGAACTCGTGGTCGTGCTCCATCATCTCGGCCATTGTGATTTCACGACCGGTGTGAGCGGCCATGCGGCCCATTGAGGTCGTCAGGCTCGCCATCGCTCCGCGTTCGACTTCGTTGTACGGCTTGTCATTTTTGATGGCGTCGATGATGTCGTTCCACTCCAACTGGTACGGGTTGGGCTCAGGCTGCTCGGCGGCCCAGACCTGCTTGTCTTTGCTGAAGTTCTGATCGCTGAAGATGCGGCTTCGAGCCGGCACGTGGGATCGCGTCGAGAAAATGCAGCTTCCTTTGGAACCATGAACGAACGTGGCGAACTCCTGGTGGCATCCGGGGATCGTGCGGCCGTCGACCGTCATCTTTGTGCCGTCTTCGAAGGTGTACTCGATCGAGTAGCTGTCGAAGTTCTGATCGATCGCCGGGTTGCCCTGATTGTCGAACCGGTAGTGGCGACCACCGCTGGCCTGAGCTCGAACAGGCCACGCACCTTTCGCCCAGCATCCCTCATCGATGTTGTGAATCAGGAAGTCGCTGACGGCTCCACCACTGGCCCACAGAAAGCCGTGAAAATTGCGAATCTGCCATTCCAGGTCGCTCTTTCCTTCCGGAGCAGGCCCAACCGCCGCTGAGCCCGTTGGGCCGGCCATGCGGTAAGCCCGGATCAGAATCACGTCGCCGATCTCACCGTCGTGAATCCGCTTCGCCGCCTCACCGCGAGCTTTACAGTGACGCACCATGAGGCCCACGCCGACCTTCAGGTTTTTCTCAATCGCCTTCTTGTTGAGCTCGAGTATTCGCTGCGTCGTCGGAGCGTCGATCGTGACCGGCTTCTCCATGAAGACATTGAGGCCTCGTTCGATCGCGTAGGTGTAGTGCAGCCAGCGGAACGCCGGCGGAGTCGTCAGGATGACGATGTCACCTGGGCTCAAAACGTCCATTGCCTTTTTGTACGAGTCGAAACCGAGAAACTTCGTTTCGTCCGTGACAGCCAGCTTGTCTTTGAATGCGTTTTGAAAATGGCCCAGACTCGAGTTCAGGCGATCCTCAAAAACATCCGCCATCGCGACGAGCTTCGTGTTCCCATTCGGGACAGAAAGTGCATTCGAAGCCGCTCCGGTTCCACGACCGCCGCAGCCGACAAGCGCGACGTTGATCGTGTTGTTCTCATCGGCAAACGCGCGAGGAAATGAGGCCGCTGCAATCGCGGTCGCGCTGGCAGCGATGCCGCTCGTCTTGAGGAAGTCGCGGCGGGACGTGTTCGAGGGGGATTTGTCTGTCACTGTGAGGGCTCCGAGCTGCGCGAAATTGCAGAGTGGTGAGGTCATCAAACGAGAATACATAATGGCTCGTCGATGCGAATTCCGCCAGCGGACGGGGCCGAGCCTCGCAGGTCGAGTGGAATGCGATCCCGCCGTGACTCGGCCCGCGCGGTGTGATTCAGAGCGGCTCGATTCTCGGTCGGCGACGACACGACTACTATTCAAACTCGATTTACTATTCAAACTCGATTTGAGCCCTCACCTGAAACGGAGTCTTCCTTTGTCTGACCAGCCCGTCATCGCCGGCAAAGCGCCGATCAAAGTCACGCTTGAAGCAGGAAAGAAATACGCGTTCTGCACCTGCGGCCGATCTGAAGGCCAGCCGTTCTGCGACGGCAAGCACAAAGGGACGAGCTTCGTGCCAAACGTCTTTGTCGCGGAGGAATCCGGCGACGCTCACTTCTGTGCGTGCAAGCACACGGGCAATGCGCCGCGTTGCGACGGAACTCACAAGTCGCTCGACTAGCTCGTGTCTCCCTGGTTGAAACGAGTGGGAGCGCGAGGTTTCCCGAGCTGCACGCGCACGCGAATCATCGAACAGGGTTCTTTGCGGCTGCGGCTCGGCAGGAGCCGCGCTTTCTCATCTGGACTTACGAGACACGACCTGATCGGTCTCAAATGAAAAACCACAGTGAGTCGAAAGGACTCACTGTGGTTTTTCTGAAGTTCAGCTGGCTTGTGCCAGGTCAGGCAGCCCTTGCTCCGGGCTCTTCGGCGTATCCGTCTTTGTAATCGCCGTAGCCGTAGCCTTCCTGCGAATCGAATCGGCTGCTGCGGTCCCAGCAGTTCAGGACGAGACCGACCAGCGAAGCACCATTCTGGATGAGAAGATCGCGTGCGAATCGCGCTTCCTGTTTGGTGTCCTGCGCGACGCGGATGGCCAGCAGCGTGCTGTCGACCTGCGAGGCGATGATTCGAGGATCAGTGACCCGAAGGACCGGCGGGCAGTCGAGGATGACGAGGTCGAATCGCTCTTTTGCTTCCGCAAGGAACTCGCCGAACTTTTTCGACTGAAGCAGCTCAGCCGGAGAATCCGAAATCGTGCCGGCTGGCAGGAAGGAGACTCCCAGTTCTTCAAAAGTCTGCATTCCTGCCCATGGGTCATGCTTGCCACGCAGAACCTCAGAGAGTCCTGGTGACAGTTCGGCCCCCATGAGCTTGTCCATTCGCGGCTTCCGCATATCGCAGTCGACCAGCAGCACACGGCGACCGGTCTGAGCCATACTGAAGGCCAGGTTTGCGGTCACGGTCGATTTCCCGTCGCCCGGTTTCGGACTGGTCACTGAAATGACCCGCATGTCCTGCTCCTGCGAAGCGAAGAGCAGATGGGTTCTCAGTCCGCGGAAGACTTCCGCCTGAGTCGACCCCGGAGCATGGAAGGCACAGATCGTCGTATCGACGTTCGATCCTTCGACCAGTGCCCATTGATCTTTGCCACGAGGTTTCAGCGAAGGCACCATCGCGAGGACCGGCAGACTGAGAGTCTGTCCGACGTCTTCCGGGCTGTGGAATGACCGGTCAACCAGGTCGAGAACCATGGCGAGACCACCGCCGGCTGCAAGTCCCAGGAAGATGCCCAGGGCCAGACAGATCGGCAGGTTCGGCCAGACTTCAGCTCCCAGTTCCGGAGTGGCGATGACCTCATTGATGTACCCGCCGTAGTCTTTTGCCAGGTTGATCGTTCGCAGCCGATTGACGACCGCGTCATACAGGTCCTGCTTCCGGTCGACTTGAGTTTTCAAAGTCGCATCCTGCATCTCGTACTCGACCATGGCTCGTGCCGCAATTTCCTCGGTCTCGGCAAGTCGGATCAGGTGCTGTTTTCGCTGCTTGATGGAAGACATGTCGTGAGTCAGCAGGCTGACGTAAGCATCGAAAATTGCCGTCGGCGTCATCTGCCCCTGATCAGTTTTCGTCAGCGTCTGCGTCGCCTGCTGGGCGTCCAGGTACGTACGGATGAGGTTGATCTGATCGCGGACTGCGGCCACTTCCTCATGATTCGGACCAAAGTCACGCCTCAGCGAGTTTTCTCTCGCCACCAGCTGCACAAGCCGCTCGGCTTCCGCTTTTGCCGTCTGTGTCACTAATGGTGTCTGCCGGAGAAGATCGACCTGCATTTCCTGACCAAACACTTCAGCTACGATGCCGAATCGTGCGAGACTCTGGTCATCAATCAGAGCGAGAATCTGAATCATGCTGTGCCGGGCGTCCGGATTCGCCGCGAGAGCTTCGTTGACGATCTGCAGCCTCGCTTCGGTCTCTGCCGATTTGATATCCAGTGATGACAGTTCGGTCTGAATTTCCTGATAAGTTGAGAGATGGATATTTCTGCCTTCTTCTTCACTACCCCACATGAGAGGTGATTCGCGTCGCATTTTGAGATGCGCCAGCTCTGCGGCCTTCAATTCGTTCTCGAGCTCGAGCTGAGCTTCGGAGATGAGTGAGGCCGCTTCTTCGTTAACGTCTTCAAACTTGTCGCTGACGAACTTCTGATACTGCACCAGAATGGCATCGACGATCAGTCGCGTTTCTTCGGGCGAATTGTGCCGGAAGGAAAGATTCAGAACGTTGGCTTGTTTCGCCTGTCCGGCTCCACCGCGGGTCACGTCCATTCGGTCGATGACGTAATCCGTCGGCGATTCATTTTCGCTGTGATCCAGTTCGTCGTGGATCGACTTCAGGTCATAGAGTCCCGCGTCCTTCAGGGCCTGCTCGACATTCTTACGGCCTTGAAGAATCTGCATGTGAGTGGCGAGTGCGTTTTCGGAAACGGTACCTGAGTCCGCTCGCCCCTGAACTCCAGCTGTGGCCAGACGCGAGTCCTTGGCCATGATCAGGAGCTGAGCTTTCGACTCGTAAGTCGGCGGCGTGTAGTACCAGTAGCCGACGGCACCACCGACGGACAGCAGCACAGCGCAGGCGACGACCCACCACTGCCGCTTCAGCAGCTCCAGCAGGTCCGCCCCTCCCATGGGAAGACCGGCCGTGATTCCTGTTCCATTCGAGCGAGCAGTTTGCTCGCTCATTTCATGGGAGCCATCCGAAAACGACAGCAGGTCTGACGGATTCGGTGCGGGTTTGTCACTGTTCATTATGAAATTCCATCCAGCAGGATTAGATCGCGGCGCCACTCAGCAGAAAGCTGAGGTTGAAAAGATTCAGCAGCACGTTGGCAGCCAGTTCGCCACCACGGTACTGCATGTAGATAATGTCGTTGGGCTGAATGAGTACTCGCTCAGTCGGTTTCTGCATCGCTGCTGCCAGATCGACTTTGATCGGCACCTGAGTCTCATCGGGAAGTGTGCGAACAATGATCGCCAGTGACGGTGGGACGATGTTGCCGGCGCCACTTCGACGGAACATCTCCGCACCACTGCCACCACTCGGGCCACCGACGGAACCTCCCGCCAGCGCGATCGCTTCGAGGACGTCGATCTGACGATCGCGAGGCAGCGGGACGCGACCGCCCGGCAACAGTCCGGCGGTGTAGAAATACTCATCGCGAGACGGAACAAAGACGACGTCTCCTTCCGCCAGGACGATGTCATCCTTCGTGAAAGGGACCTGTGAGTACGGTGTCATTCGCAGCGGAATTCGCGTCGCGAGTCCGGATTCCTGAAGGTGAGCGACCGACTGAATGGCCGCTGGGTCACCCAGTTCCATGTGCGCCTGAACCTCACGGCTCTTCGGATGATTGCCACGCAGGATCCACACCTCGTTGGCCGCGTCGATTCCTGGCAGACCACCTGTCGCCGCCAGCGCGTGCAGCACGTCGTTCTCGAAGGCCGGCAGGTCGATGACCTGTGCCCGCCCTCGCTTCGCGTACGGCACGTTTGCCTTCGTCAGCGTCTGTGCGAACTGACCGTCCGAGTCTTCTCGAATCACCAGAATCCGTTGCAGTCGCGAGCGGGTGAGCGTCACGGTGATCTGCTCACGTTCGGGCTCGATGATCCCTTCAGTCACGTAGCGGGCGGCGATCTCTTCAACCATTTCCGGAATTGACATTCCGCCGACATAGATTCGCCCGACGTACGGGAGAGTCACTGAACTGTCATCGGCGACCGTCACGGGTACGCCGACCGACGGGTTCTGAACACTGCCGTAGGCTGGGTAGTACTCGTCCGAGTTGGAATTGCTGGCCAGTACGCTCTGCGCTTCCTGCTCTCTTCGCGGAAGCACACCGCGAATGTAGACGTTTAATACGTCTTTGGCCCCGACCAGATGTTCGACCGGCTTGTCCTGCTGAAGCAGCGCCAGGTTCAACGGCATCGTTTCCGACTTGTGTGACTGCACGATCGAGGAATCGAGCGAGGACACCGGGATGGCCTGAGCCGCGCTGTGCAGCATGCAGCCAGTCTGCGTGGTTGCGATCAGGGCAAGTGCTGCACACAAACCCGGAACGCCGTTCCGAAAAGAGTAACTCACTGTTGCTCCCCCATCCGTGAAACGCTGCTCACATCCGCCCGCCAGGAGACGTTCCATCGTTCGTGGCTGCCTGAGAACTCAGGCAAAACGGTCGAAGTGAGATGCGTGGAGTCAGTTAATCGCCGCTACGCCACAGAACCTGGGCTCAGAAATACGACCGAAATCGCAAAGCGAGACCGCGCGCTGATTCTGCGGATGACTCTGTATCGTCCAGTTTTGCTGGCTGCTTCAAGAAAACGAGCTGCTTCGGCTGAAATCCGTGACGACCAGAAGCCAGATCACGCCGGTTCTGACACGAAGACCACAGATACGGGTCGACGCGAACCACGCGTGCCAAACAGATTACACAGCGCAGCGGATGATCGCTGCGCAGCGACCGATCTCAACGCAGGAGGGAGGAAAGCTCCGCGCAGACCACGACCTGAGGTGATTCGCAGCACAACGCTGAAGTCACACGACGACCAGCCAGCTCAGTTTGCTGAGGCTGCCGGAGTCGATTCGGCGATCTGCTGGCGAATATCGGAGATGTCGATCACCGCGCCGAGCAGTCGTCCAGATCGGCTGGCGTCGCCGGGCGTTACTTTACCCCGGAAAAGGATCCAGCCATCGGAGCCGTCTTTCCGCGTCACCCGGTGAACGCGCTGGAAGGTCGCGTTGCCCGAATCGACGGCCTGGCGAAGCTCGTCCTCGACCGAAGCGCGATCTTCTTCGTGAATGTGACGCACCCATTCCGAAAACGCGTTCGGCAGGTCTTCGTCACGGTAGCCAAGGATCGACTTCAACGCCGGAGACATGTAGACCCGGCAGTCGTTGACGGGCCAATCGAGCACGCCGACTTTCGCCTGATTCAAAATCAGTGCGTGCCATTCATAAATCGCTTCCAGGTCAGCGATCGTTTCTTCGAGCACAGCTTCTCGGTCAAAGGGGGCAATCATGGTGTGGCTCGCGATGCAGAAAGAAGTGCGTGTGTTTGCAAGGCTCCACCTTAATCAGATTCGACTTCCCGGCCACCACTCTGTTTCCCATCCGTCAAGTTTTTTCCCTGACAGGTGGGGCATTTAACTGTTGCTAAAGAAAGACACGCTGCTCAAACCGGACCGATCGTAACGGTCAGTAAGTCCAGAGAAAGTAGACCGGACCTAAACCGGCACCTGGACGCGGTTTATCTTCAGGAAGCCGCGCCTGTTGCGGAAAGGCCACACGCCGGACGTGCTCTGGCTGAAGCGGATTGTCACGTGCGACGGTCAGATCCGATGTGAGTGTTGCCGCGCGGCAACATCTCAAAGTCACGAAAAAGCTCTGTCAGCTTCGATGTTTCTCGGCTGGCGATCAGAATTCCGCAGCGATGTGTGAGAACGTTGCCAATCCATAATGGAGACGTCAGCCAGGCCCGGGCATCCCCCGGCATCGTTCGCTGCGAGCCCGCTGGCCATCCCGCCTCGCGAAGCCGCGTCGAGATGTCGAGACCTTGCTCGGAGTACAACGCCGATGCGTCCTGTGCAGAATTGACAATGAGGATTCGGCTCAGCTTTCGTGACGACGCGTGCAGCCAGGCAGCGTCCGCATCTGGCGCGAGCCGATCGGCCAGTTCAAGAGCGACTCGCCCCATCGTGTATCTCGCGTTGACATCCTGGACCGGGCGCAGACTCACTGTTGAATCGCTCGGCCGAAACCGCATCGAGTCCACGCCGATCGGCCCGAAATATCCGGCATCCGCCACACGCTCCACGGTGGCTTTCAGAACTGGCAGCGTCGATTGAAATTCACTGTCCGCAAACGGGACGCCGAGGTACCTCAGCCAGCCGGAGGGGGTTCCCGCCCGCTCTGTTTGAATTTCGGTCCAGCCTCGCAGAGAGATCGACTCGTCTCCTTGAGGAATCAGCCACTGCGTGCTGAATTCCCGATCGCACTCGACCCACGGTTCAAAGATCACGCGGCCGTTCTTTGCAAACTGCTTCCACAGCCAGCCAGCCGAGGGATCGTCCAGCTGCGTCCCTGTTCCGAGCACGCGGGCTCGGGACGCCATTCCGAATCGACTTTTAAGGGCCCAGCGCTGCTCCGCATCCGGGACTTCCGAGCTGGCCGCCGCCGACCGGACGGCCTGCAGAAATTCTTCGTGAGAGCTCACCGCCGCCGCGCCCGACAGCCCGCAATTCAGCGAGGTTTCGACGTCGAAAGAGAACTCGCGATCATTGACCTTCCGGACGAACTCGACGGCGGGGCCGTCTGCCTGCCAGCCGGATTTTCGAGCGAGGCGGACGCTGGCTTCCGAGAATCCCCACGGGACGAGTTTCAACGTCTCGGAAGAAAACAGCCGGGACTCTTCTTCGGACCCGCCGCAACGCACATCCGGCAGTCCGGCACGGGCGGCAGCCGTCAGGAAACTCCGGGGAATCTCCACGGGGCTCCACAGAGAATCACCGTCCCCAGCCAGTGAGATGAGATGCGGGACGAGTTGTCCGGACATCGCTTCGATCCGCGCCGCAGGCCGGTACGCCGCCGATTCGAGCTCGTGCTCAAATTCAAAATTACCGTAGAGGATGTTCGGCATGACTTCAGAGTGAGTCCGGATGGAGACCTGTCGAAAAATGAGCAGGATGGCCAGGAGGCAAGTTCTGATTCTGGCCCGTCATAGCGATTTTACGGGTTGAACGGGCGCCGCGGCACAGGCAAACTGTCCTGTCTCCCACCAGGTTATTCGGCGTGGAATCGTATTTCGCTCGTTGCCTGGCCAGGGAAATATCGTACTTTAGGGTCAAGCCGTTCGAGGTCCGCCTCAATCCTCGACTGGCTGCCCGCGCCCCCCCCCCGACGGTTCAGGAGACCGTCCCCCACGAATTTGTCTGCCTGGAATTGGAGGTTCCCTGCAGCCAGCGAGTCAGGAAGTGCCGTTTCGCACCGGCCACTCCCGAATGACAAATATTTTCAGTCACTACCATCTCAATGACGCGACATGGTTCGTCCTGTCGCTGCTTCTGATTCTGGCGGTCTTTTTTCGCTTTAACCGCCTGTGGTCGCTCCGCAACCTCGACCTGCTGCTGCTGCTCGCAATTTCGCCAGGCCTTTTGTTTCTGACGGAAGAGTACCGCAAAGTTGACTCCAACGCGGGTTACGTGTGGCTGTTTGTGTGCTCAGGAGCGATTCTGCTGAGATTGTTCGTCGACTCTCGCTTCAAACGACGACCACCTCTTGACCAGAACCTGAACGCGTCGGGACTCGGTCTTCTCTGTGTCGCCGCCTTTGCGTTTCAGGTGACGCGTGTCGTGACGGAGCCGATGCCGGAATCAACGCTCGCCACAGTTCAGGTTGCGGGCGACATGCTGCGTCGACAGGACACGTCCCGCGGTGGCGAATTGACACCGAAAGGCGAATCGGCAAAACCCGTCACCGGACCGGCCACCAGAGTTGTTGCCGCAGTCGGCGGAGTGGCTCCGGCCAGCATGGTTGCCGGAGCGAGCGGCATTCGGGTTGAGATCATCGCGGCACGCCTGATCGCGTGCCTGTCTCACCTGGCGGTCATTCTGGGATTGATTTTCCTCGGCCGAAAACACCTGGGAGACGTCAAGCTTGGTGTGGCGATGGCGACTCTGTATCTGCTCATGCCGAGCACCGCGCTGAAGGTCAGCAACGTCAACCATATTCTGCCCGCTGCTTTTGTGATCTGGGCTCTCGTTTATTACCACAAACCAATGGTCGCCGGCGGGCTGATGGGACTTGCCTGTGGCACTGTTTTCTTCCCGGCGTTTCTTCTTCCACTTTGGATGGTTTTTTATGGGCGTCAGGGCTCGATCCGATTCGGCCTCGCGCTGGGGATAACCGCAGCCGTACTGCTGAGCACGTTTGCCCTGACCGCAGCCGACAGTCAGTCGTTCCAGCGACAGTTTGTCGGCTCGATCGATTGGAGCGTTCTGCAACTCCAAACGGACCTCGGCCTCGGATTCTGGTCGAGCGACTGGATCGCCTACCGCCTTCCAGTGATGGCTGGTTTCCTGGTCATGGTTGGCGTTCTGGCTGTCTTTCCGCGAAAGAAAAATATTGAGCATCTGATGGCTCATTCGGCAGCGATCGTCGTCGGGACACAACTCTGGTACACACAGGGGGGCGGCGTCTACGTGCTGTGGTACCTGCCGCTGCTGCTGACGGTCGTCTTCCGCCCGAGACTGACGCATCTCGTCCCGCCTGAGGCAACGCCGCTGCTGAAGGCCGCGCGGCAGAAGTCCGATGAAGCTCGTAAAGAGCGCACGTTCTCAAGCATCGACCGCCACAAGTTGCGCTGAGTTTCCTCGTCGGCTTGCGTCGACGTGCTCAGGCTTGCGTCGACGCGCTCAAAGGAAACCCCGTCGATCTCTTCTCCGAGTCGGCCTGTTGCGCTACGCGAGGCTCTGTGGCCAGCCAGCCAGATCAACTTGTGTCCGAATTCACACAAGTCATGTTCCGAGTCTCGCAGAAGCCGATCGTTGAGGCCCATAATTACGTCGGCTCACATTCGCGGATTGTCAGGAGGCGCGTTAGAACCAGCCACGGATGGGCGCGTTAAAACCAGCAGGTG
>ERZ891418.587-NODE-587-length-12208-cov-7.158809_pt1 | contig 12208 bp, 10 predicted proteins | sample MGYA00521236_ERZ891418 | MGnify/ENA primary metagenome ERZ891418 (study PRJEB32303, sample SAMEA104408696) | aquatic metagenome | biome: Brackish water; feature: Chemocline; material: water | place: Baltic Sea | collected 2014-10-18T10:34:00 | depth 100 m ... | reverse complement strand
GTCAGTGTGGCCGGCGTCAACATCCGCCAGCCAGCGACGGCGTTTACCGAAGAGGACTACGACTTCGTCGTTGACATTAATCTCAAAGGTGCCTTCTTCATCGCGCAGCAGGTCGGCAAAGTGATGCTCGAACAGGGCTCGGGCAGCATTATCAATATCGACTCGCTCAACACGTACGCTCCGTTGAAAAACGTCGCCCCCTACGCGTTGAGCAAAGCAGGAGTGGTGATGATGACCCGCTCACTGGCAGTCGAATGGGGCCCGGGCGGAGTGCGGGTCAACACGCTGGCACCCGGCTTCATCCTGACGGACCTGACTCAGAAACTCTGGTCCGACCCGACGATGCAGGCCTGGGGAGAAACCAACACGCCCCTCACCCGGCTGGGCAATCCCGAAGACATGGTCGGCACGGCTGTCTTCCTCGCCTCCGACGCGTCCGCCTTCATGACCGGCCAGGTCGTGCGCGTCGATGGCGGTTTTTCTGCAGGTGTGAACTGGCCGATCCCTTCAGGCGGCGGTCAGTAGTCCGTCCTTGACATACCGCTCCAGGCGAATCGAGGGGCGAGCGCTTCGACTCTGCCACTTCGAGCCCGTGCTCATTCAGCGGCTTCGGCGATTCGGCGTCGGAGCAGCGAGGCTCGCGCGATGTTTCGTTCGGCGGAATTCAGAGCTTTCTGCTTCAGCTTCTGAAGGTGAGCTGGCTGAGTCTGGATGAACAGCTCGTTCAGAATCGGGATCGAGACGTCTTCGATCAGGCCGAGGTTCACTCCCAGCCGCACGCTGGAGAGCAGGTGCATTGTCTCTTCTGAGCTGATCGTCTGGGCGCTGCTGAGTACCCCGTACGCTCGCGAAATGTGGTCGTGCAACTCCTGCCGTTTTTCTTCGATCATCTGCTCGCGGGCGCGCCGTTCGTATTTCAGAATCATTGGCACGACTTCGCGGACACGATTGATGACCTGAGTTTCGCTCAGGCCCAGCGTGTACTGGTTGGAGATTTGATAAAAATCTCCCATCGCCTGACTGCCCTCGCCGTACAGACCTCGCACGGCCAGATTGATTTTCTGGAGTGCGTGGAAGACTTTCTGAATCTCGCGTGTCTGAACGAGAGCCGGCAGGTGCATCATGACGCTGACACGGATTCCTGTGCCGACGTTGGTCGGGCAGGCGGTCAGGTAGCCGTATTGATCGTGAAAGGCGAACGCGACCTGTTCTTCGATGGCGTCGTCAATTTCGTCCATCGACTTCCAGCAGTCGTCCAGCGTGAGGCCGCTGCGGAGGACCTGCACGCGTAAATGGTCCTCTTCGTTGACCATGATCGCGATGTCTTCGTCATTGGAAATCGCGACCCCACGAGCGCCTGCCCCTTCCGAGAGCTCACGACTGATCAACTGTCGCTCGACGAGAAACTGTCGGTCCAGCTCGTCCAGCGTGCTGACATTGATGTAGCTGAGCTTCGCCGGAATCGCCAGGTCCTCAAAGCACTCGCACGCTCGCGCGGCAACCTCTGCTTTGGCGGCTTCCTCAATCCGTGTTGTAAACGGAAACTCGGCGAAGTTTCGGGCAAGCCGAATTCGAGTTGAGACGACAACGTCGGATTCCGGTCCTGTGCCACGCAGCCACTCGCTGCTTTTCTGCGTGAGACGGTCCAGATCCACTCGATATCTCCTTGAACGTTTTCGGGCGTTGCGGTGAGTTATTCGTTGTCGGTTGACTTGGCGGGCGAATTGATTTGTTTCTCAATTGCCTGAATGTCGTCCCGCAGCCGCGCGGCGAGTTCGTAGTCTTCTTCGTCGACAGCGGCTTTCAGCTCGTTCCGCAGTTGCAGCAGCTCGTGCTGACGACGGCTCGAATCAGGAGCCCGGCGAGGAAGCTTGCCGCAATGCTGCACTTCTCCGTGAATATTCTGGAGCAGCGGGATCAGATCCGATTTGAATTCCACGTAGCAGTACGGACAACCAAGTCGTCCCTGACTGCGGAATTCGCGGAAGCTGATACCGCAGTGCGGACAGCCACGATCGTCAGCCGGGCTTGACGTTTCTTCGTCGCTCTCCGGCAGCTTTTCAAATTCGAATTCGGCAGCGGGATCAGAATCCGGATTCGAGTCTGTCTGTTCGAGGTAGTCCCGTGCGCAGGTTTCGCAGAGGTGAATCTCTGTCACATCCCCCTTCCGCACTTCCGTAATGTGAAGTGTGGCGGGCTTCTGGCAGCGACGACACTTCTTCATGAGCGGCCACTCCCGATGTTGAAATAGATACGACTGATACCGGTCATCCCTGCTGATCTCACCAGACCGACACCCTCTCGGGAAATGGCGAACTGGTGACTGGTAAATACCATTCGGAGCGACTTCAATCTGCTGGCTGGCTGATTTTGACGCCTGAAACCCAATCGACCATCCTGCCGGAATCCCTCGCACCGAAGGCGATTGAGCCGGCAAAGCGGGGCAATTCTATTGCCGGTCCCAGGGCTGTCAACCTTCGCTCAGACTGCCAGGACGACGTAAAACCTGACAGCACATACGGATCAGACGAGCCTGCCTGCCGAGTCGGAATCGAATCTTCCGGCACAGAGCGGCTCATCAAAAATCGAAACCGACCATGCTCGATGGCGGCACCACGGCTGCACCATGAACCATAAACCTGATTTTGACGCATTCCGGAAACTCGCCCAGGAGGCGAATCTGGTCCCGGTCTATCGGCAACTGACGGCCGACACGCTGACACCTGTCGAGGCATTCTGCAAACTTCAGTGGGGTGACTACTCCTTCCTTTTCGAGAGTGTCGTCGGTGGCGAGCGGATCGGCCGTTACAGCTTCGTCGGTTCGGACCCGTTTCTTCGGATCGACGCTTACGGCAACGAGGTCGTGATTCGCGATGCAGAGACCGAGCGAACATTTACGGCCGACGACCCGCTCGACGAACTCGAAAATCTGCTCAAGAACTATCGCGCCGCCCGACTCCCCGAGCTCCCCGCGTTTTGTGGCGGAGCGGTCGGCTACGCGGGATACGACATCATCCGCTACTCAGAGCACCTCCCGAATGCTCCGGAAGATGACCGGAAGCTCCCCGATCTGTCGTTCGCTTTTTTTGATCGGATGGTCGTTTTCGATCACATCCGAAAAACAATCCTCGTAATCTGCCACGCCTCTACCGAGGTGGACGATCTTGAGGCCGAGTATCAACGTGCGGCGGAGCGGGTTGACGAAATCTGCCGCCAATTGCAGCGTGGCACGGCGGATATTCAGATGACGGATGTCACGCCCGTTGGAGAGCCGACTCTTGAGTTCGAGTCCAACTTCACTCAGGCCGAGTTCGAAGACGCCGTTGAAAAGTGCAAAGAGTACATTCGGGCTGGCGATATCTTTCAGGTCGTGCTCAGCCAGCGACTGAAGCTGGAGTGTCGATCGCGGCCGCTCGACATTTACCGGGCGCTGCGAATCGTCAATCCAAGCCCGTTCATGTTCTACCTGAAAACTCCCGAGGTGAATCTGATCGGCAGCTCGCCAGAGATCCTCGTTCGGGCAGAAGACGGAGAAGTCACGATCCGGCCTCTCGCAGGCACCCGCAAACGCGGGGCAACTCCGAAAGAAGATCAGGCGCTCGCCGATGAACTGCTCGCCGATGAAAAAGAGCGGGCCGAGCACGTCATGCTGGTCGACCTGGCACGCAACGATGTGGGTCGAGTGGCGAAGTACGGCAGCATCCAGCTCAGCGATGTGATGGTGGTTGAGAAATACAGCCACGTCATGCACATCACCTCGAACGTGACCGGTCAGCTTCGAGACGGTCTCACCGCTCTGGAGGCACTTCGCGCGGGACTTCCTGCCGGCACCGTTTCGGGAGCTCCGAAAGTGCGGGCGATGGAGATCATCGACGAATTCGAACGACACCGCCGCGGCCCCTACGCCGGAGCCGTTGGCTACGTCGACTTCACGGGGAACATGGATACGTGCATCGCCCTGCGAACTCTCGTCATGCAGGGCCAGACTGTTTACGTCCAGGCCGGTGCCGGGATCGTCGCCGACAGCGTCCCGGAGAACGAGTATCTGGAGACGCTCAGCAAGGCCATGGGGCTGCTGAAAGCCATCGAACTGGCCGAGACGCAACTTTGACTTCTCGAAACCACATCTTCCAGACCGCGTGGTCGCACGTTGTCCTTCGAGTCAGCCATGAAACGCTTTCGGCAACTATCGCGAAGCAAGAAAGTGGCGTTCGGACTCGCCCTGGTGATCCTCGTCTTTGCAGTCACGGAACTGATTTCCTGGGGCGGCCTGTATCTCCTGGCCCCCGATTTCTCATTCGAGAAACTGCGTGGCAATCAGGAAGCGATCGCACGCGGCGGGATTCTTGAGACCGACACATCCGAGTCGATTCACCCTTACACAGGCTGGGTTTTTAACCCTCAATTGTCGCCGGGAATATCCTTTGGCGGGAAGATGGTCCCTGTGAACGAGTTCGGCCTGGTCGACGATCAATCAAGCATTCAAAAGAGGGCAGCCGGCCGACTGATCATCGGTGTGACCGGGGGCTCTGTTTCGTGGCAGGTCGCAACCGTCGCCAGGAAGGAATTTCGTTCGATCATTCAAAACGATCCGCGATTTTCCAGACACGAGGTGATCGTGTTGAGGATCGGTCTCCCCGGCTGGAAGCAACCACAGCAACTCATGGCCCTCAACTGGCTCTATTCGCTCGGCGCGGAATTCGACGCAGTCGTCAATATCGATGGCTACAACGAGGCTGTCCTTTCAATCGAAGAGAACTACCACGGGACTGCCCATACGGCCTATCCCCGCTCATGGGAATTCCGGAGCCAGGACATCGTCGACCCGCGCGAATACGCAACGACCTTTGAGCTGTTCCGCATTCGATCAGAACGCCAGGCAGCAGCCAGAGCGATGCTGGACTCGCCGTTTCGCTGGTCCTCAACCAGAAATCTGATCTGGCAGGTCAGCGAACGAAACTTCATCGACAGACGAGTGAAAATCGGGGACCACCTGCTGGCCGCGCATCGCGAGTCGCCGTCTTTTGTGCATGCCGGGCCCGCACAGAGTTTTGAAAATGAAGAAGCGGTCGAAGCGGAAGTCGTCCGGCTCTGGCAGGAAACGTCGCGGCAATGCGACTACATCTGCCGTGGCAATCGCTCCGTTTATCTGCATGCGCTGCAGCCAAATCAGTACTTACCGGGCTCAAAACCGATTTCCGAATGGGAGCGGGAAAACAGCTACCTTCCGGAAAAGTCCGAATCCGAGGTCGTCGCCCGGACATACCCGAAGATGATCGTGTCCGGTCAGACTCTTCAGACAGAGGGGATCCGGTTTCTGGATTTGACGATGCTGTTTGCCGATGAGACTGAGCCGATCTACGCGGACCCATGGTGCCACTACAACGAAGCCGGAAATTCGCGAGTTGCCCAGGTCATCGCGAAAGAACTTGTGAAGATTCTCCCCGACCCTGCAACGCCTGCGACAACGAAATAAGCATGAAACATCTCGCCGCGACGACAGACACGATTCTGTTTGACTATGGCAACACGCTGATTGAATTTGGACCGAATCAGGTCCAGCGCTGCGACGCCGCGCTGGGCGACGCTCTTACCGAAATGTTCGGACCTCACGACTTTGAGCAGCTTTCGGAGACTCAACATCACGAGCGGCGGTCGCCTTACTCCGGCGAGTTCCACGAAAACGATCTGGCGACAACGACTCGATCGCTCGTTGAAAAACTCTTCGGGGTTCAGCTCGACGAAAGCCAACTGGAGCATCTGCTCGAAGTTCGATTTCAGGTCATGACCAGTTGCGTTGAGGTACACGACGAGATTCACGACGTGCTGAAACAGCTCAGCGGTCGGTTTCGCATGGGACTGATTTCCAACTATCCGGACGGCCGGGCGATCCGCCACAGCCTGGAACGGGTCGGTCTGGAACGCTGGTTTGAGGTGGTCGTGGTGTCCGCCGATGTTGGGCGAGTCAAACCGCACCCGTCGATCTTTGAGGCGGCTTTGACCGCGATGAAAACGACTCCCGAAGCCGCGATTTATGTGGGAGACAACTGGCTCGGCGATATCCAGGGAGCCAAGCGGCTCGGGCTGAAAGCCGTGTGGACTCAGCAGTTTGTTCCGTACGAGGAATTCGCGCGTCAGCCCGGCGACCATCCAGCCGACGCGGAAATCAGCCACCTGTCTGAACTGCTCGCCCTTTGCGGGTGAGTGCTCACAGCGAGAAACTCCAATCCCCTCGGAGTCCCGGATTGACAAGGCGGGAGCTTTACGTAAACTGCGTGGCGTCTCTTCTCTCTCCCTCACCCCTGCGAGCTTTCGTTGGGATGAGTGGGAAGCATGGCTGTCTCCCTTGGGAGACAGCCGTGCTTTCCTGGTACCCGCGTGAGGATGCCTCACGTCACGTGCCCTCTTCCCGGGTTTCTCACCCGTAACGTCGCTCCGCAGCACTCGCTGAAACTTGTCATCAGTTTCAGTTTGAGTCAGGAGAGAAACGTGCCCCCAATTCAAGTGACTTCTGCTTCCCCGTCAGCCACAACGAGCCTGCTTCAGTGCGCCAGGGAGCTTGAAACGACTGGTCAGCTTCCGGCGGCGATGAGTGCATTCCGAGCGGCTGCCCTGTGCTCCGGTTTCCCGGAAGGTCGGCTCGCGTTTGCCGGTTTTCTGGTTCGCCACGAAGAGTTTTCGGCGGCCGCGGCTGAGTACCGTCAGTTTCTCGCTGAACTTCGGGACGGCGAATCCCGGGCCGACTCAACGCGATTGGTGGCCGTCGCCACTCACAACCTGGCGGCAATCTGTCGCCAGACGGGCGAGTCCGAACTCGCCGCAACACTGCAGCAGCACTCACTGAAGAATCAGCTGGAATCCGGAGACGCCGCAACGCCGGAGGATCTGGCCGGGTGCGCGGCCGACGCGATTCATCGTGGCGACTATTCGCTGGCGGAGAATCTTCTGCTTCGCTCGCTGCATGAAGAAACCGCAGCGGGAAATCGCGCGGGCATCGCCGCCGACTGCGGAAACCTCGCAATCGTCGCCGGTCTGCGCGGTGATCAGGCGGTCGGCGTTCGATTTCTCGGACGGGCCTTCCAGATCCACCGGGAACTGGCGGACGACCTGGCAGCCGGGACCGACCTGGTCAACCTCGCTGAGCTGTTTCGAACGGCCGGCCGATTGACATTGGCGGAACGCTGCCTGAACCGAGCGAGACAGAGCTTCGAAAAGGCCGGCGCCCCGAAATCGTTGCGGAAAGCTCAGTCGCGCCTCAACGAGCTGAAACCGTTTCTGGAAGTCCGGAAACGCGATCCGCTCCTGAATTGATCGTCGGTCCAACAGGTCGGGACGGATTGCAATTCTTACAACACGAGTAGTAATTTCGGGGCTGGCCGCGGGGAAACCTTGAGGCCTTGCCTGAATCTCACGAGCTCATTGGCCCGATTTGTGCCTTTTTGAAAACGCCACCGTCAAACGAATTTCGCGGATTTCCGGGGGTTGTTCCCACTTTGAGTTCACAATCCGGTTGTTCCCTCGGAGACGAATTCGGCACATCGCTGATTCCGGCTCGCAAGTTGCTCTGCTGACTCTCAGCAGGGGGAGACTGCTAACCGGGTTCACAATTTATGGCGGGCTGGCTCAGACTGACTGTCATCGCACTGGCAGTCGCTTCACTTGGTGCTTCGCATCAGACTCAGAATTTTGACATCGAGGCTCCGACTGTCGCGATCGCGAAGCGCGTCGGAGAAGCGGCTGAAGCCAGTCGCGTCGATCTGGCCGTCCTGTGGTTCGGCCACGAGCTGCCTCGATGGTCGTCTCGCTGCAGCATCACGGTGGTCACCGGTGAGAATCTCGGAGCGGGCGGCTCGACAAAATTCCGCTTCGACGACGGCCACGTGTTTGGCTGGCGGATGCGCGTCCAGGGCTCGCTGGAACGGATTCTCGATTCGGTCATTCCTCACGAAGTGAACCACACGATCCTGGCGTGCTACTTCCGCCGACCCGTTCCGCGGTGGGCCGATGAGGGAGCCGCCTCGCTGATGGAACACGAGTCGGAACAGCAGCATCAGATCAATCTGGTCAACCGGCTGATGCACGAAGGGCGGCGAATTCCACTTCGCATGCTGTTCAACATTGCCGAATACCCGCGTGACATGAAGCAGGTCATGGCCCTTTACGCCGAGGGTTATTCGCTGACCGAGTACCTGATTCAGCTCGGCGGCCGCAGGAAGTTTTTACAATTTCTCGATGACGCACACCACCGGTCCTGGGATGCCGCCGTCAAGTCGTTCTATGAAGTGCCGAGTATCGAGAAGCTCGAACAGGACTGGTCGCGCTGGGTCCTCGCGGGCAGCCCGCCTGTCAACGATGAGCCGGAACAACTGCTGGCCTCAAGAGATCGTTCAACGGACCCGTCGCGACCCGACGTGATGCGAACGTCCGGGACAGCCGACTCTGGTAGAGTTGTGCGTTCGCAGACGCCCGAGGGGCCGAGCCAGACAATGGCGGCAACGGTCGCGGCAACAGAGGCTCCCACGCGAACCCCGGGGCTCGCGAGAGTTCTCCGAACCACTTCGGGCTCAACGCTGGTTCGAGCTCCCTCGCCGTTCGGGTCGACACGACCAGACCCGATTCCCACCAGAACAGGCAGAAGCTCAGCGGTGGTCCCGTTGTCACTGACACCGATCGCGAAACAAGAGCTGGCGACGAATCCCGACGACCTGACGATGCCGGAGCAGTTTTCTGTTCCGACGGTCTCAGAGGAATCGGCCTTCGGAATGCGAATTCAGGAAACAAACATTCGAATGGGTGCGGAATCCAGGCCCGCGGTCAGCAGCGGCGACTCGTCGTGGGCCCGGTTCCCCGGCAAAGCCCGATCGTAAGACGCGTCCCGCACTCGCGTCAGTTAATCGCCAGCCAGAATCGGTGAATCACCCGCCAGCGCTCGGACTCAGCCGGCAGGCCGGCGGCTTTGAGGATTCGCTCAATGTGGAACCATTTGAATTTTGCGTTTTGCTCGATCTTGTAGAGGTCGCGGAGCAGCACGGAATAGTTGAACGGCAGCCGCCCGCTGAAAGCTCGGAGAGTCGGCTCCACTTCGGCGATGAGCAGTCGCACTTCAATCGCCAGAAGCGATTCACTTCTCTGTTGAAGCTGAGTTCGGTAACGATGAATCCAGTCGATGTGGACGGGTCGCAATAATCGAACACTGCAGGTCTCAGCAATCTCCTGCAGCAGATACCACGTCGGAGTTTCCTCAGCAAGAATGTACGACCGGAGCCGCGGCGGCGAGATGCCATACAGCCCGGCTTTGGCGAGGACGCGGGACAGCGGGACGATTCCCCCTTCTCGTTCGGCCAGCAGGCTGAGCATGGTGCTGACCGATTTCGGCCGCTGCCAGGCGAGGCGACGCTGGTCGCGTGAATCACGCTGCACAAAGAGCTCGCGGATCCTTTCGTGACCGGCATCGGTCAAGGCGTCGAGAATTCGTGTTCGTGCCGACGCCATGAGCGGCTCGATGCCACGTTCGATTTTCTGATACTCAAGGCTCGTATAGCCAAGCAGTTTCGCCGCGGTCGCAACATCAAACCCGTAGTACTCTCGCTGAAGCCGCAGGTCGAGCTGCATCTCCGGCCGGTGCCGAAGGTGAAAGCGGATGCGGCGATTCTTCCACGATTCGTGCAGCTCAGCCGCGGTACCGGTTTCCAGGAAACTCGGCAGCTCGGTGGCGATCTCGTCTTCACTGAGTCCCGAAAACTCCAAAGACGAAGTCGATGGTCGTTCGTGATCGGTCAACAGCGCGACCAGCCCTGCCGGAAAGGCCTGCTGAGAAAAATGGCCGTCCTCTTCAATGTGCTTGATAATTCGAGCCGGCTTGCGACCGCCGACGCCGCACAGATCGGCAAGTTCACGCCGCGTGATTTTCAGTTTTTCTCTCAGCTTCTTCAGCTTCAGACCGAAAGCGTGAAGGCCCTCTTCCTTTTGTGATTTGAAATCCAGCTGCCACAGTTCGCGAAGCTGCGCGAGTTCTTCGTCGTCGCGGCACAACGTCTTCGCGACGCCGGAGATTGTTTTCCACGAAATCAGTTCGAGGTAGCAAAGCCGCCGCAATTGAGCTGTGCCCAGGCCGAGCTCCAGCAGGTCGGATTCCGCGTGACCGGCACGCAGGCGAAGCACGCAGAACTCAGCCAGCGATTTGGGATAACCGCGTTTGATAAATCGGTCCCGCTCGGCCTCAGTCCACAGAGCCTCTGCCTGCTCAAAGTCTTCCTTGACGGCCTTGCACAGTTTTCGCAGCAAAGCATGGGGGACCGGAAAATTGCCACGACGGTACTCCCACAGAGTGGCCGGGCTGATCCCGACTTTGCGGGCGAGCTTAGGTGACGAGCCGGCACGAAGTTCCAGGCGACCGATGAAGTTGAGCAGAGTATCCGCAGTGCCGGTATAGAGGTCCCGCAGTTCTTCCAGAACGACATCGTCGACTCGCTGGGCCTCGCAGAACTCAAGGAATTGTTCGAGCGTGTTCCGTGTGGGTGTGTGAACGCCAAGTTCCAGATCCCGCAGAGCTCCTCGCGAAATTCCGGACTTTCGAGCCAGCTCGATCCGCGTCATCCCGAGATGGCTGACCCGAATTTCGACGGTCTTCGCGGCGAGTGGCGGAGCGGATTTCGAGCGCTTCAGCGACCTCTTGCGGAGGTTCTCATTCCGCAGCGCGTGACCGTGAAGAGGCGTTTTTTTTTTGACAGATTTACGTGGCATGATCCCTCACCGGCCTGCGTCCCAGCATCGGGGGTTTCGGTCGGCTCAATGGCCCGTTCCCGGATGCCTCAATGCTGTTTGGCGTGCTTTCCTGCACCGGAAAGCCCGGGGATCGTATCTACGCATTTTGATATGTGCAATTGTAGGTGGGGTCGAGGGTGCTGTGACGACTGTGAGAGTGTGACCCGTTCTCGGTACTCACTCGTCGGGCAGCATCAGAGTCAGCGCAAGCGTCGCCCAGCTTCCGGCCGCACAGGAAATGAACTGATCCTTGCCGTGCGGATACCCGGATTCGAAGTACGTCTGAAACCCCTTCGCCCGCGTCACAACGTGCCACGATCCGTCTTCCTGCTGAGTGTCAAGCAGGAATCGTGAGGCCTGCTGAGCTGGCTTCGAATCTCGCGAGACGTGCCCGCCTCGCAGAAGTGCCGTCAAGGCGGATGCCGTCGCGTAAGCATCGCTCTGCATCGTACTGGTTTGAGCCCAGCCACCATTCTCACGCTGAGAAACGGACAATTCCTTCGCCGCAGCCTCGATCGCAGTGGGATCTGCAGCGACACTTTCCAGCGACCTTAACCGAAACACGAGGTCCTCAGTGTCCTTCGCTTTTTCCTTGAGCAGCCACTGTCGAACGGCTTTGCGGCGAGCATCGATCGCTTCCTGTTGCTCATCGGTGCCGTACTCGTCGAGGCCGACGAGGGCCACATAAGTCGTGGCAAATGCGCTGCCGGACGAGGGCGGACGGTTGCCCGCGTGCTGCCAGAACGACTGCTCTTTCTGATACTCGACCAGAAAGTGGGCGACCGCGGCCGTCGTCTGATCGGGTTTGTGTTCGCCCGCTTCGAGAGCCCACAAAGCGTACCCGGCGGTCAGTGTGCGACCGCCCTGGCCTTTGCCTTCTTTGTAGTTTTTTTCGCCCGTCTTGAGATGCTCCAGCGTGTGCTGAAGCTGCCGCTTGAAAACCACTTCGTCGATCTCGAACCCGTTTCGTCGCGCCTCGGCAAGCGCCAGGATCGGCAGAGCCTGGTTGTGGCAGGTGAAGCATTTTCGCGTGTCCGCCGATCCGGTCGCGGCTTTTTCGAGAATCGGAATTGCCTTGCGGACGGCGTCGCGGATTACGGCGACACTCACAGGCTCGATTCTGGGAGACTCTGCTTCCGCAGCCTGCAGCGTCGGCTGGAAAACCACGAGGAGAAAACCGAGCGGAATCATGCGAGTCATCGATCTCACCTTGCTTCAGATCGCGTTCGAATCGAGACGGAGTCTCCCGGACAACACAGGAGTCGGCCTCCATGACGCCCGACGGCCGCTCAGTCTATCAGAAGTACTTTTGGCAGAATAACTTACCCGGATCGCAGGAAACGAGGGCCAGTCTCGAAACAGTCAATTCGATTCCCGGTCCTGACAATCTCTCGATCTGACATCACTGTGGGTTGCCGGAGCTGATTCGCTGAACAAGAATAGC
>ERZ891418.586-NODE-586-length-12213-cov-7.155947_pt1 | contig 12213 bp, 8 predicted proteins | sample MGYA00521236_ERZ891418 | MGnify/ENA primary metagenome ERZ891418 (study PRJEB32303, sample SAMEA104408696) | aquatic metagenome | biome: Brackish water; feature: Chemocline; material: water | place: Baltic Sea | collected 2014-10-18T10:34:00 | depth 100 m ... | reverse complement strand
TTGTTGGACGCAGCGGCTTGTTGGACGCAGCAGCTCCCGGTCGAAGTGAGTCAGGATCAGCGAAGCACACACTGTCTCGCGGATTTCACAGACTGAAACGGGATCCCACCATGCGCACCGAAGGCAGCATCGAGATCGACCGACCGATTGACGAAGTTTTCCGGCTCACCAGCGAAAACGTTTCTGCATGGAGCCTCATCGTGGTCGAAGATGAGCCGATCGAGACGAAACCCGAGGGAGTCGGCTCGACATTTCGAACAGTCACGATGGATCGCGGCCAGAAGATGGAATTTGAGGGAGTCGTGACGCGGTTCGAGCCGCCTCGGTTTCACGGGATCGAGATGACAGGGTCGATGTTTGACCTCGAGGTCGAGTACTCGTTTGAGGACCTCGGCGGTCGAACCCGCGTGACGCAGGTCTCGATCGTTCACCCGAAAGGCTTCACGAAAGTCGTTTTATTTCTATTCGGCTGGGCGATGAACAAGGCCAACTGCAGAGCACTCGACAAGGAATTTCAGAGCCTGAAGAAGTTCTGCGAAAGCCAGTCCGAGTTACAGTCAGTTGAGTAGCGGGGGAAACCGGCATGAGTGAATTGAACTTTTCATCCCCCGCCGAGGCCGGCCTGAATGAAGCCCGCTGGAACGCGGCGTGCGGGCAGCTCAAGGCGTGGTGCGAGGACGGGACGCTGCCGTCTGCCACGCTGATCGCCGGGCAAGGTGACTCAGTCGTCGCGCCGGTGATTTACGGCACGCAGGACCTGGCCGGAACCTCGCCCGTACGCGACGACGCGTGCTTTCTGGTCGCGTCGATCACCAAGCCGATTGTTGGTTCGGCCGCGCAGATTCTGATCGAGCGGGGACAGCTCGTTCTTTCTGACAAGGTCGTCGATTTCATTCCCGGGTTCGGCCGCAACGGGAAAAACGGCATCCGCATCCGCCACCTGCTCACGCACACGTCCGGTCTGCCGGACATGCTGCCGACCAATGTCGAGCTGCGTGAAGCAGGCTCGCCCCTGTCGGCCTTTGTGGAAGGGACGTGCGACTGCGAGCTCGAATTTGCTCCGGGCAAAAGCTCGATGTATCAGAGCATGGGCCTGGCAATTCTTGGCGAGATCATTCATCGCGTCTCCGGTGTGCCGTGCGCCGAGTTTGTTCGCCGCGAGATCTTCGAACCGCTCGGCATGAGCGACTCGTGGCTCGGCCTGCCGGATTCGTGGTTCGATGACTCGCCGCGACAGGCGGACCGGGTCGCGCAGGTTCGGATTCCTTCCGAGCAGCAAGGCAAGGCGTGGAGCTGGAACGAGCGGTACTGGCTGCAACTGGGAGCTCCATGGGGAGGCCTCGTCACGACGGCTTCGGACCTCGCCCGGTTCTGCCGCATGATGCTGGGTCGAAGTGGCGTCGACGTGCTTTCGCCGGCGACGATTCACGCGGCGACTCGGAACCAGCTGGAAGAGATGCCGGACGTGCCCGAGGTCGCTCGCCGCACGAAACCGTGGGGGCTGGGATGGCGGCTGAACTGGCCAGCTCACAGTGCGAACTTCGGCGATTTTCTCGGGCCACGGACTTACGGCCATTGGGGAGCAACCGGTACAGTCCTCTGGATTGACCCGGACCAGTCCGCCTTCATGGTGCTCCTGACGACGTGTCCGCAGGAACCAAACGGCACGTGGCTGGCGAAAATTTCCAACAGGGTGGCGACCGCGTTCGCGTAGGTTGGCATTGCGAAAATAACATGGAGGAAGCTCATGTCGATGGGCTTTGGCGGCGAGGAATTTACCGATGCAACCACAATCCGCGGACGGGATTACCCCGCGCTCCGGCAGTTCTGTGTGATCCTCGAAAACCGGGTCGGCAGTCTCAACACGCTGATGAGGCAGCTCGAGCGACATGACCTGCGGATTATCGCACTGAGCATGGTCGACAACGTGGACGTCGCGATCGCTCGAATCATGCTCAACAACGTCGAACGTGGCCGCGAGCTGTTCGAGCTGGGTGCGTTTACCTTCTTCGAAACCGACCTGGTCGGTGTTGAGCTTCCTGACGAACCGCAACCGTTCGTCGCCGTCTGCTCGGCGTTGCTCCAGGCGGAGGTCGACGTCAACTACATGTACCCGTTGATGTATCGTCGAGGCGGCCGGAGCGCCGTCGCGATCCACGTCGACGATGTGGACACGGCGATCGCCATCCTCAGAGACCTCGGCCACACGCTCCTCACCGAAGGTGACCTCACCGACGATGACGAGCATTTTTCGTAGCCGATTGAGGGACGGTGAGGATTGGCTGGCGGGAATCGGTTTGTCGCTGAATGGCCCACCGGGCGGTCGCCCTCCGCTCGCCCCGGGCTGCACGCTTACGCCACTCCGCGGCTCGTCCGTGGCGAAGCTCACTTCCTGCCCAGTTGGTTGAACGCGAAAAATCACGCCCCAGGTTGTTTGCCACACCCGTTCCTTTGTGACTTCGTGTGAGAACTCGATCTCTACAGTCTGCGAATCCGCATCCCACCGTCGATGTACAGCACCTGCCCGGTTGCGTACGGAATCTCGCCACGGACGAGTGCGGAAACGGCTTTGCCAACGTCCGCCGCGGTGCCCCAGCGAGGTTCCAGGGTCAGGCCCTCGGCGATCAGACGATCGTATTTTTCCGTGACGCCCGAGGTCATGTCGCTGCGGATGACTCCGGGCTGGACTTCGTAAACCGGGATGCCGAATTCGGCCAGGCGGGCGGCCCACAGTCTGGTGGCCATTCCGGTTGCGGCTTTCGACAGGCAGTAGTCTCCCCGGTTGACGGAAACGAACTCGGCGGAGATTGAGGAGATGTTGACGATTGCCGGCGAGAGTTCGATGCCCGCTTTCTGTTGCTCGATCACCCAGTTGGCACAGAGTTTTGTCAGGAAAAACGGGCCTTTCAGGTTCACACCGAAGACCCGGTCAAAGCTCTCTTCTTCGGCTTCGAGAATGTCCTTCCGACCGGGTGAGGTGATGCCGGCATTATTGATGAGTACGTCGAGCCGCCCGAACTCCGATCGAACGGTTTCGACAATGGACTCGCGGTCGGCGGCCGACGAGACGTCGCCCCTGCAGTAAACGACAGCGGGCGAAACTTCGCGCAAAGCGGCCAGGCTTTCGGTGGTTTGTTCTTTCGGCCTGACGCCGTTGATGGCGAGTCGGTAGCCAGCCAGGCCAAGGCACTCTGCAATGCCCAGCCCGATGCCGCGTGCTCCGCCGGTGATCAAGGCAACGGGAGATTCGCTCATCGGAGTCCAGTCAGAAATAGAACGTTGCCGGTTCTGGTGATTCGACCTGCGATCGAAATCGGCCGACGAGGTTCGCTGTGTTCTTAGTGTTTCGTAATGACTTCATCGAGATTCATGAGCGACCGGGCGAGCATCGAGAGCGCTGCCGCTTCCGACGTCGCGTCGGCTCCACCAATCCTGCCGGCGTCAAGCTGGCCGGCCTCAAGCCGCTTCTGCTGAGCGGCCACGTAGCTGACGAGCGAAGACAGTTCGACCTCGCTCGGTGCGCGAGTCAGCAGTCGCTGGAAAATCCAGCCGGCATTGTCGGACAGTTCGCCGTCTCGTTTTGCAGCGGCGGTGCCCAGCGTTCGGGCCATCTCCATAAACATTTCGTCGTTCAGCAGCGTCAGCGCCTGCAGCGGCGTGTTGCTGCGGTCTCGACGCGGTAGACAGTTCTCGCCAGTCGGGCCGTCAAAAACCGTGTAGGCCGCGTACGGAGCCGTCCTCTTATTGAACGTGTAGAGCGATCTGCGGTAACGGTCTTCACCTTCAGAGACTGGCCATTGCGCTCCGCCGTAGGCGAGTTCGGTGACGCTGGCCGGCTGTGGCGGGTACACGCTGGGTCCGCCGAGCTTCGTCGTCAGCAGACCACTCGACGTCAGCATGATGTCGCGCACCGTTTCCGCATCGGCTCGGAAGCGAGGACCACGCGCCAACAGGCGGTTCATCGGATCGCGTTTCAGCAATTCCGGAGTCAGCCGTGAGGACTGCCGGTACGCGGCGCTGGTTACAATCATTCGGTGGAGCTTTTTCATCGACCAGCCGTTGGCCATGAACTCGACGGCCAGCCAGTCGAGCAGTTCCGGATGCGACGGCGGGTTGGACTGCGTCCCGAAGTCGGCACTGGTCTCGACGATGCCGGTTCCAAAGAACGCCCGCCACGCACGGTTGACCGTGACTCGCGCAACAAGAGGGTTCTTTCCGCTGACAAGCCACCGCGCGAAGCTCAGCCGGTTCAACTCGATGCCGTTCTCAAGCGGAAGAAACAGACTCGGCAGTGCGGGAGCGATCTGCTCCTGTGGCGAAAGATACTCACCCCGGTGATGCCGAAAAGTCGGTCGCGGATTGTCGAGCGGTCGTTCGAGAAAGACCATCGTTTCCGGCGACGTCGGAACCTGCTTCGACAGCTCGTCGAGTGACTTGCGGGCGTCGGCCAGCAGAGGTGTCGTCAGCAGGAACTGCCGCTTGAGTTTCGTCAGAGCGAACTGATCCGCCTGATCGGGCGGTGCGGCGAGAAGTCGCTCGATTTCGACCGGCAACTGCGACGCGTTGACTTCGCCGGTTTTCGTAGTGACTGAGATCCGGAATCGTCCGAGACTTGCGGCGAAGTGTCGTTCGAAGGTCATCTCGATCGTCACTTCGCCTTTCGGCGCGAGCGGCGTCTCAAAATTCAAAACAAGCTGATGAGGCTCACCGGGTTTCGTTGAGGTCGACCAGCCGGTAGAGCCTTCGCCGTCAAAGACGTTGTTCGCCTCAGCCGTTCCGCTGCCGATGCTGATCCTGCCGAAGCTGACGGAACCTGATTTGAACTTCAGGAGCTGCCGCTCCGCCCCGCGAGCAAGCCCCCTCTCCCCCGGAGGTGCCTTTGATTTGTCGTGTGCCTGCTTCGGGGGAGAGGGCCGGGGTGAGGGGGCCACGTCTGGCGAATCGACTGCCCGATCGTCGGCGCCCCCCTCATCCGGCCTTCGGCCACCTTCTCCCCCCGCCGGGGGGAGAAGGGACGTCGTTGTTACGGTCAGTTCGCTCAGGAAGAAGTCACCCTTTTGGCCTTCGTAAAATGCCCGCCCGGGACCGCCTTCTGGCAGGCGAGGATCGGGGATCACCTCGAGCCGCAGCGCTGTGATCGGCTCATCCGGTTTGAGGCTGGTCTGTTTTTCGAGGTCAATTGTCAGTGTGTAGACGTCGCGTTTGGTGATGTCGCCGCTCGAAAAAATCGAGCCATCGTCAAGCAGTTCCAGCTTCGGCAGGTTTGATGTCAGCTCGTGCGGTCTCAGAGTGTGCCAAGTCGTCGCTTTGTCGCGTTCGGCCTTGAGCCATTTTTTGAACCGCACTGCCAGATGACTCTGACGGAGTTCTTCGTCCGTGCCTCCGCCTGGCTCCGGCGGGAACTTCGCAGGCAGCGATGCGATTTCATTTTCGATCTGTGCTTCGATTTCCGCTCGTCGTTTTTCGATCGCCTCATCCGGCACGGTGAGGTCCGGTTCGTCGGCGTTGTTGAGCAGCGCGAACATCCGGTAGTAGTCGGTGTGAGTAATCGGGTCGTACTTGTGCGTGTGGCACTGAGCACACCCGAACGTCAGGCCGAGCCACACGGAACCCGTCGTCGCGACTCGATCGACCATCGCGTAAAAACGGTACTCGTTCGGGTCAATGCCGCCCTCTTCATTGAGCATCGTGTTGCGGTGAAAACCGGTCGCCACACGCTGCGAAATTGTCGCGTCAGGAAGCATGTCTCCGGCGAGCTGCTCGATCGTAAACTGATCGAACGGCATGTCCGCGTTGAGCGCGTTGATGACCCAGTCGCGGTACGGCCAGATTGAGCGATCACGGTCCTTTTCGTAGCCGTTCGTGTCGGAATACCTCGCCAGGTCGAGCCACAACCGGCCCCAGCGCTCGCCGTAGTGCTTCGAGGCGAGCAGTCGATCCACGAGCATTTCAAACGCCTTCGGATCCGTATCAGCCACAAAGGCCTCGGCCACTTCCGGAGTCGGTGGCAGGCCGATCAGGTCGAGGTGAACCCGCCGCGCGAGCGTGTACCGATCCGCCTCAGTCGATGGCTTGAGTCCTTCGCGCTCCAGCCTCGCCAGCAGAAAACGGTCGATGTCGCTGCGAGGCCACTTTGTATCCTGGACTGCGGGCACGTCAGCGCGCGTCGGTGGCACGAACGACCAGTGCTTTTCGTATCGGGCTCCGGCGAGAACCCAGTTCCTGAGCAGCTCCTTCTGAGCAGCGGTCAGGGAGTGCCCCGAATCCGGCGGCGGCATCTGCTCATCGGGATCGTTAGAGAGAATTCGCCGAAGCAGCTTGCTGTTTGCGGGTGCGTCGGGATCGATCGCTCCGGCCCTGGCGGCGTCCTCCCGCACGTCGAGACGCAACTCGGCTTTCCGTTCGTCCTCATCCGGACCGTGACACGGAAAGCAGTTTCGCGCGAGCACCGGCCGCACTTCACGATTAAAGGCCGGCCCGTTGACCGCCGTTTCCTGTCCGTCCGAAACGCCGCGGCCCAACACGAGAGACCCGAAGAAAACAACAACAAGAATTCTGAACATGGCAGTCAGCTTTCGTGGCCTGTGCTGAATCTGGCGGAGCCGTCTGCATTTGTAATTCGGCTGCCGGCGGTTGTCACTGCACCGGTCCTTCTCGGTCGTGTTGAGGGTTCTCAAAGTCAAAGCCGTTCTTTCGCCAGATGCCGAGCCAGTCGAGCGATGCTGCTGTGTCAAAAAAAAGTTCGGTCACAAGCAGCCTGTGCCCTCTGAATCGCGTCTTCATCGAATTGTCCGGTGACGGTAGACTTCGCCAGCCAGGACCCGGCTGACGAAGGAGCATTACGAATGGAATCGGAATCGGATTTTCGTGAGGAACTCTCAACAACCGCGTTCGCGTTTCGCGGTTACAACGTCACGAATCTCGGGAAGACGCCGGAACTGCTGGAGCATGCCGTCGCCGGGCCGATCGTGGAGCGGCACCTGGCCGAGGCTTCGGAGCTCGGGTCGAGGCTGCTGAAACGAGACGTCGATCTGGCAGAACGCGTTCGGCGACGTGAAGAAACGACGCTTGAAAATTACTCGGAAGCAATCTGTCTGATCTGTGCCGTCGAACTGGCACAGATGGAGATCCTCGAAACGCACTTTGATGTGCAGCTCGCAAAAGCCAACTGCGCGACTGGATACAGCCTGGGCGAAGTCGGCGCGCTGATCGCGACCGGCGTTTACGATCTGGAGTCACTGCTCACCCCGATCCTCAGCCTCTCCGATGAGTGCGTTGAGCTTTCTCAAAACATCCGCATGGGCATCGTGTTCTCACGCGGCCCGACGCTCAACATGGACGTCGTCGAGCAGCTTTGCGTTGAGATCACGATGCGTCGCGAGGGCACGGTCTGCATCTCGGCCATCCTCGCGCCGAACACCGTGCTGCTGCTCGGCCAGAACGGGTCGCTGGATCTTTTCAAGAAACGGATGAAGGAGATGCTGCCGAAGCAGGCTCACATGAAGGTGAACCCGGAACTCTGGCCGCCGATTCACACTCAGATCACTCGGCAGAAAGCCATTCCGGACCGCGCGAGCGTCATGCTGGAAACCGTGTCGGGCGGAATTACCGCACCCAGCATTCCCGTGATTTCGTGCATCACGGGGCAGACTTCTTACAACAAATTCAACAGTCGAAGCATTCTTTACGACTGGATCGACCACCCACAGAAACTGTGGGGCGTGATCGAGAGGCTCCTGAAATCTGACGTGACGACAATCGTCCACGTCGGCCCCGAGCCCAACATCATCCCCGCGACCTTCAAGCGGCTGAGCATGAACGTCGCCGCGCAGCTCAATGAGAAATCGCTCGCCGGAATGGGACTGCGGGCTGTCTCCAGCATCGTCCGAGGACGGCCCTGGCTGGCTCAAATGGTCTCGAAAAACGCCTCACTGCTGCGGGCACCGATGATCGAGCACGTCATCCTGGAAGACTGGCTGCTGGAGAATATTCCGCAGTCCTGAGCCAGACGTCCAATGGCACCAGAGTTGTGCTGAATGTCGCCTTTCGCTCTGCGAAAGTAGCGCGACTTTCGCAGAGCGAAAGGCGACAATCAGCGATCAGCCGACACAACTCTGGGGCCATGGCCAGACGCCAGCCACGTGAAGTGACCCACGCCACGTTTTCATCGGGCTGCAGGGTCGATTCAACAGAGGACGCTCGCCGGAATCCGCGTTCCAATTCGTCGAAACGAACGCACCGGAAACTGACATGGAACGAGTTGCCTTTCACCCCGACGGCCGCAGCGTCTTTGCAGACGGGATGCCGGCCACGAAAGTTGCGACGATAGTTACGGGTTCCCCTTCCGTGACGAATCGATCCTCAGCGGTTACGTTGCTGACGATGACCCTGACGTTTTCTCGGTGCTGGATGTGACGTCCGGCCAGCATGATGAGAGCGTCATTGTTTTTCCCGCCTGAAGATGCCTCGACCTGCCTCCCTTTCCATCCTGGAGACACACCGTGCGAGTCGCTCGACCTGCCTGCCTGTTGATTGCTCTTGCCGTTTTCAATTGCCTCACCCCGGTTGTCGGCCTCGCCCAGGGCGACAAAGACAAGCCGTCTCCCGAGTGGTTTCGCGTCGCCGTTCCTGAAACGTGGCGAAGCGTGCCGCGGGGCGAGCAGGCTCCGATCGACGGCTACTCGTGGTACCGCTGTCTGGTACAGATTCCCGACTCGTGGAAAGACGCAAAACTGACACTGTTCGTCGAGTCGCTCGACGATGCCCGCGTTTCTTACGTCAACGGACAGAATGTCGGAGCGACCGGAACTTTCCCACCGCTGTTCCGCAGCGGTCTCGGCGAGAAAGGCCGGTACGCGGTTGAGCCCGGCCTCGCAAAGCCCGGTTACGCGACCATCGCGATTCGCGTTTTCCAGAACGATCCCCGCCCGAACTTCGCCGTCGCTCCGCCGGTGCTGCTCAATGGAGACGCGAAACAGGCGATCCGAATGAGCGGAAACTGGCAGTACCGACCTGGCGACGACGCGGCCTGGTCAAAGGCGACGCTGGCCGACTTTGGCGACCCGGACAAACCGGAAGAGGTCCGCCGCGAAGAAGGCCTCTACGCGAAGATTGATGACGTCAGCGATGTTGAGGCGTACGTGACTCAACGCAAGGGAGACAACGCTCAGCTCAGTCCGCAGGAGGCCGAGAAGGGGATGATTCACCCGGACGACCTCGACGTGCAGCTTGTGCTCGGAGATCCGGATATCGCTCAGGCACTCAACATGAGCTGGGATGCCCGCGGCCGGCTGTGGCTGATGGAGTACCGGCAGTACCCCGACATTGCCGGCGTCAAAATGGTCAGCCGTGATGTTTACCTGCGAAGTGTCTACGACAGCGTCCCGAAAGCTCCGCCCAATCACGTGAAAGGCCGCGATCGGATTTCGATTCACGAAGACACCGACGGCGACGGCACGTACGACAAGCACAGGATCTTCGTCGACGGTCTTAACCTGGCAACATCGGTCGCGATCGGGCGAGGCGGCGTCTTCGTCAACAATCCGCCGTACCTGTTGTTCTACCCGGACAAAGACGGTGACGACGTTCCCGATGGGGATCCGAAAGTCCTGCTCGAAGGCTTCGGTCTTGAGGACTCTCACTCAGTGATCAATTCTTTGCGCTTCGGCCCGGACGGCTGGCTCTACGGAGCTCAGGGCAGCACGGTGACGGCCCTCGTCCGCAAACCGGGCTCAAAAGAACAACCGGTCCGCACGATGGGTCAGCAGATCTGGCGCTACCATCCGGAACTCGAAAAGTTCGAAGTCTTCGCCGAGGGCGGTGGCAATTCGTGGGGCTGCGAGATCGATGACAAAGGCACGGTTTTCTCTGGCCACAACGGCGGAGACACACGCGGCTTTCATTACGTCCAGGGGGGGTATTACCGAAAAGGATTCGGCAAGCATGGGTCTCTTTCCAACCCGTACGCCTTTGGCTATTTCGAAAACATCAAGCATCACGCCGTTGCCAGGTTTACTCACAACTTCGTCATCTACGAAGGCAACGTGCTGCCTGCGGAATATCGCGGCCAGTTGTTCGGCATCGAGCCGCTTCAGGGGCAGGTCGTGATGAGCGACATTCAGCCGTTTCAGTCGTCCTTCCAGACGCGAGACATCAGCCGCGTCATCAAGAGCGACGATCAGTGGTTTCGTCCCGTCGACATCAAATCCGGACCGGACGGCTGTATTTACATCGCCGATCTTTACGAGCAGAGGATCGACCACAGTAGCCACTACGCCGGCCGGATCGATCGTTCGACCGGACGCGTCTACCGACTGAAACCGCAGGGAGCCGTGCCGACTCGGATCATCAATTACGAAAAGGAGTCGAGCGAAAAACTCGTCGAGCTGCTTGACGACACGAATAAGTGGCATCGGCAGACGATCAACCGAATCCTCGCCGATCGCAAAGACGCCTCGCTGATTCCGGGACTCATCGAGAAAACGAAGGAGGCCGGCGGCCAATTGGCCCTGGAATCACTGTGGGCTCTCAACGCGAGTGGCGGCCTTACGGACGATGTCGCGGCTGATCTGCTCGGCCACGGTGACCAGCATGTCCGAGCCTGGACGGTGCGGCTGCTGTGCGACCACCATCAGGTGTCTCCGCAGATTGCACGGCTGCTCAGCGAAATGGCGGCGCAGGAATCGTACATCCTCGTCCGAAAACAACTCGCGTCGTCTGCTGCTCGCATTCCGGCAAAAGATGCACTGCCGATTATTCGCAGTCTCCTGAAGTTCGACGAAGACGCCGCCGACATCCATCAGCCACTGCTGCTGTGGTGGGCGATCGAAAAGAAAGCCAGCGAGGGCGATCGCGATCTGATCCTGGAACTGCTGCTGACAGACAAAGAAAACTGGGGCCGGCCACTTGTGAAGCAGCATCTGATCGAGCGATTGATGAAGCGGTACGCCCTGGCCGGTTCGCGGCAGGAGTTGCTCGCCGCGGCGAAGTTGCTCCAGGCGGCACCGGGCAAGGCGGATTCGGAAGCACTGCTGAAGGGATTTGAAGAGGCATTCCAGGGCCGATCGCTCGCCGGTATTCCGGACGAACTGGTCGCCGCGATCGCCGCAACGGGCGGCGGCTCAACGGCACTGCGGCTGCGGCAGGGCGATCCGAAAGCCATCGAGACTGCCGTCGCCGCCGTCGGCAACTCCAAAATCAAACGCGACGAGCGGATGCAGTACCTGCAGATCTTCGGCGAGATCCGACGGCCGGAATTTATCCCGGTTCTGCTGAGCGTCGTGGCCAGCGACAAGGACGAAGCACTCGTCTCGTCATCGCTGACCGCGCTGCAGTCGTTCGACGATCTGCGGGTCGGGCAGCAGGTCGTCAAGTCGCTGCCGAACATTACGGCCGGCTCGCGGCTCGTCGCAGAAACGCTTCTGGCAAGCCGCAAAGTGTGGGCTTTGGAACTGCTGGAGGCAGTCGACAAAAAAGAAGTCGCCCCGGACGCGATTTCTGAAACAGCTTTGCGGAAGATTCTGCTGCACAGCGACGCTCGAATCAGCGAGCTGGTTGAGAAGCACTGGGGCGAAGTCGCCGGCGCGTCGACCGAGCAGATGCGGATACAGATTGAGGACCTCAAAAAGCTGCTGGCGGCAGGCTCCGGCAATCCGAAGAAAGGCAAGCCGATCTACATGCAGAACTGCGGGAAGTGCCATCGGCTGTTTGAAGAGGGCGGCCAGGTCGGACCGGACCTGACCTCTTTCAAGCGGGATAACCTCGACAGAATCCTCGTCAACGTGGTGAACCCAAGTCTGGAAATCCGCGAGGGCTTTGAGAATTTCCTGGTGATTACGAATGACGGTCGAGTCGTCAACGGATTCCTCGCCGATCAGGACAGCCAGGTCGTCGTGCTTCGCGGAGTCGATGGACAGAACCTGATTTTCCGCAAGGAAGAAATCGACGAGATGCGAGCGATCCCACGATCCGTCATGCCGGAAGGAGCCCTCAAAGAACTGAGCCCGCAACAGATTCGAGATCTGTTCGCGTACCTGCGAGCGTCGCAACCGGTGAATTATTGAGGCCGGTGAAGCAGCGGAACGGCGAAAGCCGTCCGGTCGATTCTGTCTTACGCGCGGAAGACCGGGCGGCTCGCGCCGCTCCGCTAATGAGTGTCGCCTTTCGCTCTGCGAAAGGGCGTTCTTTCGCAGAGCGAAAGACGACAATAGTTAA
>ERZ891418.584-NODE-584-length-12243-cov-13.289711_pt1 | contig 12243 bp, 9 predicted proteins | sample MGYA00521236_ERZ891418 | MGnify/ENA primary metagenome ERZ891418 (study PRJEB32303, sample SAMEA104408696) | aquatic metagenome | biome: Brackish water; feature: Chemocline; material: water | place: Baltic Sea | collected 2014-10-18T10:34:00 | depth 100 m ... | reverse complement strand
TGGCAACTCGAAGGCGTGACGTCGACTGCGGTTGGCTATGCAGGTGGCCACACCGCAAATCCCACATATAAAGACATTTGTTATCTCGATACTGGGCATGCCGAGGTGGTGCAGGTGGAGTTTGATCCTTCCCAAATCACGTATCAGATGTTGTTGAAAACATTTTGGGAGTCACACAACCCAACCCAAGGCATGCGCCAGGGCAACGATGTGGGTTCTCAGTACCGCAGCATGATCATGTACACAACCGAGACTCAACGCACTGAGGCTCTTGCGAGCAAAGATGTATATAACGAGCAGTTGAGCGCTGCGTCATATCCAGCGATTACAACAGAGATCATTGCAGCAACTGAGTTTTTTATGGCCGAGGAATATCACCAGAGGTATTTGGAGAAAAATCCAAACGGTTATTGCGGCATCGGTGGCACAGGTGTTTCGTGCCCTATTGCTTCCATCCACGCTTAAGGATGTCTTCTCGGTCTGCGTCGAGCGGTCGACCTTCCCAGCCGAGCACGCCTGGAGTTTTTGAAAGTTGAGCAATGAGACCTTGCATCGGTGTTGACCCAACAACAGGAATCATTTGTCTGGCTGCGTAGTGCTCGTCGGCTGCAATGTCGGCCATGTCAAAGACAGGACCAACGGCTGCTTCTGCTGCAGCGAGAGTGGTAACAACTTCGTCTCGCGTGCGTGCCGCGCACCAGTCGATCATTAATTGCTCAAGCAACTCACGATTGGCCATGCGTCCGGCAAATGTTGAAAAACGAGCATCGTCACCAACACCCAACACTTCCATTACACGTGCTGCAACCGAATCACTTGAAGCCGAAACCCCAACCCACTTTGTGTCGCTGCACTGATAGACACCCCTCGGTACCGAATATGGCAAGCCAGACCCAAGTCGTGGCTGCAACTCGCCGCTCAATTTGTACAACGAAATAACCGGGCCCATCAACTGAAAAACCGTGGTCAGCAAATTGACATCGACTACCTGACCAACACCAGAGTGCAACGCAACCATGGTTGCGAACGCTGCAGTGATTCCAGTTGCTTCGTCGGTGAGCGCAATGGCGGGCAACATTGGTGGGCCATCCGGGTCTCCACTGACCGCGGCTAGCCCAGCCATCGACTCGGCTATTGATGCAAACCCTGGGCGTGATGCATAAGGGCCATCTTGGCCAAAGCCAGAGACTCGAACGATTACAAGTTTTGGGTTGCGCTCAAGCAACATTACTGGCGAAAGATTGAGACGCTCGAGTGTGCCTGGTCGAAAGTTTTCGATAAGCACATGTGCTTCGTCGACGAGTTGCAAGAAAATCGCACGGTCACTTTCATCTTTGAGATCAAGTGCGATGTTGCGCTTATTGCGGTTGACAAGTTTCCACCACAGGCCTTCACCATCACGAGGGTCGCGCCACGCCATGCCGCGCAACGAATCACCGGTGTCTGGTCGCTCTACTTTGATGACGTCTGCTCCGAAGTCCGCTAAATAACGTGCACAGTTTGGCCCAGCCAATACTGTCGAGATATCGACTACCCGAATATCTGAAAGTGGTGGGTTCAAAAAACTAGAACCCAGGGCGTGATCGCCGGATCACACTTGAGTCGCTCCACCAACGGCCGCTAAATCTCCACGAAGTATTGGGCGCTTCACGTTCTGTAGCAGGTTGCACCTTTGGCCACAACGCCTCTAATGCAGCAGCAATTGCGATTGCTTCTTGTTCGGATGGCTGCGGCGAGACACTGTGTTGCATAAATTCCTACAGCGGCATGTTGCCGTGTTTGCGGCGTGGCAATTCTTCGCGCTTTGATTGCAGCATCGACAACCCGGCGATCAGCTTGATACGCGTTTCTGCTGGATCAATGACGTCATCGATATAACCACGCTCGGCTGCTGCATAGGGGTTTGAATACTTTTCGGTGTATTCACTCACCAACTCGGCACGACGTGCCACCGGGTCAGCAGCATTTTGTAACTCGCGGCGATACACGATCTCGACCGCACCTTGTGGGCCCATCACAGCCAACTCTGCTGTTGGCCATGCATACGCCAAGTCTGCGCCAATCGATTTTGAGTTCATCACCACGTATGCGCCGCCATAGGCCTTACGTGTGATGACTTGAATGCGTGGAACTGTCGACTCGCAGTACGCATACAACAACTTGGCACCGTGACGAATAATGCCGCCGTACTCTTGGTCGACACCGGGAAGGAAACCTGGCACGTCTACAAACGTGATGATCGGAATATTGAAAGCATCACAGGTGCGCACGAAGCGCGCAGCTTTTTCACTCGACTCGATGTCGAGCACGCCAGCCAAGATCATTGGTTGGTTGCCAACAATGCCAACCGACTGACCGTTGAGACGCGAAAAACCGCACACGATGCTCTTTGCCCAATGCGGAAAGTATTCGAAGAACTCGCCATCGTCCATTACTTCTGTAATGACCTTCTTCATGTCGTATGGCTGGTTGGCAGACGGAGGAAGAATGGTGCGCAACGACTCACATAAACGAGCAGGGTCGTCGGTGATCTCGCCAACAGGTGGCTCGGTGATGTTGTTTTGTGGCAAGAAACTCAGCAAGAAACGCACGTCTTGTAGACACGACTGTTCGTCGGCACTTACAAAAGTGGCAACGCCGCTCTTGGATGCGTGGCTCATTGCGCCACCCAACTCTTCGAGCGTGACATCTTCACCAGTAACAGTCTTGACAACGTCTGGGCCAGTAATAAACATGTGGCTTGTTTCGCGCACCATGAAAATAAAGTCGGTCATGGCGGGCGAGTACACGGCACCACCAGCGCATGGGCCGAGGATTACCGAGATTTGCGGAATGACACCCGAAGCCTGCACGTTGCGATGAAAGATGCCGCCATAGCTCGCGAGCGACACAACACCTTCTTGAATGCGCGCGCCGGCTCCGTCATTGAGACCAATGAGTGGTGCACCAACCTTGAGCGCCAAGTCCATCAACTTGTGAATCTTTTCGGCAAACACTTCGCCAAGTGCGCCACCAAACACGGTGAAGTCTTGACTGAACACAAATACTTTGCGTCCATCGATCGTGCCCCAACCCGTGATCACACCATCGGTGTAAGGGTGCTCTTCAAGGCCAGCCGAGTGGGCACGGTGGCGAGCCAACAAATCCAGTTCATGAAAGCTGTCTGGATCGAGCAAAATCGCCAGGCGTTCACGAGCGAGCAACTTACCTTTTTCGTGTTGGCGCTCGACCGAGCGGGGTGATCCGGCGTTGTAGGCCTGGTCTTTGCGGGCCTGCAGATCCTGCAGTTTTGCGTCCATCGAGTTGTTACTCACCTCGTAAAGAATAGCGACCGATCAACCGCCAGCAAGAGTGGTTGCAGGGGCTATTTCTGCTGGAATCGTGGTTGTTGGTACCACAGTAGATTCTTTGATGTTTATTGTCGTGGCAAGCGGAATCAATTCACCAGTTGTAGTTGCACCACTGATCTCGATCGACCACACTCCAGCAACCGGCAACGTGAATGAACCATCACCCATCACAATCGCAGCACCTCTGCGCTTGAGCGGCACGTTGATTGCAATACCTGCATAACCAATCTCTGACGGAATGAGTTTGACAACAAAGTTGTTGATGCGCGATGGTTCAAGCAACTCGATCCGCATTGCATTGATTCCAGTTGTGCTTGGTGTCAGCGAAATAATTACGTGAAAGCGATCATTTTCAAGGTCTTCACGAAATGCGTAGGGCACAGTTGGGCCAGCACCTGATGCACGAGCCTCCGGTGGGTGCATCGGCACCATCCATGAAGTCAACCCAAGTACGAGGATTCCTACAAGAAGTTCGGTTGACACCGCACGCCTGAGCCGCCAAGCCATCTTGCTTGTGAGTTCTGATTCTTTGGACAGTCGTTTGATGGTGAAATTCTTGAACATCAAACTGACCCAGACCATTACAGAAACAACAACAAGCTTCAGCAAGTTGAGTCGGCCATGACCAGTAGAAAAGATATTGAAACTGTCGAGCAGATATACCTGCATCACACCAGTAACGATTGAGACAATAATGAGGACGCCAGAGATGCGCGTAAATCCGCGAACAGCATTGAGTAAATCTGCTTCTCCCGGTGCATTGAGCACTGTGCGCGAAAGCAAGAGCAATCCGCCGAGCCACATACCGATTGCCAATGCATGGGCAATACCAAAGATGTATGTGAAAAGAGCAACATGTTGACCAATTCGTGTGAGACCAAAGGTTGCCATCATCACCGTGATGAGGGTGATCGCTGGAACTTGGGTAGCAGGTTCGAAAACGCGCGCTGGTTGAAATGTGACCCAGAACGAACCGACAACGAGGGCGAAGCGCAACAGTAATACCAAACCGGCCGCATCATTGAGTGTGTCAAGCCAACTAAACGGATTGAGCGAACTGACGAACGTGTTGTCAGAGTTGCGCATTGCAGTGATGGCAACAATCAGGTACATCGTTACAGAGGCAAGCAACCACGTGATGCGAAAGAAGCGTAAGCACACGCCGTAGTCAATGCCTTCTGGCCACGCGAGCGTCACGGTAAGTAATCCACCAAAAATTGCGGCTACAAGAAGATATTCAAAAATGCGCAGCAGCCCAAGTAGGCCGCCAACTCGTGGCCCACCACCCGCAGACTGCATTACCACCTCGCCAATAACAGCTGGCACGGTGGTGTCGGTCGTAGGGCCGTCGGTGGAAACTATTGTTGTTTCAGAAACTATTTGCGAAGTAAATGGTATTGAACCTTGCGAACCATCAGCCAGTTTCCAGTTGATTAAACATTCTCCAGCCGAAAACGGAGTGGTCAGAGCAACCGAAACTGTCTTGCTATCGGCGCCAAGTTGCGGTAGTGCTATACCGACCAACTCGTTATTGCACACAACCGTCAGACCCATCTTGCCAATTTCGGCTATTGCATCTCGAAATACCATTTGAATTTGCGGAGGTTGCACCTGCACGATTTGATTGCGCATTGGATTAGACGTTGTGACTTCATTTGTGCCGGCCGCCCCACTTGCCATCGCCCCAAGTGCGCTAAAACCACTCAGAAATATGAATGAAGCAATAGCGAACCCAATAATTGAGGCCATTCGCTTGGCTATAAAACATGGCAGTTGTGCTGAAGTCATCATTGGTCTCATACAACGGTAGCCAAAAGGGTTCGGGGGTGTGGCACCGTCTAGGTAGGCTCGCAGGCGATGGCTGTTCAATCGTTATATCGCCGCTATAGGCCTCGCCGCTTCGACGAGCTCAAGGGTCAAGAGCACGTGGTTCGCGCGCTGCAAAACGCCGTTATCAACCATCGTGAAGGTCAGGCATATTTGTTTTCGGGTCCACGTGGCACTGGCAAAACCTCCACCGCTCGCATTTTGGCCAAGGTGCTCAACTGCGAAGAACCCAAAAACGGAGAACCGTGCGGCATTTGCAATTCGTGTGGGGCAATAGACAGCGGTAACAGTTACGACGTTCTCGAACTTGACGCCGCGAGCAACAACGGTGTTGAGAACATGCGCGACCTGATCGAGCGTTCATCGCTCGGCAACCCTGGCCGACACCGTGTCTTTATTTTGGACGAAGTGCACATGCTGTCGAAGCCGGCCGAAGCAGCGTTGCTCAAGACGCTTGAAGAACCACCGCCTCACGTTGTGTTTGTGCTGGCCACAACTGATCCACAAAAAGTAAGCGAGACAATTCGCAGTCGTACCCAACACTTGCAGTTTCATTTGTTGCCAATGCACGACCTTGATGAGCATGTGCGATGGGTAATAAAAGATGCCAACCTCAAAGTGAGCGAAGCAGCAATTGCGCAGGTGCTTACGCAGGGCGGTGGCTCGGCGCGTGACACGCTGTCGGCACTCGAACTTGTGGCCGCAGGCGGTGGCGAAGCAGACGAACAGCTTTCGCCCGATGAGTTTGTTGAAGCCATTATTGACAGAGACCCAGGTCGTGCACTTGGGGCAACTGCTGCCGCAATCCAACGCGGAGCAGACCCACGAATGTTGGCCGAAGAAATTGTGCGCCAACTGCGCGAATGTTTCTTGTCGCTGATGGCTCCCGATTTAGTGCAGTTGCCAGAACTACGCAAAACCCAGATTGCTGACCAAGCGCGTCGCATGGGCGCTAGCACGGTGGTGCGTGCCATCGAGGTGCTCGGAGAAATTTTGATTGAGATGCGCCACGCCCCAGATGCGCGACTATTAATTGAAGTTGCACTCGTCAAACTCACCAGTATCAACAATGCCAACGACAACGCATCATTGATTGCTCGCATTGAACGCCTCGAGGCCGGCATCACCCGAGATGCAAGTACGCCAATGGTGCGGCCTGCACCAATCAATGCCACAACTGGCAAAGTGCAACTAGGCGGCAAAGCAAAAGTGGCAGTTGCCGCACCAAACGCTGGGCCATTATCCGACGAACAGCTCGTGAGTCAATGGGCTGATGTTGTGTCGGGCTTTAAGGCATTGGCAAGGGCAGTATTTAGCGCGGTGAGTGCTGTGGGTTGTGCCGATGGCGTGTTGACCGTAAGTGCGCCAAATGATGCTCACCAACGCAAGGCCCAAGAACACGTAGCGGCTGTTGAGGCTCAGTTGTTTTCAATCACCGGACGAGCGATCACGATCGTTTTCAGTGCGCCAACAGCCAGACCTGGTGCAGCGGCACCTGCTCGCGCAAAGGCACCTGTTGCAACCGACGAACAGATTGCCGAAGCAGTGTTTGAAGACGTAGATCCTTCGCAATTAACAAGCGCGCCAACAACCAAGTCAACCACCACTACGTCGGTTGAAGAACAACTCGCCAAAGCGTTTCCTGGATCCAAATTGGTAGAGAAGCCAAAGAAAAATTAGAATTTTGCCTAGATCGCTTTTTCTCACGTTATGAACTCTGCGTACACCCCCCCAATGCAAGCGTTGATTGACGCGCTTGGTCGACTTCCCGGCGTTGGCCCAAAAGGTGCGCAGCGAATTGCTTTTTATTTGCTCAAGAGTGACTCTGTCGATGTAGAGCGGCTCGCGCATTCGATCACTGAGGCAAAGGCATTGGTGCGTTTTTGCGACCGTTGTTTTAATTTTTCTGACGGACCGATATGTCGCATTTGTGACGATGATCGCCGCGACGGTTCAATGCTCTGCGTTGTTGAAGAGTCGCGAGACATCATTGCAATCGAGAAAACTGGCGAGTTTCACGGCCGATATCACGTGCTCTTGGGCGCAATGAACCCTCTAGAAGGCATTGGTCCCGAGCAACTCAAAATTCGCGAGTTGCTTGCACGACTCGATACAGAAGGAGTAAAAGAAGTGATCTTGTGCACAAACCCAAACACTGAGGGCGATGTGACGGCTATGTATCTGGCACGTTTACTGAAGCCACTTGGTTTGCGGATCACACGTATTGCAAGCGGTTTGCCCGTTGGTGGAGACTTGGAATATGCAGACGAATTGACACTGGGTCGCGCCCTTGAGGGTCGGCGCGAAATGCCAGGCTGAGTAGATTTACAAAGTTATCTGAGGCGAGAACTGCGCGTCATAAGCGCGTGTTTTTGTGAGTGGTAAATACCGCGATGACCACTCAACATATACGCCAACACACATGTAAAAGCAAGTGGCAAGAGTGCGCCAGCACCAAATAATTCAATACCAATCACGGTGCACGCGATTGGTGTATTGCTTGCCGCCGCAAATGTGGCCATCATGCCTATGGCTGCGAACAATGGGATGCTGGCATTGAGCAGTCGGCCTGTTTGTGCACCCGCAAGTGCGCCGATGATAAAAAGTGGAACCATTTCACCACCGATAAATCCGGTGCCAAGACTCACGCTCGTAAACACAAGCTTCCAAGCAAATGCACCCACGGCGATGCCAACAGCACCAGCAAATGCACCTTCGGCAAGATGTGCAGAAAGACCAAGGTAGTCACGAGTTCCAGACACGAGCACCAAAAACAACACGATGCATCCGCCAACAACTGGGCGAAGCGGTTGCCATTTAATCAATGAACGTGCCGCACGATGTACGAAATGCGTGAGTTGAATGAACACGATGGCCAAGGCTGAGCACACACTGCTGAGCAGCACGAGTTTCCATGACAATGACCCGGAAAGATTGGTTTGCAGAAGATGGCCAGTGACTAAATGTTCAACGGCGAGGTTGTTTACTATTTCGTAACTGATAACTCCAGCAATGAGTGCCGGAAGCATTGTTTCGTAACGAATACGGCCATTTTCTTGTACTTCAAGCGCGAACAGCATGCCGCCAACAGGGGCACCAAAAAGACCACCAATTGCGGCAGAGATAGCTGCAATCAGCAGTAGTTTGCGTGTTTCCGTCGAGGGAGAAAATGGTCTGGCAATGCCGTCGGAGATGCTCGCAATAATTTGGATACCCGAACCTTCGCGGCCAGTCGATGCACCAAATAGGTGTGAGATTGCAGTTGCCAAAAAAACCATAGGGGCCATACGCCTCGGCACACCTGCGCCGGGTTCATGTATTTCTTCCAACACCAAGTTGCTCCCATGGGCTGTTCGTTCACCAAAGCGGTGATACGTCAAACCGATGGCGAGACCAGCAAGAGGCAAAAAATAGATCAGGCGATCATTGTCGTTTCGAGTGGCATTAACCCAGTTGAGTGTGCGCAAAAATGCGTATGCCACGCCACCACCTACTACGCCAACCACAACTCCAAGAACTAGATCAAAGGTAAGTTCTTTAGATCGTGCGTACAACGAGTGCGTCACCTTGTCCGCCGCCGCCACACAATGCTGCGGCACCCATGCCACCACCGCGACGCTTAAGTTCGTGCAATAAAGTAAGTGCCAAGCGATTGCCACTCATGCCGATTGGGTGACCGAGTGCGATCGCCCCACCGTTGACGTTGACGATGTCGTCAGAGATGCCGAGTTCGCGCATAGACGCAATACCAACTGCAGCAAACGCTTCGTTGATCTCGAACAGGTCGACATCTGAAACTTTTTTGCCGGCGCGCTCAAGTGCGCGCATGATGCTGCGACTTGGTTGGTGTAAGAGCGATGCGTTGTCGGGGCCTGCAACCATGCCGTATGAAACAAACTCGCCAAGTGGCTTGATGCCACGCTTCTCGGCGGCGCGCTTTGACATCATCACTATGGCCGATCCTGCGTCGCTGATCTGGCTTGCATTGCCAGCAGTAATTGTTCCGGCTTTGTCGAACGCCGGCTTGAGCGATGCGAGCGACTCCATCGTTGTCGAAGCGCGCACACCTTCGTCGGTGTCGACAATAAGAGCGTCACCTTTGCGTTGTGGAATCGATACAGGAACGATCTCGTCTGCAAACTTGCCAGCAGCAATTGCCGCAGCAGCTCGTTGGTTGCTCTTCATTGCCAAATCATCTTGCACATCGCGACTGATGTTGCCTTCGGTGTAACGGTCGGTGCCAAGACCCATGAGGCACGCATCAAATGCACACCACAAACCATCTTTTTGAATCGCATCGAGCAGCGACACATCACCAAAGCGAAAACCCGAACGTGCGCCCATTGCAAGATATGGCGCATTAGTCATGCTTTCCATGCCGCCTGCGATAACGATGTCGGCTTCACCGCTTGCGATCATTTGATCGGCCAAGTAAATCGAGTTAAGACCAGACAAACAGACTTTGTTGATGCTGATGCTCGGCACGCTCATTGGAATGCCAGCTTTGGATGCAGCCTGGCGCGATGGAACCTGACCTTGGCCAGCCATGAGCACTTGACCCATGATCACGTGTTCGACTTCGTGCGGTTGTACCCCTGCACGTTGCAAGGCTGCAGCAATTGCAAACCCTCCAAGTTCTGCGGCACTAAAAGAGGCGAGCGCGCCACTCATCTTTCCGATTGGTGTGCGGGCTCCTGCGATGATATATGAGCCAGGCATGGGTATCAGCGTAGGGGTTTGAGGTCTGTATTCTGATGTTCATGAAAAATATCCTTGAAGCGATTGAAAATGGGGCTGACTCAGCCACATTTGCAGCACTAGAAATCCCCGTCACGTACCGTGCAGCGGTTGTGCTTAAGAGCGAAGAGGAAATGTTTGCTGGTGTCACGTCTGCAAACAAAGATCCACGTAAGAGTGTGCATATTCAAGATGTTGCTGTGCCACAAATCGCACCAGACGAGGTACTCATTGCGGTGATGGCTAGCAGCATCAACTTCAATACAGTGTGGTCGAGTATTTTTGAACCGATCTCTACTTTTAGTGCGCTCACTCGACTTGCCCGCGAAAGTGAATGGGCAAAGCGACATGACCTGCCGTATCACGTAATAGGCAGCGATGCTTCTGGTGTTGTACTGCGAGTGGGCTCTGCTGTGCGCAACTGGAAACCTGGCGACAAAATCACGGTGCATTGCAATCACGTCGACGATCAAGACCCAACTTCGCACAACGACTCCATGCTTGGCAACAACCAACGCATCTGGGGTTACGAAACAAACTTTGGTGGCCTCGCCGACTTGTCGGTGGTCAAAGCAAACCAGTTGATGCCAAAACCAGCACACCTCTCGTGGGAGGAATCGGCTGTCAATGCGTTGTGCAACTCGACGAGCTATCGCATGCTGGTGTCGAAGAACGGCGCCAACATGAAGCAAGGTGATGTTGTATTGATCTGGGGTGCATCGGGTGGTATCGGTGCGTATGCGTTGCAATACGTATTAAATGGCGGCGGCATTCCTGTTGGTGTGGTGAGTTCACCGGAAAAAGCGCAAATCTTGCGCGAGATGGGTTGCGAAGCCGTGATCGATAGAAAGGCTGCCAACTACAAGTTTTGGAATGACGACAACACGCATAACGAAAAAGAGTGGCGCCGCTTTGGTGGCGATATTCGTGCACTCGTTGGCGAAGATCCAGACATTGTGTTTGAGCACCCCGGTCGCTCAACTTTTGCGGCATCGATGTATGTGGTGAAGCGCGGTGGCATAGTTGCAACATGTGCGGCCACCAGTGGATACATGATGGAATTTGACAATCGCCATTTTTGGATGCGACTCAAACGATTGATTGGATCTCACTTTGCCAACTATCGCGAAGCGTGGGAAGCAAATCGCCTCATTCAAAAGGGCATGATTCATCCTGTGATGTCGCAAGTGTTTACGCTCGAGCAAACTGGCGAAGCCGCATATCAAGTGCACAACAACATGCACGAAGGCAAGATCGGCGTGTTGTGTCTTGCCCCGCGCGAAGGCATGGGCATCGATGACCCAGCGTTGCGCGCCAAGGTTGGCGAAGAAAACATCAATCGTTTCCGGAGGAAATTGTGATACTTACCGAAATTGACCATGTTGCTATAGCGGTACACGATCTTGAGGCTGCAATCAGTTATTACCAGCGTGCATTCGGCGCAACTGTCGATCATCGTGAGGTGGTCGAATCCGACGGCGTGGAAGAAGCATTGCTGAAAGTTGCCGAAAGTTACATTCAGTTGCTCACACCAACACGCCCAGATTCTCCTGTTGCCAAGTCGCTCGAAAAGCGCGGCGAAGGCTTACATCACATTGGTTACCGTGTTGCCAATTGTGCCGATGCGTTAGCGCAAATGATTGCAGCCGGTGCCACTCCGCTCGACAAGGCACCACGCCCAGGCAGCCGCGGCACCACCGTTGCGTTCATTCATCCAAAGGGAAGCTTCGGCACACTGATCGAACTCGTTCAGGAATAGTTGTGTCATCGGCGAGTGTTGAACTCGCAACCATCGTGAGCGCACTTGTCGGCGCCGTTGTCGCGATGCGTCGCAGCAGGCGGGCTCAGCGAACGATTACGCGGCTTGATGCGCTCGCATTACGTAAGCCAATCAATAGTGCACCGATTGCAATTCTCGGTGGGCTACTTGGCGTACTCACATATCGCCGGTTTGGTTTTTCGCTCGAGATGTTTGCGTTCGGCCTCATGATTGCAATGTGCATTGAACAATCAATCATCGACTACGCAACTCATCGGTTGCCTCGTGGCGTGACTTTTCGCGCCGCGATTATCGGTGGCCCACTGCTCACTCTGGCAGCGATCAATCATGACGACAACGGCCGCATTGGTGTCATGTTCGCCAGTTTCGTCGTCACGCTTACACTCTTTGCATTGCTCGCGGCTTTCAGCAAAGGTGGCATCGGTGGTGGCGATGTCCGCTTGGCCCCAGTGCTCGCTATGTTTCTTGGATATCTCGGCGTAAAGTCCGTCGTTCAAGGCTTAGCGTTGGGCTTCATCCTTGGTGGCGTAGCTGCAACGCTTTTGTTAA
>ERZ891418.582-NODE-582-length-12260-cov-4.853093_pt1 | contig 12260 bp, 9 predicted proteins | sample MGYA00521236_ERZ891418 | MGnify/ENA primary metagenome ERZ891418 (study PRJEB32303, sample SAMEA104408696) | aquatic metagenome | biome: Brackish water; feature: Chemocline; material: water | place: Baltic Sea | collected 2014-10-18T10:34:00 | depth 100 m ... | reverse complement strand
GCGGCGAGCCCTCGGTGCGGAGGGTCGGACTCAAGTGGCGTGATCTTGAGAAACTTCGCCTGAATCGACCGACGCTCGACCGTACTGACCGAGACCTCGTGGGAGGGGAATGCGTCGAGCGCAGCAAAAGGGGCGAAAATCGCCTCCTGAGGGACTCCTAGATCGATCAGGGCGGCGAGGAGCATGTCCCCGGCGATCCCGGATGAGGCGTCAAGATGGAGTCGAATTCGGTCGCGGGTCATGGAATCACTCCCAGAACAGATTTGCCCGGCGATCCTGGGCGTGTTGACGCATCATGTCGCCCTGATATAATCGCCGTACTCCGATGTTTAGAGGTCTCGCTCCTCGACATGGTACGTCGTCGGTCCAGCCGGAAACAGCGAACTGAAGTCTGCGAAAGCAGCTCCTAGCAGAACTTACGACGCTGACCGCCGGGACGAGCGAGTCTTCTGTCGGAGCTTGGACCACGTCATTCGGACGGGGAACTGATCGTCCGCACCCCCCGGGGAGCGCACTTTCGGCGCCGAGTGGCAAGGGTGGGCAGGTTTTCCTGCCAGGTTCGAGTGGTTGATTCGAGGTCGAAGGATCTTCCTCGGAGGGATCAAGGTCGAGATCGAAGCGATCTCCCGTGATCCCACTACCTCTGCGGTCCCCCCGCGGAGGTCCCATAGTCCGTTTCTGCGGACTCCGGGACGCGCTGGTCGCAGGTGAGAGTTTGTCTCCCTGCGATGCGCGCACGGATGCAGGATTAACCCGAAAATTTCTCCCCCTCAGTAGGGGAGCCGAGGTTCCTTGGATAGGGGCCCCGGTGGCCCCCGGATGGGGATCGGATGGACGCGCGAGCGTGGCCTTATTTCGCCCACGCCTCGTTTCGTCCGCTAGTTTTGAAGCAGGCGACCCGCCGCGACGCGAGGGTGACAGGAGTCACCCTATCGTCGACGGACTTTCCGCCGGGGGGGTGGAGTTCGGAGCAGCGCTCCAAGCTCATCCCACTCCGGTCGGGGACGGGGAGTCCCGGGTTTCGACTCGGGAAGGTACCCGATCGGAAGGACGCACCACGGCTCGAAGGGTCAAGGGACCCTTGGGAGGGCGAGGTGGTCCGACCGGCGGAGTAGGCGGGCGCAGCAGCCCGGAAAGGGTGTAGGTATGAAGCGGATCGTGGCAAATCGGATGCGAGGGAGCCTCTTGGCGGCCTTTGCATTGAGCCTCGTCCTTGGAGCCGGGCTCGACCTTTCGGCCCAGATTCGTCCCGATGTGGAGAAGCTCCTCGATGAGGGCCTTTCCCTTTTCCGGCAGAATCAGCTCGACTCTGCGCAGCAGAAGTTCGAGAAGGCCCTCATGCTCGACGTCACGAGCGAGGAAGCCTTTGAATGGGTCGAAAAAGTCGGGTACGGGCAACTGATCGCGGCACTCTCTGCCGAGACGGGTTCGCTCGAGGGACAAATGCAAACTCTCCTCGACCTCACTTCGGTCGAGACTCGTCGCCGTGAGAGCGACTCGGGACAGATCGACGCGGCACTCGCGGCATACTTCGGTGCCGGCGATCGCCTCGAGCAGACTCGCGCACTTTACAAGGGAGTGAGCACCCACGGTGTCTATCTGATGCCGGGGCTCATCGCTCGCGCCGCCGAGGCGGACCAGCCGACTCGGGTGAAGGCGATCATTGCGATCACCAAGCTCTCCGACGACGCGGTTCTTCCGCTCTGCCGGACCCTCCACTCGACGGAAGTCCGTCAGGTGCAGGCTGCGATCGGCGCCCTCCAGAAGATCAACAACTCGGCCGCGATTCCGAGCCTTCTGATTGTCGCCGAGACTCACGATGACTCGATCGTTCGCCGTGAGGCCCTCGACGCGGCGACCGCACTCGGTGCGTCCAGCGGCTCTGCTTACGACGCGCTCTGCGCCCAGGCGAACCGCTTCTACAACGTGTCGAACTTCATGACCCGCACCTACCACGACCCCCTTCTCTGGGAAATGTCGGGTTCGGATCTCTCGTACCGCACCGTCGACGCCTGGGCTCTCAACGAGCTGCGCGCCGATCAGCTGATTCACGACGCTATCGCGCTCGACGCGAGCCAGGCGAAGGCGCACGTGCTCATGGCGTGCAATCAGATGGCGCGCTACTCCGAGTACCGGGACGTCCGCGACATTGTCGCCCAAAAGGTCGAGTCTGGCTCGATGGACGAGTCCACCCTCGCCGAGCTTCGCTCTCGCGAGCTCGAGATGATGCGCGTCCAGAGCCAGGCCTACGCAATGCCGGCGAACATTCTCATCGGCGCGACCGACTTGGCGCTCGAGCAGCGACGCCCGATCGTCGCGATCGAGCTGATCAACGCTCTTCGCTCGTTCACCACCGCTGGAACGCGCGCAGAGTCGGTTCCGTCGGTTCTCGATCGCGCGCTCACCTTCGATCATCGCGGAGTTCGCTTCGCGGCGGCCGAGTGCGTTGCGTACATGAACCCGCGCAGCGCCTACTCTTCTGGTGCCAAGGTGATCAGCGAGCTGACCGAAGGCCTCACCGAGGCGGGCCGCCGCGTCGCTCTGACGATCATTCCTGACGTTGACGACGCTCTGCACGTCGCGGCTCTCCTCGAGCGCGCGAACGTCACCAGCTTCAACGACTCGACCGGCCTCGGTGGGCTCCAGCGCGCTCTGAGCTTCCCGAAGGATCTCATCGTGATCGCGCCGGGTCTCCGGGACCTGCCGACCGCCGAAGTGATCCGTCGTCTGCGCGACGACTACCGCACTCGTAACACTCCGATCATCGTCCTGTCCGAGGACGAGGCGCTCACCGAAAACGAGGCGACGTATGCCTCGACAGAGGACACGATCCTCGTGATCAACCGTTCGATCGAGCCGCTCCGTCTCCGCGACGATCTTCTCACGGGCATCTTGGACGACGAGGCGCGTGCAAGGGACGAGCAGCTCGCTTCCTCCGCCGCCCAAGCGCTGCGCTATCTTTCCGCTCGCGATACCGCGTTCGACCTGGGCCCCGCCGCTGCGGCGCTCGTGGCTGCGCTCGAGAACCCGGCCGACACGGTCCGGATCCCCTCTTGCGAGGCGATCGCGAGTCTCAAAGTCGAGCGGGCGAGCGCTGCTCTGGTGCGGATCTGCCAAGAGGGTGATTCGAACTCGGTCGAGCTGCGCGCCGCAGCGTTCCAATCCCTCGGCCAGATCCATCGTGGTGGCGAAGTCACCCCGGCGGTGCGTGCGGCTCTCGAGGAGGGCAGCGAGTCGGATGAAGTTCTGCTCCAACGAGCCGCTTCCCGCGCCAAGGGGACGATCGGCCCGGCCATGCAGCGCGGCGACAACTAGATAGAGCCGGTTGCTTCTGAGTCGGCGGGGGGAAGTGTCCCCAGCGCTGGCGGTTCCGAGCCCGCGGGGGGATTCCCTCCGTGGGCTCGGTTTTTTTTTGGGCGGCGTGCTCAACGGTGCTGAGTCGCCGTGGGCAGCTCTGGAGAGTGAGCCCCCAATCCCACCGGGTCCCGATCCGGGCTCGACGGGAACCGTGAGTCTGCGATGATCGGTTCACCCGCCGATGATGGGTGGGGCAGGAAGGGACCGCGAGCGATGACGAACGATTCCAAGCCAGGACGCACATCCTCGGGGGGGACACAGCCCTCGCGTGGGGACGAGAACCCTTCGGCCAGCCGATCGAAGGCTCCTCGCTCGAAGTCTCAGAGCTCTAAGCCTCAGAGCTCTAAGCCTCAGAGCTCGAAGGGTTCCGACTCCGACCCCGAGTGGCGCCAAACCCAAGAGGAGCGCATCGCACTGATCGAGGACCGCGCGCGCGAAAAGGATCGGCGCCTCTCCCTCGCCCAAGACCTGGGGCGCAGCGCGGGCGGCGCGAGCAATTTCGATCCCGGGGCGCCGAGCCGTTTCGGGAAGCTCCGGGTTCTCGCTCGGTTCCTTCTGCTCGCGAGCTACTTGCTGCTCGGGCTCGTCTTCGCAGGGATTGGAGTGACCGTTTGGCTCTGGCGGGAGGGGGCGATCGAAGGGGCGGGGATCTTCTCGCTCGCGATCGTCGGTTGGCTGTTGATCGGCGGCTTCGTCTACGCGCTCTTCAAGTTTCTCGGAGAGCTTGCGTGGCTCCTCGCCGACTTCGGCGATCACCAGCTCGACGCGCGCAACCTTCTCATCGATCTTCGCGACGATCTGCAACGGAATTGGCGCGCGAAGGGGGCTCGCTCGAAGGAGTGAGATCGCACCTGCTCGAGGGCAGTGGGCAGCAGCTGGAACGAACACGGGGCACGACCGGCAGACCGGCCGTGCCCCGAGTTGTGTTCGAACGTGTGTTGAGCTCAGCACTGCGTTCTGCCGAGGGAACAGGACACCGAAATCTCAAACCCTCGGTTCGAAAGCAGTTTCCCGACCTAGTCGACGAAGAAGAAGTCGAGCGCGCCTTTGGCGTCTTCGCCGAAGTTCTTGTCGAGATCTTCGCCCTCCTGCGGCGGGCGCTCGAGGATCGCGCGGAAGATCTCTTCGAGCTTCTCGCTCGCTTCCTTCGCGTACAGACGCACCATGCCGATCGTCGTGCGCTCGTCGAAGACGGTTGCGAGGATCGTACGGTCACCGACAAGGGTCAGCTGAATGCTGTCCTTTCGTCCCTGGTGAAAGAGCACCGAGAACTCGTCCTCGCCGAGCAGGCGGGCCATCTCGCGGGTCGCGGCGTAGGAGCCTGCGACGAGCGCGGAGACGGACTGGAGATCGATGGCTCCAGTCTTACCGGCCTTGGTCACCATATGACCTTCTTTGTCGATGAGAATGTTGCACTTCGAGTCTGAGAGCTTCAGGAACTCGATGAGCACTTCGTTGATTTTTTCGACGTCTTCCTTGTAGAAGACGACGCGCTTCTCTCTGAGATGATCGCTATCACTGACCACGATTGTCCTCCACGATTCGTTTCAACACCCTGGGGGTGATGGACCTCTACTGACCGAGCAGAGCGGCGAGCTTGCCCGAGAAATGGAGATATGCTCCGGCTCCAGCGAGGGCGACGAAGCCGAGCATCACCCAGAGCATTCCTTTGGACCTGTTCTTCTTCTTGTTCTTCGCGACTGAGATCGACTGGTTCTTGGCCGAGACACGGACACCACCCTGCATTGGAACGGCTTGCCCGGTGGCTCGCATCGGCTGAGCTCGTCCCGTCGCCTGTCCGACCGAAACGGCCGGCGAGGCTTGCGCGCTTTGCTGACCTCCACCGCCTCCGGCGGCCACTCCTGCACCGACTGCCACGGCGGCGGGGCGTCGCTGAGCGACACTGCCTCCGGAGTGCTGACGGTTGAGCGACTCGAGGACTTGGCCGGCGAGCGCCTTGAGAGTCGGGAAGACGCCGTTTCCGTCGCGGGCAACCGCCTCGAAGGTCAGGCAGTTCCAGCGGTTCAACTCAGCGTCCATCTCCTCGATCGTGTAGATCTCGGGAAGGTCACGTTTGTTGTACTGGAGGACAATCGGAGTGGTCTCCGGGTCCATGCCGTACTCGCGGAAGTTTTCCATGAGGTTCTCGAGGGACTCGAGGTTCTCGGGCATCTTGCCCTTCTTCGAGTCCGCAACGAACACCACGCCGTCCGCGCCTTGCAGCACCAGCTTCCGAGTCGAGTTGTAGTAAACCTGTCCCGGAACGGTGTAGATTTGAAACTTCGTCTTCATGCCTGCAACCTGTCCGAGGTTGAGCGGGAGAAAGTCGAAGAACAAAGTTCGGTCCCCTTCGGTTGCGATCGAGGTGAGATCCCCGACGCTTCCTTTGGGAGCCTTTTGGTGGACCACCTCGAGATTGGTGGTCTTTCCACTGAGGCCAGGGCCGTAGTACACGACCTTGCAGTTGACCTCTTTGAGAGAGAAGTTGATCTGTACCATCGGTTCCTCACTCCCCGCCGTTCGGATCGACTCCGCTTCGGGGGATTTGCCTCCCTAGGATGCTCAGGCTCTTGCCAGGCGTCCCCATTTCAATGTTCATCGTCTCTTAGACTGAGAACTCGCACTTGTGGCGGATCTTCCGCGCTATGCTGCGAATCTCGACCAGGTCGGACTCCAACTTCAGGTTCTTCTTGGTTACGGCGACGAGATAGGCCGGTCCGAGCCCGAGGAAGACCAGCTTCCCTTCACTCGCGGTGAGCACGATCTCGTCCGGGATCTCCTCGCAGAACGGCTTCAAGCTGCGCTTGAGCGTCATGACGAGCGAGGAGGAGAGGGCCGCAACCGTGTCCTCGTCGAGGCCATCGCCGAGCGCTGCGGCGACCATGATTCCGTCGTCGGTGATCACCATGCTCCCCTGGACGCAGGGGACTTGGTTCAGCGCCACGAGCAGGTCCTTCAAGTGACCGCTCCCTTCTTCTCCTCTTCGAAGGCCTTCTTCTCCTCTTCGAAGGCCTTCTTCTCCTCTTCGAAGGAGAGTGCCAATCGCTCGAACGTCTGTTCGACGTCACTCTGACGCGACGGCCGATCCCCGAAGTAGAAACCGGTCATGGAGTCTCCGAGCACGTTGCAGATCACAAGTTGATCGTCCGCCCGGAGCAGGAGCCGCTCGAAGTTGCCGACTCCCATTCGGGCGGAACAAGATCGCGCGGTCGCCGAGACCAGGCCGAGGCCCGCGAGCGCCTCGGGGCCGGGCGTCTCCTCGGATTGCGACGCCACGAGGTGACGGTTCGCGTCAACCACCCACACCCCGCGGGTGCCTGCGATTTTTCCGAACATTTCACCGATCTGACCGGTGAGCTTGGACGGCAATTCTTCACTGCTGGTCGTCGTCTCTGCTTCGGCGGAGGGCTGAGGCTCTCCATGCTCGTGCCGCAGGAAAAGCTCCTGAACATTCGAAGTCCCCTCGGACGGGAGCTCCGAGCAGCGTCGCTCGAGAATTTCGACGCTCGGGTCATTCGGATGCGACCCCGCGACCGGGGCAAGGAAGCGTCGAGCCGCCTCGGGAGCACCGAGCAGGACGAACACTTCCGCCAGGGCGAGCAGCGAAGCAGCGTGACGCGGGTCGAGAGCGCAAGACTTCGAGAAGTAGCGCAGCGCGTTCATTCCGTCGACGGTGCTCGAGTCGGCGCGGAAGCGGTCGAGGTAGATTCGGCCGATCGCGCGGTAACCGAACGGTGATCGCGGTTCGATCGCGATCGCGGCCCGCCCGTGTTCAGTGGCAGTCTCGTCGTCCTCGATGCGGCGCGAGAGTTGGCTGACGCGAGCGTGGTTCTTCGCCGAGGTCTCCTCACGCAGAGTCGCCAAGGCCCCTTTGAGCTGCGGAAGGGCTTCGTTCTTCTCTGCAGTCCGGTGGAGCTCGGCAACCTCGGCATGACCGGGAAACCGAAGGATCCCGGCACGGAGGAGCACCAAGGCTCTGTCGCTTCGGCCAGCGGTCAACAGCTGACGGGAGACACGGAGGAGAGGGTCCGCTCCCTGCTCTCGCAGAAGGTCGGTCCCTGGTTGCTCCGCGCTCGCGCGCTTGCGCCGGAAGAGTTTGCTGATCAAGCCCACGTTGTCACGAACTCCCTTCGGGATCGCACTCGAGGCACCAACCATTGGGTCCTTCGCTTGCGTGTCGAGGGTGACGTTGAAGAATACGATGCTGAATCATCGACCGGCAAATCGCCCGGGCACTCGAGGACTCGAATCCGTCGCACGGGAGGTCTTATCCCCTTCTGTACGTAGGGGTACGAGGTGCATCGTGGGTCCTCCGTCGATGACGAGGGCTCGCTTCGAGTCCCCGCCGATGGGGGCCCCGGAGGGGGCTCCACACGAGTAGCTCCATAGTGGTTGTCCGTCGCTCAAGCGGTGCACGAGGACGTGGCCGTCCGCGTCCACAGTCACCACGCGGTTCGAGACCACGAGTGGCGAGCGCCGGAATCCGGGGTGTCCCCCGCTGTTCCAATCCAAGCTGCCGTCCTCGAGATGGGCGACGACAATGCTCCCTGCCCGGGTCGTCAAGCAGACTTTGCCAGCTTCAATTTCGCAGCGATCGACCGGCTCTGAGCCAACCGGGAGCTCCCACGACAGTTTCCCGTCGTCGACGCGGAGCGCGACGAGGCGATGGTCCCGGGTTCCGGCGACCCATACGCCACTCGCTGCAGCGGGCGACGCCGAGAATCCGCTATGAACGCTCGTCTCCCACTCGACCGACTGGTCCGAGCTGTCGATGCAGACCACGTTCCCGGAGTCGGCGCCGATGATCAGCCGATTTCCGATGCGGATCGGCGAATGACCGCCGTCGAATTGGATCTTCTTCTGCCATTGGATGGTTCCGCGATCGACGTCGATCCAGTGCAAGGTCGCGGTGCTGGTGATCACCGCGCAGCGGCCGTCATTACCGATCTCGCTGCACTCTCCACGGGGGAGACCTCCATCGGGAAGGGGGAGACGGAACACTTGGCTTCCGTCCTCCACCCGCAATCGGTACACGGCGCCGTCGGTACTCGCGAAGAGGAGGTCCCCCGCCCGCGTGCGGAACCCGCCGACGACGTCGCCGATGCCCTCGATAGGGAATCGCCAAGCGACCGCTCCATTAGAGGCGCGGTACGCGGTGACCGCGCCGTCGCGACCCCCGACAATGAGCAAATCGCCGACACTCAACGGGCGTGCGTCGACCCGTGACTTCGCGGTGCGTTTCCACACTGGCTGTCGCTGGAGATGAGCGGTGACCGAGAGAGTCTTCTTGGGGTCAAGTATCTGCTGGAAGGAGTCGAATCCGGGCGCCTCCGCTCGCAAGTCGATCAAATACTCGCCGGGGACATGCACCTCGAAAGGAGGTTCGATTCGACGACCGTCGAGGATCAAAGTTGCATGCGGAGGAAGGACGTCGAGGAGCAGCGGCAGACGAGCGGTCTTCGCCACATTGCTGTTGGGGAACTGGACGATGAGCTGTTGGTAGAGTTCGCCCGCTTTTTCGAGGTTCCCGCGTTCTTCCAGTTGGTGCGCTTGTTCGGAGAGTGACTCCGCTCGCGTCAAGTACGTACGGAGTTCGAGAAGCTCGCTGCGCACGCTCCCCCGTACTTGCCAAGGGAATTGCTCTTCGTCCGCTCCCTCGAGCTGCACGAGGGCGGAGTCGTAGTCTCCGGCGCTGCGGAAGTCGCGCGCTTCCGAGATGAGTCGCTCGTAGTCGAACTCTTCCTTCGGGTCACTTCCGGCATTGGGGTCTTCGATCACCTCGCCATCGATGTTCCGACGGATCGTGCGCGGCTCCTCGCTCAGTTTCTCCCAGGCCTTGGTCAGCGACAGGGTCGCGAAGCTGACTGGGTGCTGCTCTTTGAACTTGTCGAACTCCTCGCGAGCCTTCTCGAGCTCGCCATGCTTGAGCGCACGTTCCGCATTCGCGATCATCTCATCGCGGTGATGGAATGCCTTCCACTCGTGGATTCCGGCAAATGCGCAGAGTGAGACGAAGAAGATCGCCGCAATGCGACCGATGCTCACCATCGAGTTCTTCGAAGTCTTTCGCTCGACGCCGACTCGCTTCAGCCACTTGTCCGCGGAGCGTGGGTCGAACTTGCGAAGCTTCTCTGCCACGCGTCGAACGGTAGCGCTACGCGCGTCCTCGCCAACGGTTCGCATCGCGTTCTCATAGGCTTCTGTCGCGCGAGCAGCCTGGCCCTGTCGACCGAGCAGATCCCCGGCCTTCTCGTAGATCGGGCTCTTTTCCTGGACCCCTTCAGAGTAGGTGAATAGGAACTCGGCGGCGCGCCCTTCTTGCCCGAGCTTCATCGCTTGTTCGACATAGCCGTGCAGGAGTCGCGCGACATCGCGAGCGTTGCCGGTCAGCCCGAATTCACCGAGGACGCGCTCGTGGATCGAGAGATCCTTCGGTGCCATTTCGATTTGCCGGCGCAAGAGGACGTGTTGTCCGTCGAGGTCGCCGCGGCGGCGTGCACCTTCGGAGAGCGCGAAGTAGTGATCGACGAGTTCTCTGGTGTTCTCGCGCTTCTTCTCGAGGATGAAGACGAGGCGACGACGCATTTCGTCATCTTCCGGATCTTCCTCGAGGATGCTGCGGTAGATCTCCGCCATGCGCGCGGTCTGTCGCCGGTTTCGGAGGCGCTCGGCGAGCGACTTCTTCTCATTGAGGCTCACCGGAGCCGCGAGGTTCTTCTCGAGCAGGGTGCGCAAGATCGAGAACACGTAGAACGCCGGTACCGCCGAGTCGTTCAAGACCGAGGTGAGCGGGTGCTCGCCGTCGAAGAGCTTGAGGAGCTCCTGCATACGGGCTTCGTCTGGGACTTCGGGGGTAGTGAACGCAGAGAGGTGCTCGCGGTCGATCACTCGGTAGATCTGGTGCGCGTGGGGGATCGCCGCGCGAATGCGGCTCCACTCATCCTCGCGACGCGCGACCTCCATCAAGATGCTCTGGATCGGGAACTCCATCGAGCGAATGATTTCGGGGTCGCTGAAGAGTTGCCGCTCGGGCGGAATCTTCGTGACCTCGAATCGGTAGCGTGCTCCGCGCCATTCGAAGATCTCGTAGATGCTCTCGAGGATCTGCTCTCGCACCGGACCCAGGACTTGGTCGGCGGTGATCAGCTTGCATTGCAGGAGTGCGTCGCCGGGCGCGCAGGGAGACGAGATCGTCGAGAGGACGTTGTCATATTCCTGCCGCTTCAAGATTCGGAGGCCGGCGAGAATGCTCTGGAGATTCGGGGAGCTTCCCGCACGCTCACCGATCAACAGCACGGAACGGTTCCTCAACAAGAAGTACCGCTCCATACGTTGGAAGTAGACCGTCAATACCCCGTCTTCCTGTCCCATTTCCAGAGTCTGGAAGAGACCGGTGAGAGGTAGGTTTCGGGTATCGCCTTGAAGCACTGAGTCGCTCCATCCCCGCGGGGAGGGGCGGCAAGAGCCGCCACCATTGTCGTCGTTGTTCCACACCACCCGGAGGAACGAGACACCGGGACGGGAACCCGGGCGCACGAACACTCCATCGGAGACTACAACCTCCATGCCCGAACCGTCGAACGGGCGCACCGCCCGAAGAAGGAGTGGCTGGCTCGGAGAGTCGCTTCGCGCCTGGGCTGAGAGGCGCTCGGAGGAGCTCCGCCGCGGAGGAAGACGGGGAATGAACGGTGCGTCGGAGACAGGGTTATCGGTCGATGGGGGCGTCGACTGTCAGCTGGGCTACGCGGTACTCGGGGCCCAAACGACTGTTGCGCGGCCAAAGACGCACCATAGGTTGCTAGGCCGAGTGGTGGAGGCCAATCACGGTGACGTCGTCCTCGGGTGGTTCGCCCGCGAGATGGCTATGCCAGTCCCGGAGGACGGCGGCGAGGAAGGCTTCCTCCCCTTTGGTGCTATGGCGCGCGAGGAGCGACCCAGTGAGCCGATCGAGTCCGTACTCTGCTCCGGTGTGGTCGAGAGCTTCCACCAGCCCGTCGGTGTAGAGGAGGAGGCGGTCTCCGTCCCTGAACACCAAGCGCTCGATCTCGAGGCTTCCCTGGAAGATCGCACCGTTATCGAGGCCGAGCGCGATTCCGTTCGAGGCGCACGGCGTGACTCCCTGAGCGTCTAGGTACAGGGGGCGCGGATGGCCGGCGCGAACGAAACGAAACGCGCCGCTCGGGCGGTGCAAGATCCCGAACACCGCGGTAACAAAAATGTGCGACGGCAGGTGTTCGAAGAGCATGCGATTGAGGCTAGTGAGCATCGCAGCGGGGTCCCCCGCGCCGAATCGTCGCGCTTGGTGCCGCATCAACTCCCGGGTCATCTCTGCGATCGGACCGACCAACGGACCGTGTCCGGAGACATCCCCGATGAAGACTCCGAGGTGGTCGGGGTCGAAGGGGAGAAGATCGTAGAAATCGCCGCCCTGCTCCCCGGAGGGACGAGTGCACGCCGAAACGCGAATAATCGCGGGTCCTGCCCCGGGACTGAGGACGGACAGTGAGCTCCCGCTCGATCGGCTGACATCGAATCGCGGCACGGGGATCCCATCCGAATGGGGCTGTGGGTCCGGTCTCGAGTTTGCGGCACAGAGGCAGAGGCTGCCCCTACGACACTCGACTCCCCTGTCTTCGGTCGAGCTGACGGAGAACTTGGGGGGCGGCAACTCGAGTGGGGGAGCGGGGTCAGCCGGGGGTAAAGGAGGCGCTTCTCGGGACCAAACTTGGAACGGATGCTATTCTTCCTCGGCTCAGTTGCGGAAGAGGGGAATTCCGCGCCCATGAACTCCCGTCCAAGTTTTGGGTGGGATCGGCGCTCCGATCAGAAGAGGCAACTTCCTCCGATGACCCCGTCGAGCACGCCAGCAATCCCTGATCTCTCTCGACTCCTCGAGATCAGCT
>ERZ891418.581-NODE-581-length-12265-cov-6.642752_pt1 | contig 12265 bp, 7 predicted proteins | sample MGYA00521236_ERZ891418 | MGnify/ENA primary metagenome ERZ891418 (study PRJEB32303, sample SAMEA104408696) | aquatic metagenome | biome: Brackish water; feature: Chemocline; material: water | place: Baltic Sea | collected 2014-10-18T10:34:00 | depth 100 m ... | reverse complement strand
GGGCAGCGCGGCTCGGCAGGAGCCTCGCCCTCCCGGCACGCGGTCCCAGATCGGGAACTGATTTCGAACCCGTTCCTTACAGCGCGAAGCAGGCTCCTCATTTTGAGGCGGCCTTCTCCGCTTCCACGATCAACCCGTCCAGAGCACTCTCGACGGATTTCTCTCCCGGCTTGCCGATCCACCTGCGGCGGATCGTCCCTTCGTGATCGATGACGAAGAACGAAGGAGTGGCGGGGCGGCTCCACTGATCGTTGATCGGCCCCTCGTCGTCGAACGTCCTCCAGTTGATTTTCTCCTTCGTCATGATTGCTTTGAGTTCTCCCGGATCGTGGGTCCAGGAATTCACGCCGAGCATGGCAAACGGTTTGTCTTTGAGTTTCGTGACGAGCGACCGCTCGTGTGGCCAGGTGGTCCGTCAGGTCAGTCAGAATTCGCTCCAGAAATAGAGCAGCACCACCTTTCCGCGATAGTCGCTCAGTTGGAATTCCTTGCCGTCCTGGTCTTTGCCTTCGATGTCCGGTGCGACTCGGCCAACTGTCAGATTGCGGATCGCGTACAGCTCCTTCGTCGCTGCCTCGCCGACGGTGCCGGCTCGAATCTTCACGTCGGCGTATTCTCTGGCCGCTCGCTCGAACAGCGATTCCACTCTGGCGGCGAGTTTGTCCTCACCCAGTTTCCTGAGTCCTGGCAGATGGCCCTTCCCGAAAACGATGTCATAGCACTCGGCGAGTTCCTGTCGATCCTCTGCCAGTTGAAGGGCCCCCAGCCGATCGTTCAACATCTGAGCCAGGTACAGACAGCTGGTTCCCTGGATGTTTCGGTGAGGGTTCTTTTCAAGAATGGTGCTCAGGCATTCGGCGTACTCCATCCGGTATCCGTACCGCATCCGGTCGACGACTGGCTCAAGCTGATCACTGAGAACGTGGTCGCGCAGAACCAGTTCGACCGTCTTCGCCGCCGAGCCATCATTGCACCCGGACGGGAAATTCGCCGTGCTCGTTTCCCACGCGATCTGTGCTGCCGAGTCTGTCGAACCGACGACCTGCACCGCGTCCCGCAAGGCACTCAACGCGACCGGGTCTTTCGGAAACTTCGCAGCCAGTTCGACGAACTTCGACGCGAACGAACCCATCCGCTCGACGGCTTCTTTCCGCTCAAGATCGGTCTTCGCGCTCCGCGTGCCACCACTCGCCGGCCGGTACTCGTTCAGGATGGCCGAGTACTGCTGAGCCGGCGTGAGCGAGTCAGCCTGACCGGCGGCGACAACCGGCAGAGCCAGCGAAATCACCGCGACTTTGAAAACGGCATTCATACCAACCCTGCCTTTCGTATCGACTACGGGGCGAGAATCTTCGTTCGTGCCGAAAGGCTAACCCATCTGCCGGACCGAATGTCACTCTTGACGATCGGAGGCTCGCGCACCGTGCTTGCGCAGGACCTCCGCGACCGCCTCGTTTCCCGCGGCGAGCGCGTCGTCCAGCGGGGTGAGCTGGCGGCCGCCCTCGGTGACTCGGTTCATGTCCGCTCCGTGGACGATGAGGATCTCAGCCGTTTTCTGATAGTTCTGCGAATTCTCTTTTCCCTGGGTCGCGGCAACCTCAGTCTGAACATTCCGCTGCCGGGTCTTGCCAGACTGCAAGCTGCACGAGGAAAATAGCCAGCACACCGAATCGATCGGTCTGCCCCTCGCCTTCGATGCACTCGGCCAGAAATAACATTCAGAAATGAGCCGCCCTGACATGACTGTTCGATTTTCACCTGGCTTCGCTGGCCAGCGATTGCTGGGTCACCTTCTGCGGGTCACTTCCGTTCTGCTGCTGATGTTTCCGGCGGTGAATTTCGCGGCGGACGATCCAGTCGACTACGCGAAGCAGATCAAGCCGCTTCTGCAGAAGCGGTGCTTCGCGTGCCACGGTGCCCTGAAGCAGGAGGCCGGACTGCGTCTGGACACAGTCGTGATGATGGCGGTCGGGGGAGATTCCGGACCGGCCATCGTCCGCAAAGATGCCGCACAGAGCCTCATCCTGAAGCGAGTCTCTGCCACCGACCTTTCCGAACGGATGCCACCGGAACAGGAAGGCGAACCGCTCTCCGCCGCGCAGATCACGATGCTTCGTCAATGGATCGCCGCCGGCGCAACCGCGCCGCCGGACGAACGGCCTGAGGCCGATCCGAAAGACCATTGGGCTTTTCAGCAAATCCTCCGGCCGGCCGTTCCGAGCCTCGAATCAGCCTGGATCCGAAACCCGATCGACGCATTTCTCGCCAGAGGACACAAGCAGCAAGGACTGATCCCTCAGAGTGAGGCCTCGCGGATCGTTCTCTTGCGGCGGCTCTACCTGGACCTGATCGGTGTCCCCCCAACGGCAGGGGAAATCGCAGCCTTCGAGAATGACAAGTCGCCAGAGTGGTACGATCGAACGGCGCAACGCCTGCTCGACGACCCGCGACACGGGGAACGCTGGGCGCGGCATTGGATGGACATCTGGCGGTACAGCGACTGGTGGGGGCTCGGCCAGCAACTGCGGAACAGTCAATACCATATCTGGCACTGGCGTGACTGGATCATCGAATCGCTCAACGGGGATACGCCCTATGACGAGATGGTCCGCCTGATGCTGGCTGCCGACGAGCTGCATCCGAACGACCTGGACAAGCTGCGGGCGACCGGGTTTCTCGCCCGCAACTACTTCCTGTTCAATCGGCCGCAATGGATGGAGCAGACAGTCGAACATGTCAGCAAGGGATTTCTCGGACTGACGATCAACTGCGCCAAGTGCCACGATCACAAATTCGACCCGATCCGACAGACAGACTTCTACCGCATGCGTGCCTTCTTTGAGCCGTACCATGCGAGGCTCGATGTCATTGACGGGGAACCGGATCTGGCCCTCGACGGAATTCCGCGCGTCTTCGACGGACGCCCCGACGAGCCGACGTATTTGTATATCCGAGGCGACGAAAAGAACCCGGATCAGTCCGCCGTGATGACTCCCGGAGTTCCGGCGCTGCTCGAGTTTGAGAAGCTGACGATCCAACCAGTCACCCTGCCGGCCGAAGCGTGGCAACCCCAGCGGCGTCCGTGGATTGCAAAGGCCTCCATCGACGCGGCACAGAAGAAGCTGGACGCGGCAGAGGCTGCCCTCACAAAAGCCGACGCCGAACTCGCCGGCGCTCAAGCGACCGCCGCGAAAACCGCCGCCACTCCCAGGCCACCACCACCCGCGACCGAAAAGCCCGCCACTGAAAAGCCCGCCACTGAAAAGCCCGCCACTGAAAAGCCCGCCACTGAAGAGCCCGCAGAGGCTGGCACACCTCTTGTCATCGAAGATTTTGCCACGCTGGACAAGTCACGCTGGCAGCTGTTTGGCAGCGGATGGTCTCACTCGGCCGGCCGTCTGGACCAGAAACTGGATGGCCCGACCCGATCGGTGCTGCGGCTGATCGCGAAACCGCCCAGGGATTTCGACGTGACGGTGCGGTTCACGATTCTCGGCGGCAGCATGTGGCGCAGCGTCGGCTTCAGCTTTGACGTGAGTGAAGGCGACCCGACGAAAGATACTTTACCGACCTACCACGAGAAGAACGTCTATGTGAGTGCGTTTGCCGGTGGCTCCAAAGTTCACGCGGCCTACAACGACGCCGGCAAATGGCACTATCCGCCGGGCGGTGCTGTTCGACAGACGCCAGTCAAACTGAATCAGGAATACACGCTGCGAGTCCAGGCCCGCGACCGAATCCTCAACGCGACATTAAACGGCGAACCGGTCATCGCCTGCACAACACCGGTCGCGCGTCGCACGGGTCTGTTCCAGCTCACGACGTTTGATGCGGTGGCCGTTTTTCATGAGGTTCAGATCCGCCAGCTCGACCCGAAGGTGCAGCTGCGCTCGCCGGAGAGCACGCCCTCACCACAGGAAACAGCCGCAGTCAGTCTGCCGATTGCTCAGGCACAACAGCGAGTCGCCGCCGCAGCAGTCGTGATGGCACAGGCTGAGGTGACGGCCGTCAGTAGCCGGGCAGAAGCCTGGCAAGCTGTCTGGAAGGAAGGCACTGCGGACGATGTGAGAGTCGCAACTCACGCGAAAGCCGTTCAGGCGGAACGACAACTGGCGGTCGAGACAGCGAAACACGGTCTCGCCACTGCGGAGCTGAATCGACTGCAGTCCGCAGCAGACAAGACGGCCGCAGCAGAAACCGCCGTTAAGACGGCACAGATGGCTGTCGAAAAAGCGACGACTGCCGCCGCAGTCGAGGTCAAAGCCACAGACAAGATCGCGGAATTCGTCGGCGCAAAGTGGACTCCAACGCGTTTCCTGAATTCAGGCAGCGATGACCCGACACCGGAATTTGCTCCGCAGAGCACCGGCCGCCGATCGGCCCTCGCGAAGTGGATCACTGATCGCCGAAACCCGCTGACCGCCAGAGTCGCGGTGAATCACATCTGGATGCGGCACATGGGCAAACCGCTCGTTCCGACAGTGTTCGACTTTGGACAGAAGGGAACCCGTCCGACTCACCCGAAACTGCTCGACTGGCTTGCGGCGGAGCTCATGGACAACGGATGGAGCATGAAGCATCTGCACCGCCTCATCGTTTCGTCGGCCGCTTACCGCATGAGTTCTTCCGTCTCCGGCGGCGAGGCCAACGCGGATCGAGATTCGCAGAACGATTACTGGTGGCGGCGCGTTCCAGTGCGTGTCGAGTCGCAGGTTGTGCGTGACTCGTTGCTCACGCTGGCCGGGACGCTCGATACCACCATCGGTGGCCCTCCGGTCCCGCGTGCTCAGCAGGACAACTCAACCCGTCGAAGCCTGTACTTTTTCCACTCGAACAACGAACGCAATCTGTTTCTCACGATGTTCGATGAAGCACTCGTGAAGGACTGTTACCGTCGCGAAGAAAGCATCGTTCCGCAGCAGGCGCTCGCACTGACCAACAGCGCTCTCGTTCTCGACGCGGCTTCGAAGATTGCCGGACGACTCTCGACGGGAATGCCGGACGATGCCGCGTTCATTCGTGCCGCGTTCCGGCTGGTCGTCGGCATCCACCCCGGCGATGAAGAGGTTTCCGCCAGCGTGGCCGCCATCGAGTCCTGGCGGAAACTGCCTGGCGGTTCGGAGGATTCGGCGCGAGCCAATTTTGTCTGGGCTCTGATCAACCACAACGACTTCGTGACGATGCGATGAGTGCATCGGCAGGAGAGGCATGATGACGAACACCAATCTCGATCGCCGGACGTTTCTGTCTCGGTCCGGCCAGGGGTTCAGTGCCCTGGCGCTGGGGGCGATGCTTCACCAGGACGGCTACGGACGAGACGGCATCTGGACGCCTCCGACTGGCCAGCCACATTTTGCGCCGAAGGCGAAGAGCGTTATCTGGCTCTTCATGAACGGAGGCGTCAGCCAGGTGGAGAGCTTCGATCCAAAGCCGATGCTGACAAAGTATGCCGGCAAGACGATTACAGAAACGCCGTTCGCCGAGGCTCAGGATCCGAAGAAGCTGGCCATTGAACGTCTCGTCGTTCCCGATGGGAACGGAAATCAGCGAAACAAGCTGTATCCGCTTCAGGTCGGCTTTCGCAAACACGGAGAGAACGGGACGGAAGTCAGCGACTGGTTTCCTCACATCGCGAAACAGGTCGATCAGCTCGCCATCGTTCGGTCAATGTGGACCACCGACAGCAACCATGGAGCCCAGACGCAGTTTCATTCGGGCCGGCATCAGAACGATGGCGACTTCCCCACGCTCGGTGCCTGGGTGCATTACGGCCTGGGATCGCTGAACGACAATCTGCCGCAGTTTGTTTCGATCGGTAATCGCGAGTACTGGAACAAACGAGACGGCCATTACCTCGGGCCGGCGCATGACGCGGTCCCGATCCGAATTGATCCGAACAACCCACTCGACTTCAGCCATCCGGCTCGACCGTTTTCTACAGAGGCGCAGCAGGTTGGAAAGAACCTGATTGAACGCCTCAACTCGTTGCGTGGAGTTGAGTATCCGAGCGACCCCAGGCTCGCAGCCCGGATCGCCTCTTACGAGCTCGCGTTTCGAATGCAGCAGTCAGTGCCGGAAGTCGTGGACTTCTCCCGCGAGACGGCAGAAACGCAGTCTCTGTACGGGCTCGATCAGGCACCGTGTCGAAGTTTCGGCATGCAGTTGCTCGCGGCCCGGCGGATGGTCGAACGCGGCGTCCGCTTTATTCAGATTCAACACGGCGCCGGCGGCGCGGGGGCGTGGGACGCGCATGGCGGACTCCAGAAAAATCATTCGAAGAATGCACTGGCCGTCGACCAGCCAGTCGGAGGCTTGCTGGAGGACCTGGATCGTCGCGGCCTGCTGGACGAAACGCTGGTGATCTTCGCGTCCGAGTTCGGTCGCACTCCGGGTTCGCAGGGTGCCGACGGCCGAGATCACCACATCTTCGGCTTCTCGGTCTGGATGGCTGGCGGCGGGTTGAAGCGGGGCGTCGTTCACGGTGCGACAGACGAGATCGGATTCCACGCAGCAGAAGACCGGCACTACGTCACCGACATCCACGCAACCATTCTGAAACAACTCGGACTCGACTCACGCCAACTGGAGATACCAGGCCGCAAGCGTCTCGACATCGACCACGGGAAGCCGATCGCAGAGATCATTGCCTGATCGCAATTTCCTGTCGCCATCGCGAACTCTCGGCTGATTTCAGAATAACAACGGCCCTGCGCGAGAGATGTCGCCGACCGACGGAAGCGATTTCCTGTTTACCGCCGAAAGAACCGCCCACCCAGGTGCGATGGCTCTCAGGAATCGCGACAGTAGCGTCGTTCCAGCCGGATTTCGCATTCCGTTTTCTTGACCACAGACGAACTCCGATAAGCACAGCGATCCCAGCAGCTCATCTGTGTGCATCTGCGGTTCATGAAAACACCTTCGGGACGTCGCTGAAATCGAATTCTGAAACGCTGTCAAACGTTGCAGTCATTCTTCAGTGCGAGCATTCAGACTCAATGAGAAAACGTCATGAGCGGCTTTCGAAAACTTTTCGCGGTCTTCCTTCCGTTTTGCCTGCTGCCGGCAGGGCACGGAGCCTTCGCTCAGCAGGGACCGGCTTCCGTCGCGGTTTCTCCGATTGTTGAACGCGATCTTGCAGCGGGGCAGACATTTGTTTCGACGATCATGCCGTACAAGTCGGCAACCATTGGAAGCGCTGTCGACGGTCGCGTTGCGGATTTTCCCGTCAACGAAGGTGACGCGGTCAAAAAGGGCCAACCGCTCGCCCAACTGCTGACCGCGACGATCGAACTGGAACTGAAAGCCGAGGAGGCGGAACTGACGTTTGGGAAAGCCGAGCTGGAAGAACTGGAAAACGGGTCTCGTCCGGAAGAGATTGAACAGGCCAGCGCTGTAATGCTGGCCGCGAAAGCCGCGATGGACTACCAGCAGACTCGGCGGAAGCGATTGAACGAGCTTTTCACCCGGAACGCGGTGAATGAAGACGAGATGCAGCTTGTCGTGTCCCAGTCGGTGAAGGCCGAGCAGATGTTTGCGGAGTACCGGGCCGCGCACAAACTGGCGGTTGACGGTCCGCGGCCAGAGCGAATTGCGCAGGCACGAGCTCGTGTCGCCGTCCAGCAGGCGCGCGTCGACAAGCTCAAAGATCAGATCAAGAAGCACACGATCGTTTCTCCGTTTGATGGATTCGTCGTCGCGGAACACACGGAGGTTGGACAGTGGGTCAAACAGGGCGAGCTCGTCGCGCAAGTCGTCGCACTGCACGAAGTCGAGATTCTGGCTCATGTGCTGGAGAATCAGGTTCCCCACGTGAAGATCGGAATGTCAGTCCATGTGGAAGTGCCGGCACTGCCTCAGCAGCTCTTCACTGGTACGGTCGTCCGAGTGGTGCCTCAAGCCGATCTCCGTTCGCGAACATTTCCCGTCAAAGTTCGAGTTGAGAACGAGATTTCGGAAGATGGCCCCTTGTTGAAATCGGGAATGCTCGCGCGAGCGACGCTACCCACAGGAGCAAAACGCCGCGCCCTGCTGGTTCCCAAAGACGCACTCGTATTGGGCGGCCCGTCTCCGGTGGTTTATGTGGTCGACACCGCTCAGGGAAATGCCCGGACGGGAAAAGCGAGGCCAGTCCCCGTGAGAACCGGCGTTGCGGACGGACGATTGATCCAGGTCGAGGGCGAATTGAGTCGCGGTCAGCTCGTCGTGGTTCGAGGCAACGAACGTCTGCGGCCGGGGCAGGAAGTATCGGTGGTCGAGGAGTTGAAGCCGGATGCCGAGCCAAGGGCAAAGGCTGTCAATTCGACGCGTGATTAAGGACAGCCGATGCAGCTGATCGAATCCATTATCCACAATCCCGTCAAAGTGACGGTCGGCATCCTGCTGGTTGTGCTGTTCGGCCTGGTCGCGCTCGACCGGATGCCCATGCAGCTGACACCGGAAGTCCAGCGGCCAACGATCTCAGTAGAAACCAACTGGCCAGGAGCGAGTCCGCAGGAAGTTGAGCGCGAAGTCGTTCTGGAACAGGAAGAGCAACTGAAGAGCGTCGAGGGAGTCGTCAAACTGAGTTCCGAAAGCTCCGACTCGAAGGGCACGATCACGCTCGAATTTCAGGTCGGCACGAACATGGACGAAGCCTTGTTGAAGGTCAACTCACGTCTCCAGCAGGTTCCCGAGTACCCCGAAGACGCCGACCAGCCAGTCATCAGCACCTCCAACGCGTCCGATCGCCCGATCGCCTGGTTCATCCTCAGCAGTCGTTTCCCGTCCGACGCCGATCTGGCAGCGTTTCAGAAGGAGCATCCGGAGGTCAAAACGGAGCTCGACCGGATCCGTCATACCGAGAACGTCGGCCTGGCAATGTTGAGGCTCCGACTGCTGGGAAAAGGTCATCCCTCCGTGAAAGAGAAGCTTCTACCACCGGACGGCACAGACGTGACGAAGCTGCGGCGGTTTGCAGAAGACGAAATCGAAGCAAGATTCGAGCGTGTCTCTGGAGTCTCACAATCAAACGTGCTGGGCGGTCTGGAAGACGAACTGCAGATCGTGATCGACCCGGAACAACTGGCCGCACGCGAGCTCACGATTTCCGACGTGCGAACCGTGCTGCGAGGCCAGAACGCGGATACATCGGCGGGGGATTTCTGGGAAGGAAAACGCCGCTGGGTCGTTCGCACCGTCGGCCAGTTCCGCTCCATCGAGGATGTCGAGAGTCAATTGCTCGCGGTCCGAGGAGGCGCTCCCGTTTACGTCCGAGACGTGGCCACAGCACGGCAGGGGTACAAGAAACCGGACGGTCTGGTACGCCGATTTGGTGAATCGAGCATCGCGATCAACTGTGCCCGTGAGACCGGAGCCAACGTGCTCGACATCATGGATGGGCTGCGGGAAGCAGCGGCAGATATCGACGAAAACATTCTGAAGCCGCGCGGACTGCAACTGACTCAGGTCTATGACGAAACGGAGTACATCTACTCTGCCGTCGATCTCGTGAAGCAGAACATCTTCATCGGCGGTGCGCTGACGATGATCGTGCTGATGCTGTTTCTGCATCCTGGCGTGCGGACACTGATGATTGCTCCCTTCGTGATTGTGACCGCAGTCGCCGCCGCGTATCTCTCTCCGTGGTTCTTTGCGGTGTCTCTGGCAATCATGATCGGCGCAGGCTTCTGGTTCGCTCGCGGCGCCCTGGTCGTCGGGCTGGCCATCCCGACCAGCATTGTCGGAACCTTCCTGTTTCTTGGGCTGATGGAGCGATCGCTGAATGTGATCAGCCTGGCCGGACTGGCATTCGCTGTCGGCATGCTCGTCGACAATGCCGTCGTCGTTCTGGAAAACATTTTCCGACGATATTCGCTGGGAGAATCTCCGTTTACAGCGGCAACCAAAGGCACGCAGGAAGTCGTCGGAGCCGTCATCGCCTCCACGTTGACGACGATCGCCGTTTTTCTTCCGGTTGTTTTTATCCAGGACGAAGCCGGCCAGCTGTTCCGGGACATCGCACTGGCAATCAGCGCGGCTGTTGGTTTGTCGCTGATCGTGTCCGTGACGCTGATCTCAACGGCATCGGCACGACTGTTGCGACGACGCGACGAGACACCTCAATCGGAGTCGTCGACATCGGCGGCGCTCGGCCAGGGCCATCCGCAAGGCCGAACCGAATCGGTCGATGGCGAACGGAGCGAACCCGGAGCATCCAGTCGCTCCTCGAACGTCATGATCCGAGCAATCGTCGCTCTTTCTTCGAGCTTCGTCACCGCTGTCGTCGCGACGAACAACTGGATTGGTCGCGGCCTGACGCGGCGACTCGGCGTCGTCTGGCTGTTGATCGGTCTGTCGCTGGGATTGAGCTGGCTGATGTGGCCCAAGGTGGAATATCTGCCGAGCGGCAACAGGAATCTGGTCTTCGCAATTCTGCTCCCACCGCCAGGTTACAACCTGAATCAGTTGATGGAACTAGGGGAAACAGTCGAAAGCGAACTACGGCCGTACTGGGATGTCGTCCCGGACAGTCTCGAAGCCAGACAGCTCGACTACCCGGTGATCGGCGATTTCTTCTTCGTCGCCCGCGGCCGTCAGGTGTTCATGGGACTGCGGACTCTTGAACCGTCCCGGGTGGGAGAGCTCGTTCCGCTCGTCAGGCAGGCGGGATCAAAACTGCCGGGAACGTTTGTGGTGGCCAAGCAATCGAGCTTGTTCGAGCAGGGATTGACCGCCGGACGAACGGTCGAAGTCGAGATCATCGGTCCGGACCTGGGAAAACTTGTCGCGATGGGAGGCCAGATTCTGGGACAGGTCAAGCAGCTGATGCCAGACGCACAGGTCCGTCCGATTCCAAGCCTCGATCTGTCCAGCCCGGAAATTCATATCTCGCCCAAGCTGCTTCAATCGGCGGAAATGAAAGTCAGCACTGCCGATCTGGGTTACACAGCCAACGCACTGATCGATGGAGCTTACGCCGGTGACTACTACCTTGGCGGAGACAAGATCGACCTGACAATCGTCGGCCGTACGCAGCAGGTGCAGAACACACAGGACGTCAAGTCGCTGCCCATCGCCACTCCTGAAGGCATGGTGATCCCCCTGGAAGCCCTCGCCTGGGTGGACATTACGAGCGGCCCCGAGCAGATCAACCATCGCGAACGTCAACGCGCGATCACGATCGAAGTCTCACCTCCACCCGAGATGGCACTGGAAGATGCCATGGAGCAAATCCAGTCCGAGGTCCTGCGGCCGATTACAGCCAGCGGCCAGCTCGCTGGCGGATACCGGATCAGCCTGTCTGGAACAGCGGACAAGCTGCGCGACACGTGGCAGGCGCTGCGGTTTAACGTGATGCTCTCGCTGCTGATCACCTACCTGTTGATGGCCGCCCTGTTTGAATCATGGCTCTATCCGTTCGTGATTATTCTCGCCGTTCCACTGGGAGCTGTCGGTGGAATTCTGGGCCTGGCCGTTTTGAATCTGTTCGTACTGCAGTCGCTGGACGTGCTGACGATGCTGGGTTTTGTGATCCTGATCGGAACGGTCGTCAACAATCCGATTTTGATCGTTCACCAGTCGCTCAACCACATCCGGGAAGATGGCCTGACTCCGCGCGATGCGATCCTCGAAAGCGTACGAACTCGCATCCGCCCAATCTTTATGACCACGGCGACAACAGTCCTCGGGCTGCTGCCACTTGTCGTCTTCCCCGGAGCCGGCAGCGAGCTGTACCGCGGGCTGGGCAGCGTCGTTCTGGGCGGACTGCTGGTGTCAACGGTGTTCACCCTCTTCCTGGTACCGACACTGTTCAGCCTGACAATGGATGCGAAGCAGGCGATTGTCGCATTGCTGTGGCCTCAAACGGAGGCCTTCGAAGTTGCTGGCACTCCCTCTACGGAGAGGCCCCAGTAACCAGCAATGCGGCCCACCAGGATTTCGCTCCGATAACGGCCGTAAAGCAAAACCGACGACCGGCACGGTGGCTCAGCCGAGCAATTCAGGAATCACGCTCCCGTTGGCCGTCAATCGGACCGGGCGGTTCAGACGGTCAGGAACCGTTGTCTCGTCCCCAATCCCCTTGAGGTGAAAGACCGTCGCGAGAATGTCCTCGGGACTGATCGGGCGGTCTTTGACGAAGGCACCTCGCGAGTCTGATGCGCCCACCACGACTCCGGGACGAGCGCCGGCCCCTGCCATCATCACGCTGTACACGTTGGACCAGTGATCGCGGCCGCCACCTCGATCCGACCGATTGATTTTCGGGATACGGCCATGCTCGCTCAAA
>ERZ891418.579-NODE-579-length-12282-cov-7.335405_pt1 | contig 12282 bp, 3 predicted proteins | sample MGYA00521236_ERZ891418 | MGnify/ENA primary metagenome ERZ891418 (study PRJEB32303, sample SAMEA104408696) | aquatic metagenome | biome: Brackish water; feature: Chemocline; material: water | place: Baltic Sea | collected 2014-10-18T10:34:00 | depth 100 m ... | reverse complement strand
ACGATCGAGCGCATCCTTGCCCACGCGGAAGAAGTGTCGGCCGCGCCGGAGCCTGCCTGCTGAGTGGCACCTTCTGTCTGAGGCTTCTGCCGATTTGATTCCGTGTTCCAATGTCGCGACCCCTCGCCTCGGCCGCGACTTCGTCTCTCGACTGTGAACGCTCGGATTAGAGCACTTTCAAGATGGGTCTTCATACAAGCACGACGCGCCAGCGAGTGAGAGTGAGTCCCGCACAAATTCACTTGCTGGCGCGTCGTGCTTGTATTGTCGGCCGGAAGGCCAACTCTGAAAGTGCGCTAGAGCGTGTCACATCCGAGCATTCCCCAGAGTTCCGTCAGGTATTCGGGCGTGGCAACACGCTTCAGCTCGTCCTGAGCCAGCTGCAGCCGGCGGTTCAGCTCAAGGCTGTCGTTCGATTCGACGGACTCGTGTTCCGAACAAACCCTGGTGAGATACTCGACGTGCCGGGTCCAGAGTTTGACGTCGTTCTTCTGTCGCGTTTCCAGTCGTGTGCGGTACCAGTCAGAATCGAGCATATTCTTCAGAGTGAACAGCTCACGAACTTCCGGCGAGTTGATGTCGTGCCCCTCCCATGAGCCGTGGGCCATGATGTGGAGCAGAGCCTTCAGAGGAGGACACGCCATCTCAACGGAGCCATCTTCAAAGTAATTCTTCGCGACGCGCTGGTGAGCCTCCGCGATGAACAGGACGCCGTCAGCGAAGGCCGCCTCATCCTGCAGTTCCGGCTTCAGGATCTTCGAGTCAAACACCTTGCCGGGGTTGTCGAACACGCGTCCGACAAACCGTCGAATGAACCGCGACGTGATTCTGTAGCCCAAACGGCTGGCAGGAATCTTCTTCCCGTCGTACTCATAATCCTTGATCTTCTCCAGAAGTTTTTCCTCAATCAGATAACGGGCCTCGCGTTCTTCCGGGCTCAGACGACACCAGATTTCCGGAATGAGCAGGCTGATGTCATGGTCGACCCGTACGTCCGATCCGATGTGACCGGCCGGCGTCGAGAACCCATCCAGACCGGTCAACAGATAACTGACGAGTGTATTATTGAGGTCGGTAATCGGAGCCAGCGCGTTGAACGGACCTTTGGTGAGAGCCCCTTCGCTGCCGGCTCCGGTGGTCGAGGGACTTTTGCCGGTCAACGACGAAATGAAATCCATGAACAGTTCGGGAAGTTCCTGGTAGTGAATCGGGTTGTAGACGGCGAGCGGCCGGAAGCCCTTCTGGTAGTCGGCCGGATTGTTTCGTCGCCCGAGAAGCACGGCGTGAACCGGGATGCGGACCGGACTCTCTGCCGGCACGGCTCGAAAGAGCCGCACACCCATCTCGGCGACGTAACGGTGAAACGGCTGCATGACGTCGGGGCGAGTCTGCAGGTAGCGCGGGTTCTTGCTCGGCTCGCCGTTAATGATTCGTGGAGTTGCCGAACACACAACGTAACTGTCGTGCTCCTCTCGCGACTGCAGCAGCAGTTGCTGCATCGGCGCGGTGAACGTGCTGAAGTCGATCGCTCGCTCGCAGATCTCCTCGACATTCTCGCGCGAAAGCGGCTCGAAATTCACGATGAAATTATCGCGTCGTGCGAGGTCCGCTTCGGTCTGCTTGTCGAGGCCGCGGTGAATGGCATCGTCCGGACGCTGGAACAGCCGAAACTCGCAGTTCTCTACGAATTTGTAACTGGCCGCCGGCGGAGAATACTTCCCGAGATAGTCCAGCCGATCAGCCGGGACGACGACCGAAGCGCTGATGTCGTCTTCGGTCTGAATCTTCTGCGCGGCCGCGAAGTCCTGTCGCAGCCGGTACATTCGCCAGACTTTCTGGCCGAGCAGACCCACTCGCAGAAAGTCGGCGACGATCTTCCGGTCTCCGATTTTCAGTTCGTGCCCCGGCATTCCGTTGACGATGTCCACACTGAAATGCGATCGCCAGTCAAAGTCTTCTTCGCCGGAGTGAAACCGCTTGATCGCGAACACCAGCCCGTAGATGTCCCCCGAGATCGATCCCAGCCACTGGTTGTACTCTTCGGTGTAGTCGACCGACGGAGTCAGCAGCTTGATGACGCTCCCGAGTGTTCGGTGCGGATCGAGGATTTTTCGTGCCGGCTGCTTCGAGTAGTCCGGTTGAACGCTGCCGTCGGTTCGCCAGCGGTTGGAGTAATCTCGATCGAAAATCTCCTGGACGCGGTTGAAGTCGCTCTCGATGTCGTTGACGAAAATCGACCCGTGCAGGATGTAATCGGCAATCGATTTACTGATCTCGCTCTTGCCACCGCCGCTGACGGTGCAGGGTTTGTGACAGAAGACGCCTTCGGAAAGCGTGCCGATCAGCCGCCACGAGGGTGCGGCCGGGTGTTTATCCAGTCGCAGCTTGTACCCGGACGGAGTCATGTAGACGTTTTCCGGGCGAATCGGGATTGAGGATTCCTGTCCGTCGTTCTCCCACCAGATGCGCTGCTCCTGAACCGACGCGTGAGCGTTCTCGGGAATGAAGAGCAGGTTGGGCCAGTTCTTGTCGACGCCGTAGCCTTCCGGGCGAACGTCGATCCATTCGGAGTAGTCGCGCACGACATCTTCGAACGTTCGGTTGTTGTAGCGTCGCGAGTCCGCGTTGAATTTGTTGCCGAGATTGAAGCTGGGAAATGCAATCGCGCCGCCGGCGTGTTCTTCCTCAACATTGCCATAAAGGTTAGCCGCGTAGCTGATCTGCGTTTTGACTTCTTTCTTGCAGTAGCCGAAATAGTTGTCGGCAATCAGCGTCACGATGACGCCTTCCGCCGTGCGGCACGTCAGCTTGAACGCCTGGCCGCCGTTGTAAAGTTCGTCCTCGCTGTCCCAGCACATTCCATCTTCACGCTGCCGCGGTGTCGCGTTGTCGATGTGCGGAAGTCCGATCTGCTTCTTCGTAACGGTCGTCAGGTGCGGGGCGAGAATCACACAGCCAGTCTGTCCGGACCAGTGCTCGACATCGAGACCCGCGTCGTTGTCCGGAAAGTACGGGTCGCCAGCGTTGCCGAAAATCGACTCGACGAAATCCAGATTCGATACGAGCGTACCCGGCGCGAAGAAACGAACTTCCATTCGCTTTTCCATGCAGACGCCCGGCACTTCCGGGCAGACCAGCGGTCGCAGCAGCAGTGACACAAACGACCGCGCGGGGACGTCGCATTCCGATGTGAAGGGAAGCTCCAGGAACGCGTCCGGAGGATCGAGCGCGATCTGGAAGAGCGCCGCAAATGTTTTCTTCGGCACGACAAACTTGTCGCGCGGAATCGGCAGCCCGCCGTCCGTCACGTGAAATGTTCCGCTGGTCGTCCGGCGATCGTTCAGCGGATTATGGAGCACTCCGTTGCGAACGCGGTACGACGAAACAAGGCTGTCCGAGTAAGAGTCATTGTCCACCGGCAGAGACAGTTCCCGCGACAACCCGTGCTGATCGAGGATGATCGTGCGGCCCGGTAACCTCAACGGGCTTTCCAGATCGCAGTCGGAAAAATGGTCGGCGAGAAACTTTTCGATCCGCTGGTCGGCCGGGCAGCGGACGGCGTCCAGCAGTTTCAGCCGCTCATGATAACTCTCGATCAGCCGTTCGGGCTTAAGCGATCCTGCCAGTTCTTCGGGCAGAGGCGGATGCGGAAGACCGTTGGCAAGCAGCTTGAGCACGATGTATCGAATCAGATCCTTCCGCTTCTCCACCGGCGATTCCGTCGCGGATTCACGGGAAAAGCCCAGGGATTCTTTCAGTTGAACTGGCATGATTCTCTTCGTTCCTGATCGTCAATAGAATTGGGACGCTGCGCGCACCGCAGCCGTCCTGTTGAACAGCAAAGCCTGAGCAGATCGCATGCCGTCGGCGGCGTTCACCAGACAAAGCAAGGGTCCGCTGGTTGACCGTCTTACTTCCGGGCTTTCCGGATCGCGAGATTCCTCTTCGCGTCGTCGAAATCCGCCGGTGTATCCAGGTCAAGCAGTACGCTATCGGAGTCGACTTCAACGTGCTCGATGTGCAGATTCGACCTGGACAGCAGCCAGTTGATGCCTTGCTCCCTGGGGATTATCGGGATCTGAGCGGCAAGGTTCCAGCGAAGGAACGCCGGGTGACCTCGACGCCCTGCATGACGAGGGATCAACACGTCCGCGTTCGAATTTCCCCAGTGCCTGATCAAATCACGAAACGTCGATGCATCAAGTGTCGGATGGTCGGCCGGGATGAGCAACCAGCCGTCTTCGGGGTCCGGATGAAACTGCTCCTCGATCGCAGCCAAGCCGTGCTCGACACTGGCCCGCATGTCGGGCGGGTCGACGCCGGGCAGAACGGCGAGCGCTTTCAGCGACGCAACAATTCTCTGCAGATCCTCATCCGACTTCCGCATGACAATCGCCGTCGCGACGACTTCCGGTTGAGCCAGCGTCTCCAGCAGTCGCTGCACGACAGGCTTGCCCAGCAGGTCCATCACCAGCTTCGGCTGCCCCATCCGGCGGCTGAGCCCTGCGGCAGGAACGATCGCAAACAGTCGCATGAGGGCTTCCCCGTGAGGCAATCAGGAATCCCGCTCTGAGTACAAGGAGCCTGAGTGAGCGGCGGCATGATTCCGTCTGTTGTTGAGTTTCGCGACTGAGATGCCGCTCCGCTACAAGGGTCACGACTTCGTCCGGCACTGTTTGAGAAACGCGGTCAGCTTTGGTGACTGAATCTGTTCCAGATTCCGGAACTTCAGCCTCACCGCCGAGCGGCCGTCTTTCGCCTCGAAGACCTCGCACTCACTGGCGACGTCGGCGATTTCTCCCGTGCCGATCTCGCCGGATTCGGGCATCACGACCAGCTCGATGTGAGTTCGCGACTTGGTCCTCACGACGGCCCAGTCTTTTTTGCCTTTCGCAAACCGATAGCGGACGAACTGCCGCTCATTCCAGACGACGTTCCCGCTGGGAGCGTGTTTCTCCATCAGGGCGAACAGAGCCTCAAGCGTTTCGACTTTCCAGCGAGCCTGTTTGTTGGCCGGAAATCCTTTGCGCATGAGGTGCCATTTTCTGCCGAGCACTTTCCACGGTGTGACGTCCTTGACGTCGGTGGACGCGGTTTCGACACGGCGCAGGTACGAGTCACGGGCCTCGCGCAGGAACTGCCAGAACTCAGGCGTGTCGATCTCCCGCAGCCAGTGGACGGTGACGAGCACTTCCTGAAACGGGCCGCGACTGTTCTTCACGCGAACCCTCTCGCCGCGACCGTAAACCGCCAGCTCGTCGAGATCGTCAACGTGCTTCAGCTTCAGCCGCTGTTCGAGGTCTGCCTGGTCGAACGTTTTCTTATCGACCCGGAAATACAGTTTGAGCAGCCACTCATCCCGGGTGAGAGCGTGCAGAAACCAGCCGAGCTTTTTGTCCTCGCCGGTCACTTCGACCGTCGCGGGATCGTTCCAGTTGACGGCAAGCTTTGTCTGAGACGCGGTGGCGGCGCGATTTTCCGTTTCAAGCAGGTCGCTTCCGCGGACGATTCCCTTAATGACCTTCCGTCGGGCAGCCTTCTTTTTTGTGCCCCTCCCGCGTCTCTTTGCGGCCGGCTCCGCCTCCGATTGAAACTCCTCAAGCTTCTCGACAATCGTCGCCAGCGCGGAGCCTTCCCACTGACACGGGTTGCCGCTGTGAGCGATCCGGTCCTGCAGATGCCATCGCCGCCCGTCCGTTTCCCACGGCATCTTCGCGTCGCGACCGACATCGGCCATGGTGAGGTCGCCGTCGCGTTTCTTGCCTTCTTCTGTCGCGTCGAAGACCTCGCGCTCGCCTCGCCTGCCGGCAAGGATCGCTGCAAGCTGCTCGCCCGTGTGCGACCGCAGCAAGTGCACCCGGGAGGGCGAGGCTCCTGCCGAGCCGGTCCGCGCATCTTTCTGATTTTCCGGTATTGCTTGATCAGAAGCAGACTTTGCGCTTTCGGCTCGGCGGGAGCCTCGCCCTCCCGGTGAGCTTGAGCCCCCCTCATCCGGCCTGCGGCCACCTTCTCCCCCTTCGGGGGGAGAAGGGACGGGACTGGGCCACGGCGCGCCAGACTGAAACGCCTCGGCATGACTCACGATGTCTTCCGGAGTTCCCTCGGCAACGATCCAGCCACCGCCGGTCCCCGCCTCCGGTCCGACGTCGATCACCCAGTCGGCGGTCTTGATCACGTCCAGGTTGTGCTCAATGATGACCACAGTGTTGCCGAGCTCGACCAGACTGTTAAGTACCTTCAGGAGCTTGTCGATGTCGTCAAAGTGGAGCCCCGTTGTCGGCTCATCGAGCAGATAAATCGTCTTGCCCGTATTCGGCCGCGCGAGTTCCGCGGCGAGTTTCACGCGCTGAGCCTCGCCGCCGGAGAGCGTCGTTGCCGACTGGCCGAGCGTCAGATAGTCGAGCCCGATCGCGCATAGCGTTGAAAGCGACCGCCGGATTTTCGGGATATTCTCAAACAGTTCGAGGCACTGGCCGATCGACGACTGCAGGACATCGGCGATCGAGTGGCCGCGGTACTTCACCGAAAGCGTCTCCGCGTTGTATCGCCGCCCGCGGCAGTCATCGCACTCGACCCACACGTCGGGCAGAAAGTGCATTTCAATTTTCTTCTGCCCGTCGCCCTCGCACGCGTCACACCGTCCGCCCGGCCGATTGAAACTGAACCGCCCCGGCCGATACCCGCGCACCTTCGCGTCCGGCAGTCGGGCAAACAGCTCGCGAATGTGGTCGAACACGCCGGTGTAGGTTCCGGGATTCGACTTGGGCGTGCTCCCCAGTGCGTTCTGATCCACGACGATCGCTTTGTCGATCAGGCTTAACCCGAGCAGTTTGTCGTACGGCCCCGGCTGATCGCTGGCCCGGTGAATGAGTTTCACGAGAGCCTTCGCCAGAGTGTCATCAACGAGCGAACTTTTTCCCGAGCCCGAAACACCAGTCACAACGGTGAGCGTCCCCAGAGGAATCCGCAGGTCGACATTCCGCAGGTTGTGAAGCCGAGCCCCGACAAGTTCGAGCCACCCGTTCCCAGGCGGAAGTGGCAACGAAGCCGTGTCGATCGAGTACGGCCTACGAAGTTCCCCGACCGCGCGTAAAGGAGGGCGAGTCTCCTCCCGGGTGCGCTCAAGTTGAGCGTCGCGCTCGGTGAGAGACGAGATCCGCCGGATAGTCGGAATCAGAATCTGCCGCTTGCCGCCGAGGTACTCGCCGGTGAGGGATTTCGCGCGAGACGCCACTTCCTTCGGCGTACCCTCTTCGGTGATGGTGCCGCCGAACCGGCCGGCTCCGGGACCAAAGTCGAAAACTCGATCGGCCGACGCGATGACTTCGCGATCGTGCTCAACCAGCACCAGCGTGTTGCCGAGATCCCGCAACCGCGCGAGAGCTCCGATCAACCGCCTGTTGTCTCGCGGGTGGAGCCCGATGGTTGGCTCGTCGAGAACGTAGCAGACCCCGGTCAAGGCGCGACCGATTTGACCGGCAAGCCGGATGCGCTGCGTTTCTCCGCCGGACAGAGTCGGCAGCGATCGGGACAGCGTGAGGTACTCGAGCCCGACCTCGACAAGAAATGACAGTCGCCCCGTCGCCTCTTCGAGCAGATCGCCGGCGACGCGTTTGTCGTTTCCGGTAAGGCGAATCTTCTTCAGAAACGCCAGAGCCTGGTCGAGCGGCATGTCGCAGACCTGCTGCAGCGTCGCTTTCTGAAACCGCATGTTCGCCGAATCGTCCCGCAACCGGCTGCCGTCGCACGACGAACACGGCACATCGCCAACCAGTTCGGACAGGTGCCGACGGTACTGGTAGGAAACTCGCGAGGCTTCTTCGAGAGCGGGAAACAGACCTTTGTACTGGAAGGAAAATGGGCAAGCGGCGACGGGTGAAAGGCAAGCGGAGCTGTCTCCCTTGCCTCTTGCCTCTTTCCCCTTCTCCGGCGCAGCCACGCGGAACCATCTCTCTCCCATTCCGTAAAGCACGGCTCGCCGGTGAACCGGGTCGAGCTGCGCGAATGGCACGTCGAGCTTGATGCCCAGCTCAACGGCCATCGCGTTGAGCATCGCGAAGAAGACGCTGCTGGTTTTCGGATCGGGCCACGCGGCGACGGCGGCTTCTTCGAGCGTTCGCTGCGGGTCAGAGATCAGCACCGCCAGATCCGTCCCCTGTTGCGTGCCGATGCCCTCGCACTCGAGGCACCAGCCGAGCGGGCTGTTATACGAAAAGTTGTTCGGGGTGAGTTCTTCGAAACTGCGGCCACAGGTTTCGCAGGCTCGATAGAGAGAAAACGCCTCGACCTTCCAGTCGGTCTCGTCGCGATCGTCGACATGGGCAACCCGCATGACGCCTCGGCCCAGATCGAGTGCTGCCTCAACCGAATCCGCGATGCGCGAGCGGCGTTTCGGATTGATGGTGACTCGGTCGACGACAATCTCGACGTTGTGTTTTCGTTTGCGGTTAATGTCCGGGACGTCTTCGAGCCGGTGCGTCTCGCCGTTGATTCGGACTCGCGAGAAACCCTGCTCGCGCAGGTTCTCCCACAATCGCTCGTAGACCTGACCGACCCGCACTTCCTGTGGAGCAAGCAGCAGCAGCTTTGATCCCTCGTCCAGCGAGAGCAGACGGTCGATGATCTCGTCCGTCGTTTGCGTCGTGACCGGCGTCTGACATTCCGGGCAGTGCTGCGTGCCCAGACGGCACCACAGAATTCGCAGGTAGTCGTAAATCTCGGTGACCGTGCCGACGGTCGATCGCGGCGTTGAGCCGACCGATTTCTGCTCGATCGCAACCGACGGCTGAAGCCCGTGAATGTGCTCGACCCGCGGCTTCGGCATCTGGCCAAGAAACTGCCGGGCGTAGGCCGAGAGCGATTCGACGTACCGCCGCTGGCCTTCCGCGTAGAGCGTGTCCATGGCGAGCGACGATTTGCCGCTGCCGCTGGGACCGCAGAAGACGTTCATCTGTTCGCGCGGGATCTCCATATCAATGTGCTGGAGGTTGTGCTGCGAGGCGCCGCGAATGGTGATGCTTTTGTGGGTGAGGGGTGAGGGGCGGTTCTGGGCGAGGGGTGAGGGGCGAGAGGCAAGGGATGTTTTCTCGGACGCCGAATTGCCATTGGATCCGTTTTGTCCCGAGGCTCGGTCAAGTGCCATGCGCAGATACGCGCTGTCCCCTCGCCCCTTGCCCCTCACCCCTCGCCCTCGTCGCCGGACGCCGAGTGCCGGCGCGAGTGCTTCTCCCGTTTGCGACGCCGCTTTCCGGGCCACTTCTTCCGGAGTGCCCACGGCGACGACGGTCCCGCCACCCGATCCGCCGTCGGGGCCGAGGTCGATGACCCAGTCGGCCGTCTTGATCACGTCGAGGTTGTGCTCGACGACGAGCACCGTGTTGCCGGCATCCACGAATCCGTGCAGAACCTCAAGAAGTTTCTCGACATCGGCGAAGTGGAGTCCCGTTGTGGGCTCATCGAGGATGTAGATCGTCTGGCCGGTCGATCGTTTGCCGAGTTCCCGCGCCAGTTTGATCCGCTGAGCCTCGCCGCCAGACAGCGTCGGCGATGGCTGGCCGAGTTTCAGATAGTCGAGCCCGACGTCGTGCAGCGCTTTCAGCAGCCGATGAATCTTCGGGACGTTCACAAAATGGTCGAGGGCTTCCTGCACATCCATGTCGAGGACGTCGGCGATGTTTTTGCCTTTGAAACGGACCTCGAGCGTTTCATGGCTGAAGCGTTTTCCCTGGCACACCGGGCAGCGAACCCAGATGTCAGCGAGGAAATCCATTTCCAGTTTGTTCGCTCCGTGCCCCTCGCACGCCTCGCAACGACCGCCCGGAACGTTGAAGCTGAAGCGACCTGGCTTGTAGCCGCGGACCTTTGAGTCCGGCAGTTTTGCATAGAGGTCGCGAATCAGATCGGCGAGTTTGACATACGTTGCCGGGTTGGACCGCGGCGTGCGGCCGATCGCCGACTGGTCGATGTCGATCGCCTTGTCGAGCAGATCGAGCCCGCTGATTTCCTCGTGGTCGCCCGGCGAACCGTTGCCCCCGTTGACGTCGCGGTTCAGTGACTGCCACAGAATGTCGTTGATGAGAGAGCTCTTGCCGGAGCCGCTGACTCCGGTGACGCAGATGAATGTGCCGAGCGGAAACTCCACGTCGACACTCTTCAGGTTGTGGTGAGTCGCGCCGCGGATCGTGATGCGGTCCTCGCCGATCGGCCGCCGTTTCTTCGGGATCGCGATCTGCTTCCGGCCGGAAAGGTACTGACCAGTGAGGCTTCGCTTCGCCTTTTTGACGTCGGCGACTGAGCCTTCCGCGACGATCTCTCCGCCGCGAACGCCAGGCCCGGGGCCAAAGTCGATCACGTGGTCGGCGGCGAGCATGGTTTCCTCGTCATGCTCAACGACGATGACCGTGTTGCCCTGGTCGCGCAGGTCGCACAGGCTTTCCAGCAGCATTTTATTGTCGCGCGGGTGCAGACCGATTGACGGCTCGTCGAGGATGTAGACGACGTCGACCAGTCCGCAGCCGATCTGACCGGCCAGGCGGATTCGCTGACTCTCGCCGCCGGACAGCGTTGGGGCCGTCCGGTCCAGCGTGAGATAGTTCAGCCCGCAGCGAAGCAGAAAGCCCAGCCGGCCTCGAATTTCCTTGATCGCTTCCTCGGCGATGAAGCGTCGTTTTTCGTCGAGGTCCAGCGACTCGAAAAAGGCACTCGCCGTGAGGATGTCCAGGCCGCAGACCTGAGCCAGGTTCAGCGAAGCCTCACGTTTTTTCTTCGAGCCGTCGCTGAGGTAGTACTCGCTGTTCGACGTCAGCGTGACAGCCGTTGCCTGGCGGTTCAGCCGGTTGCCGTTGCACGTCGAGCAACTGACGAAGGTCATGTATTTTTCAAGTTGCTTCCGCCGCATCGGGTTGTTCGTTTTGCGGTAACCGTCAAGCAGTTCCGGGACAAAGCCGTCAAACGTGCCGCCGTGCTTCCATGTCCCGCCACGGTGGCCGTACGAAAACGTAATGTGGCGATCGCCCAGGCCGTACAGAAAAAGCTGGATGGCGGCTTCGTCGAGGTCTCGCCATGGCGTCTTCAGAAACGCGTCGCGGTCCAGGCCGAGGTCTGTTTCGATGGCCTCGGCGACCCCTTTGTAAATGTGTTTCCGCCAGCGACCGATGCTCTTCACCGCTCCCAGCAGAGGGACTGCTCCGTTCCACAGCGACTTCTTTTCGTCCTCAACCAGTTGGTCGACGAGGAACTCGAACCGCTGGCCAAGACCGTTACAGGCCAGGCACATTCCCTGCGGGCTGTTAAAACTGAAGAGCTGCGGCGACGGTGCCTCGAAGCTGATGCCGCAGTGCGTGCAGGCGTAATGGGAGGAGAGTTGAGAGTCGAGAGTCGAGGGTTGAGAGCTTGTGCGGTCAGCGTCATCCAAATCCGCCTCGCCTCTCGCCACTTGCCCCTCGCCCGCACGAGACGATCGCTCTTCGACGGAGTAAATCAGCAGCCCGTTACCCAGCCGCAGTGCCTGCTCAACTGCCTCCGTCAGTCTCGTGCGCGAGACTTTGCCGGCGACCAGGCGGTCGACGACGACCTCGATGTGGTGCCGCATCTGCTTGTCGAGGTGCAGGTCCTCGGACAGCGCAACGATCTGGCCGTCGACTCGGGCTCGCACGTATCCTTGTTTCAGGAGGTCCTCGGCCAGGTCGCGGTACTCGCCCTTTTGTCCCTGCACGACCGGGGCGAGGATTTGAAACTTCGTGCCCGCTTCAAGCTGGCTGATCGTGTCGAGAATCTGCTCGACCGATTGAGCCGTAATCGGCCGGCCGCACTGGTAACAGTTCTGTCGGCCGACGCGCGCGAAGAGAACTCGCAGGTAGTCGTAAATTTCCGTGATCGTGCCGACCGTGCTGCGCGGGTTTCGTCCAGCCGTTTTCTGCTGGATCGAGATCGACGGAGCCAGCCCGGTGATCGAATCGACCTCGGGTTTGGGCATCTGCCCGAGGAACTGCCGGGCGTAGCTGGAGAGCGACTCGACGTACCGCCGCTGCCCTTCCGCGTAGAGCGTGTCGAAGGCCAGCGAGCTTTTTCCGGAGCCGCTGACCCCGGTCATGACGATCAGTTTATTCTTGGGCAGCGTGAGCGAAACGTCGCGCAGGTTGTGCTCCCTCGCCCCGCGAATGACGATTTCCGATCGTTGCGTCCGTGCTTTTCCGCGATTCATTCGCCCCTGCCTCCGTTGCTACTAATCCCAGAACAAGCGACCGTTTTGGCACAAGTTTGTGAAACACCCGAAATCCCTGC
>ERZ891418.577-NODE-577-length-12296-cov-4.892738_pt1 | contig 12296 bp, 6 predicted proteins | sample MGYA00521236_ERZ891418 | MGnify/ENA primary metagenome ERZ891418 (study PRJEB32303, sample SAMEA104408696) | aquatic metagenome | biome: Brackish water; feature: Chemocline; material: water | place: Baltic Sea | collected 2014-10-18T10:34:00 | depth 100 m ... | reverse complement strand
GAGATCTTTGACGGATACGAGTGCAAAGGGGTCTTCATCGACGACGCTCGCGACGTAGTCAGGTTGACTCCCGAGCGCTTGCTCTTTGCGATCGAGGGACGCGAGCACATGGTCCTTGCCCATTTTCAGCCGCCATGTCGAGCGATCGAGAACCTCTCCACCACCGAGCGTGAGCATCGGCGTCTCCTGCCGAAAGACGTAACGATCTCCCGGCGCGACCACCACCGGCTCCGCGAGCCGAAACTGTGCGTACGCCTCCTCCCCCGGATTGACCTGCTTTCGATCCAGGAGGAACATCTTTCCCACCACCTCGGAGGTCCCGCAGTGGAACCGCACCGGCATTTGGTGGTAGAGGGCTTGCTTGAGAGTCGGCAGAGCGCGAAGCCGGGCCTCGATCATCGTTGCGGCGCGAAAGTAGCCCGGAGTCGCGGCGACCATCCCCCGATGGACATCATGAAAATCAATGTCGGAGAGGTTCATGGCGGTCGAGTGCCCGGCATGCGCGCGTTCGACAGGAATCTTGTACGCCTGGAGCGCGCGCACCCGCCCGGTTGCGCCGAGGGGCAGTATCTCGATCTGGTCGCCGGGAGAGACGCCCCCTGAAACCGGGATGCCGGTGACGACAGTGCCGTGTCCCTTCGCCGAAAAGACACGCTGCACCGGCATGCGAAAAATCCCGCCATCGTCACGCGGCGGCACTTCGTGAATCGCAGCATCGAGAGCTGCTTGAAACTCTTCGAACCCTTCTCCGGTGATCGCTGAAATGCGAAACACCGGCGCATCTTCGAGGAACGTCCCCGCCACAGATTCGCGCACCTCTTCCTCGACCAGCTCGACCATGTCCTCTTCGACGAGATCGATCTTGTTGACCACGATGAGGCCGCGGCTCACCTGCAAGAGACTCATGATCTCGAGGTGCTCGCGCGTTTGCGGCATGACCGAGTCATCCGCGGCCACGACCAGAATCACCAGGTCGATCCCACTCGCCCCAGCGACCATGTTCTTGATGAACTTCTCGTGGCCGGGGACATCGATGATGCCGACCGTTTCTCCGGATGAGAGTTTGAGTGGGGCGAAGCCGAGGTCGATGGTCAGCCCGCGATCCCGCTCCTCGGGCAGGCGATCGGGGTCAACACCGGTGAGGCGTCGCACGACCGACGACTTCCCGTGATCGATGTGCCCGGCGGTCCCGATGACGACGCGGTAGATCTGCTGGTCGGACATACGGCCTCTCGAAAGGTTGGGGCGGCATGGTGGGGCGGAGGTGCGGCAGTCCCGCGGCCTCTGGGGCTGCTCGCTGAGGATACGGGATAGACCGAGGGATGGGACCGTTTCCGCCGGTTCTAGATCTCCTCGTGGCGAAGCGCGGGGGGTTAGCAAGGCGGTTGGAGTGATCGAGCCGGAACAAAGCGAGCTGGTCAGGACCGTGCCGCGCTCTCCCCATCGCCCGCCCAAGCGGTCCGACCGCCCGTTCGAAGGAGCCGGTCTCCGTCACCTCTGGGGCGGCTACCTTGACCCGGCCGAGGACGAGTCCTACGATTCATGCTATGTCACAATCACGCGATGAACTGTTTCTGAAGCTCGCGCTCCGTCAAGGGCTGTTCTCTCAGCAGGAGGCGCGGGAATTCCTCATCCGTTACCGGACTGAGGGTGCACGCGGCGAAGGGGTCGGCCACTGGCTCGTGGTCGAAGGGGTGATTGCCGAAGAGCAAGCGGAGGCGATCCGCGCTGCCATTGCGCACCGCGCCGAAGGACACGTCGACTCGACGCGTCGACGCGTCCCGAAGCGGGCGGGAGGGGGCGCCCAACCGACGGCGGGCCACGGCCACCATCCGGTTCGACACCATCGCCATCCGCAAGGGATCAGTGTCACGTCGACCCAAAAAGCGCTCTACATCTCGACGGGCGTCGTCGCGTTGGGACTTCTGATGTTCCTGGTGTTCCAGTTCCAGAAGCCCGCTGTGTCGCTCACCGACATCGCCAACAAAGACAATCAAGAGTCCGAGGGCAAGAAGGACGAAAGCGTCGCCGAGATTGCAGATCGGTTGCGGGGCGCCGACGTCACGACATCCTCCGCGCAAGTGAGCACGCCGAAGTGGACGAAGGAAGAGATCGAGTCGATGTCCCAACGGGTCCGCGACGGGATCTCCCGAGCGCGCGCCCACCAGAGCGATGGGCGCCTCGGCAGAGCAATCGATTCGATTCGAAAGAGCCTCGATGACTTCGGCGACGTGGTCCCGGCCGAAGTCCAAAAGCTCGCGGACGACGAGCTCGCCGAGCTTCAGAAGGTGCTCGACGCCGCGTACGCGGAAGCCCTGATCACGTTGCGCAAGCAACAAGCAGAGGGGGATACCGAAGGAGCGGAGGAAACGATCCTCGAGATCGGGGATATCTGCGGAGACGAGTATATGGAGAAGGCGCGCGGCGGCTCGAAAGAGTAGGCGGCCTGAGACGTGTTGAGGCGGGCCCGAGCCGTGACGGACGCGACGCGTTCTCACGACCCGGAGCCCGCCTTTCGCATCGATCAGGTGGAGTCGCAATCTAGTGAACAGCAGGTTCCCCCGAGCCGTTCGGCGACATCGACAGTGGCAAGCCCCTTGAATCAGGGTGCGAAGAATCGATGAACACAGCGCCGACCGGGAGTTCCGGCACTCGTCCTCTAGAATGAACTAGACTCCATATCTAGCGTCTCGTACGCTTGTTGTCTCGAGATCTCGCAAGTCATCGATGCATTCCTTCTCCGTGGAACTCGCCGTGACCCAACCTCGAGCTGCACCGCTCCCCGCCATGTGCAGGCACCATTGACCCGAACTCCCTGAGTTCGGCAGTCGTGAATGTGTGGCCGAAGTGGGAAATGTCGATCCACGGCAATTCAAGCTCATCAAGAATCTGTATTTCGAACTCCTCGAGCTTCCCCCCGCTGATCGAAGTGCCCATCTCGACCGATCCTGCCGGGGAGATCCTGAGGTTCGGAGACGGGTCGAGAAACTGATCGCTGCCAACGGACAGGCAGGCGTCTTCCTCCAGTCTCCGACTCTCGATTTCGCCTTGATCGATACGCCACTTTCACCATCTCGAACCGCGCGTTCCCTTCCCACTCAATCTCGGTCCGACCTACCGGCTTCGCCTCTCTTCCAGATCGAACGCGAACTGGGACGGGGAGGGATGGGGACGGTATACCTAGCAACCGAGAAAGAGCCCCCGCGCCGCCAGGTCGCACTGAAGCTACTCCCTGAGGAGTTCAGGAACGAAGACAAGAGGTGCGCGTGGTTCGAGAACGAAGCGACAATGGCGGGGCGGATCAATCACCCCAACGTCGCGACGATCTACTACTTCACCAAGATGGGCGACGGGCAACCCGCCATCGCGATGGAGTACGTTCCCGGGGAGCCCCTCAGCGATCTGCTCGCGCGCAGAGACGAGCCGCTCTCTCTGACTGAGACGGTGGAGATCGGGGTCCAGATCGCGCGTGGCCTCGCACAGGCGCATCGCCAAGGGATCGTGCACCGAGATCTCAAACCGGGGAACGTCATGATGACCGAAGAGGGTCAGGTCAAGATCCTCGACTTTGGCATCGCGAAAGCTTTGCACCTTCTGAATCCCGGGCGGGAGGTGAGCCCTGCGATTGGTGCCCCGACCCCAGACGATTCTTCGCCCGTCGCATACACCATCGGGTACTCCCCGCCGGAACAGGTGAAGGGTGAGACCATCGACGCGCGCACCGACCTCTTCTCGCTCGGGGTCGTGTTGTACGAGCTTGCGACGGGAGAGCGCCCGTTCGATGCGTCGCAGATCGAGTCCGTGCTCACTACAACACCTTCCTACGTCGATCTCCCCCACCCCTTGGTGAAGATCATCGAGCCCCTCCTCCGCAAAGATCCGGGGGAACGTACCCAGAGCAGCGCGGAAGTCCTCGATCAGCTGGAGCGACTGCAGCGATCTCTCTCCAGAGGGTTCTTTGGGGTGAAGAAGAACATCGTCGCACTCACCTCCGTCGTCGTGCTTCTGATGATGCTCGTCGTCTTGGTCGTGGGCATGCCGTCATACTTTCGCGAACGCGCCTTCGAAGAGGTGAGAATGCATCTGCTCGCCATCGAAGAGGTGAGAGGTAATCTGGATGAAGAGCAACCGATGTTGCGGAAGGTAAGCGTTGAACTCAACAAACTCGAGGAGGAATGGCCGCTCGATGAGCGCATGGTTGACTTGCGCGAGAGGTTCACTGCCGCTGTAGCAGAAGTACAGAACGATCGCTTGGACCTTCTCAAGGTTCGCCTCTACGCGGGAGAGATAAAGGAGGCGATAGAGATCCGTGACAAGATGCTGCAGCTCGAGCAGAGCGGAGACAGGATCGAAGGCGCGAAAACTCTAGTCGAGAAAACTGAGGCGCTGGACAGAAAACTTGACAGCTTGGTATCCAAGGTGACGGAAGCATTCGAAGGGAAGAGAATTGTCAAGCTAGAACAAGCTGCCGAGAGTATCTCTTCACTCTCGAGTTTCAGCATCGATGATCACGACTACGCGCCTGCTAAAGACGAAGCACGGACCCTGAAGGCGGACCTGGTGGTCCTGCTCGTTTCCTCAACCGAAGCTCCAGGAGATCTCACGCCCGCTGAGCGACTCACGTTGGAAGACTTGCTCCAGACTTGGGCACCCAGCGCCCGGTCCACTTCGTCCCCGGAACACTCTGCCCTCGAATACCTTCGGCAATGGCAACGCTCAGAGAAGCTGGTGGTGTCCTCCGGAGAAGAAGGCAATACCGCCGAATCGCTACGGGCCATCCTCAAAAATCTAGAGCCTCTTGGCTTCCCCAAGCAAACCGCAATAGTCACAGACAAACTCACTCGGCTCTTGGGGCGTGCGGACGCGAAGGCGCTCGCACTTCAGCTCTTCCGTGAACAGTCGCTGGAGAAGATCACAGCGCTCAATCAATTGAGAAGTAACGAATTCGCGCGAGAAGCAGCGTGGCTTGACCGGCTCAAGGAAGGCCTCGGGACACTGGACCCAACACAAGCCGGTATCTGTCTCGAGGAGCTTCGCAAGGCTCGAGAGGATCTACAGGACGAGTTCAAGGCTGCTGCTCAGGCACTGCTAGAAGATCTCTCGGCAAGACGCTGGCACCGAACTGTTCAGCACCGAGTCCTCGAGCGGAAGTCGGGCGAAGCGCTTTCCGCCCTCACCAGTTGGAGGGCAGAACCGATGGGGGGCGCGGCCGACCAGGAAGCGGCAGCCGATCTCATCTCTGAGCTCGAGGCGGCCGAACGCGCTCGTACGGAAATTGAGAAGACACTCGTGGCGTTTCGCCAGTCCTTGGCGAAGGAGAATCCCGATGCTGCAAAGGAGCAGCTCGTTGCGCTCCGGCCGCAGTTGAAAGGAGCGATCGAGAGGCTCGACCAGGAAGAGAGCCTCGCTCGAAGTCTCAAGTCAGACACAAACAATGTGGAGCGCCTTCGCGAACGGGCGAGGTTTCAGCTTTACCTCGGCGAGTACGCGAAGGCACAGGAGTCTTGCCGACTCTTGAGCAAAGATAACCAAGATCCCGACGGCATACGGATCCAGGCCTCCTTCGCGCTCGCGATCGATTCCGACGAGAACGTCTCGGCGGCGCTCGAGGACCGACTGCAATCGCTGCAAGATCGACTCGTTATGTATTGGTACTGGAAAGGCATTCTCACTGATGATCTCGCTGGGTTGCGGACAGCCAACTTCTTGGAGCCTTGCGCCTCGCTGAAGCACCGCCTCGCCCAAGCCGAGCTCGGCAACGGGGAGTGGGCGGTGGCAGTCGCCAACTCCAAGGCCGCCCGACATGCCCCATGGACCGATTTCGGGGTCACGGTACTTCTCGGTTGGCACCCCGCGAGTCTCGTCGACCGCTATCAGAAGTTCGCTTCGGAGAGTCTAGCCATTTCAGCTCGTGCCCACTGGGAGCTGGAACAGTACGCTTTGTCCGCTGAGAATCTTTGCGCCGCTATCCGCCGGAGTGATCGGATCGACGATCCGACGATCGTCGATCTCGAACGCCGCGCGCGATCTGCATTTCGCTCCGCGGTGCACGATCGCGAGATCGAACGAGCGCGTTCGATCTATGCCTTGCTCGAGCGAGGATCGAGGACGACGATCGAGCGCTGGGAGTCATCTCTCGAAGCAGAAGGGCAAGACCGAGACGACCTCCGGACGGGATTGCTCCACGCCTTTCTCCTACTTGGAGATTCAGAAAAAGCGATCCCTCTTGCACAGCGCTTGAAGCAGGCGAAACCCAACGATGGCCCCGTGCTCTTCGATTGGGGTCTCGCGCTCCTTCTGAAGAAGAAAGACGAGGCAGTCCTCTTGGAGATCTGTCGAGCCTTGGATGCCGTCGTCGACCCCAGCCCCCGATTGCGCGAACTGCGGGGGGCATCGAGGATCCTCTGGGAGGGGATTCAAGAGGAACCCAGTGAAGCGGCACTCCAATCGGGCCAGCAGGATCTACAAGTCAGCATCGATGAGGGAAGGCGCGACTCTTCTCTATTCTTCAGCTACGCCCTGGCCGAAATGTCCAAGGCCGATCCCGACTATCAGGAAGCGGAGAGACGGATCACTGAGGCGCTCGAACTCGAGTTCACCGAGCTCGGTTTCTTTCTGCAGTTCGACGGAGGATTTCGCTCTGCTGCCGAACCCGACTCGATCAGAGACTTTCGATTTCAACTCTTCAGGACGCGCGGAACCGCCAAGTTCAAGCTTGAAAACTTCACGGGCAGTGTCTCTGATTTCGACGAAGCGCTCTCGATTCGCGAGCACGAATTAGAGCTCTGGTTGCGCGGCCTCGCAAAGTGGAAGCTCGGGCAACTCGAGTCAGCACTCGAAGACCTTGGTCGATCGTACGAGCTTAAGGGTGACCCGGACAAAGAACCAATTCTGAGGACATATGAGCGCAAGTATGAGGAGGGGGGGGAATGAGTGGCACCGGTTCTCGGCAGCTCTCGGTGAATTTCGTCTCTGCGCTATTGTGGGCTTGCCTCTCTCTGATCGCCACTCCGATGGCCCTGCCCGTCTTCTGCCAGGAGGCCTCGGCCCCTCCCGATGGATCCGCCCCCGACGACGCAGAAAAGGCTGACCCCTTTGATCGAGCCAGCGAGAGGCTTGCCCGCAATGCTGCCGCCACCACCGATCTCGCCTCCGGAGAAGAGGAGACTGCTGCAGAGGCCCCATCGAGCGTGACTGTGATCGAGCGCTTCGACCTTGACCGGTTCGGTGTTCGCTACGTCAGCGATTTGCTTCGTTGGATCCCCGGCGCAGAGGTGCAACGTTCGACCGCAACGGAATCAAACGTCAACGTGCGTGGCTACAACGACGTCGCATCCTCCGCGCAGGGAATGATGGCGCTCCTCGATGGTCGGCAGGTCTACAACGAGTTCTACGGCAATGTTTTCTGGGATTCGATTCCGGTTCTTCCCTTCGATGTCGAGAAGATCGAGTTCATTCGGGGACCGAGTTCGTTCCTCTACGGCCCGAACGCGATGCAAGGCATCGTCAACATCATCACCCGGTCTCCCCTCGACTACGAACGTGACGAGTTACACCTGACTCTGGCCGGCGGCTCCTACGATTCGTCCTTGGCTGGGCTCACCTTCGTTCGGCGATCGGGTGACTCAGGTCTGAAGACGACTCTGAGCTGGGACGACCTCAGCAAGTTTGACGCACCGGGGGAGAACGCCCGAGACAAGGGGCATGTGGAGCTTCGCTACGGGGAGGAATGGGAAGGCGGCAGATTCGAGATCTCCGGTGGGGTGAGCGATCAGGATCAGCAAACTCTCATCCCCGACCTCGAACTGGGGTTTCCGGGGGGGGTGTTCGAGAGCGAGCTTCAAGATTCGTTTCTGATGGCAACGCTCGATCACGAAAAGCTTCGGGCTCGCCTGTCCTGGAACGGATTCGACTCGGAGTCGATCCCCAATCAGATCTTCTCTCCATTCAATGTCACCATGGATGTTATCGATCTGGATCTGCAGTACTCGCCGACTCTGCTCGACGGGCATTCCACCTTGGTGGGTACCGGCTATCGATTTTCGACCTTCGAGACCAAGAACCTCGACGTCTCACTCGGGAGCCATCAGACGAAACTGACTTGGGCTTTCGTGCAGGACGAATTTCACCTCTCCGACAGCATTCTCCTGACTGCAGGACTGAGAGTCGATCAACACTCCACCGCAGGCACAAACCTATCGCCGCGCGCTGCTCTCGTCTGGGAATTCCGGCCCCAGCAATACTTGCGTGCCTCGTTCGGATCCGGGTTTCGGAACCCCAGTCTCCGCGAGTTGTGGTTCAACATGCCTTTGACGATCCCCGGCAATCCGAATGGTGGACTCTTCATCGGGAACAAGGACCTGGAGGCGGAGCGGCTCCAGGCGTACGAGATCGGATACTCCGGTCAGCCGGCCGGAGGAATCCGGCTGGGAGCAACCGTCTTCTACAATCTCGTGAAGGATCTAATCCAGTATCGCCCCGTGCCCCCGGGACCCGTGCTCGTGCTCGCACCGCTGAATCAGGCCGAAGAAGTGTCTTACGGTCTCGAGCTCGAGGGAGACGTCGTGCTGAGCGATTCAGTTTCGAGCTTCGGTAATTACTCGTACACCATGCGAAGGCGAAATGAGCACCCGCGAGAAAGAGTCCCGTCCGGACCACGACACAAGGGAAACTTTGGCCTGAGGTACAAGACCGGAGGGCCCGTGACCGCCATGGTGTGGGTGAACTACTTCGGGGAGACACAGCTCAAGACGCAAGTCGACGAATATGCGCTCGTCAACGCGCAGGTGGCCTACCGCTTTCCTTGGAAAGATCGCGAAGGGGAGCTCTTCCTCCGTGTGTTCAATCTCTTGGACAACGATCATCGAGAAGCGGCGGAGGGGGATGAGTACGGGGCGATCGCCCTGCTCGGAGTTTCTTTTACTTGGTGATCGAGAGCTCGAGCGTCGAGCCGCCACCCGGTCAGCACTCTTCGTTTCCGGACATGTGATCAAAGAGCCAATCACGGGCGAAGTCCCATTCGCGTTTGATCGTGCTCCGAGAGACTCCGAGGGTATCCGCGGTCTCTTCGACGCTGAGGCCTGCGTAGAAGCGCAGATGAACGATGCGAGCCGCCTCGGGGTCCGACTCCTTCAGTCGCTCGATCGCGTCGTCGAGATCCAAAATCAGATCGAGATCTGCGACGTGGGCGAGGTCGACTGCAGTCAACGGTTGACGTTTGGCTCCGGCTCCTCGTTTGACGCGCCCCTTGCCGCGAGCATGATCGATCAGAATTTGTCGCATCGCTTGCGCGGCAGCGACGTAGAAGTGACCCCGATGCGACCAGCCGGGGTCCTGGTCCCCGATCAGTTTCATGTACGCCTCGTGGACGAGGGCAGTCGCTTGAAGAGTATGGCCCGGTCGCTCATCGTTCATGCGTACCTGAGCGAGCTTTCGCAGTTGTTCGTAGATCAAGGGGAGAAGTTGTTCCGCAGCCTCCTCGCGCCCCTTCGAAAGATCGTCTAGAAGCTGAGTCACTTGATCGGGGGGTTGTTCAGCCATGGCCTTCAGTCTCCTAATTGATTGCAGTCAATCCTACTTGTTGCGTGCGCGCCGGTCCTTGGACGAAATCAGATTTGAATCGTCGCGATCGAGGTGAAGTCTTCCAGAGCGGGCGACTCCAGGTCAGGAAGCTCCGCAGGAACCACTTCCACGTCGCGAACATCTTCGAAGTCGTTCAAGATCTCGATGCGCAAGCAGCGCGATAGCGCAGGGCTTTGACGGATCTCGTCCATCGACCGGCCGCCGTTGGGCATGAGCGATTCGATCACTTGGTCGACTTGAACCGGCACTCGATTCAGGCACTCGCGGATCACCGCCGCGCACAGTCCCGGCCGCTCCAACTGAACGCTGTGCTTGCAGTGCGGGAAGATCCAGAGGTCGGCGGTCGGGATCTCAGAGGCCAGCTTGTAGCCCATCGAGAGCGGTAGCGTCTCGTCGCGGGCGCCCCAGAGGATCGAGCAGGGGACGTCGATCGAAGCGTAGTCTTCGACCAACTCGGCGACCTGGGGCCAATCAGGGCGTTCTTTCTCGGTCCAGGGAACGGCCTGCCTCAGGATTGCGCAGTTCGACTCGAACCGGTCGCGATCGCAGACCAGGTTGATCAGCCTCGTCGCTTCCTCACGCGGCGCGTCTTCGACGCGATCGAATCCGCTCGCCACGATTTCAGTCAGCGGCGCTTCGATCAGCCCGAGTAAGTTACCGAGCTCGATCTTCCAGTAGCCGACCTCAACCAGGCCCTGGAACGCCGCGGGGGGAGACTGGATGGCGACGTCGAAGGGAGCGATCAAGATCAGTCGCTCGACCTGGTCGAGGGTTGCCGCGAACTCCTGCCGGAGGGCGCGATTCCCCATCATCCGAATCGCGAGCATGCCCCCATAGGAGTGGGCCAGCATCGTGATCTTGCGGGGAGGCGCAGTACGATCGTTCAGTCGAGATTGAATCGCCTGGAGAACTCGGCGCGCCATCGTGGTCGGCCCGTAACCCATCGGTCCCAGACTCTCGGGAGATGGCTTGTCGCTCTCGCCGCACCCTAGGAGGTCGATTTGCATGAGGTCATGATCTCTCCCGAGATCCGCGGCGATGTATCTCCAACCTTGGTGATCGGAGAGCACTCCATGGATCATCACGAACAGGTGATCCCGATCTCCAGGGCCAATCTCGTGAACGGCGAGGTCGAGCGCGACTCCGTTCGCGTCGAACGTGGTCACCCGGGTGGTCACCGAAACACGATCGCGTGCCTCGTTCACCAGGTCCCCGTGAATTTGATCGTCGGTCCTCAACTCCAGGACGGGGGCGCACCCGGCAGCGAACAAAGCGAGGGTGAGAAGCGCGGCCACTCCGCGTCCGTAACTCGCCGTTTTCCTCGAGGAAGTGTGCTGGGTGTTCCTGGCGTTCATTTCGGCCTCCGATTCGTGGGAAGTGTTCGCAATCACTCCTGAAGGCGACGAATCGGGGAGTTGGGGTTCAAACTCGTGAGCTGCGCATAAGCCATTGCAGATAAACGACTTCAGAGTTTACGAGGGGACGGAGCGCGGGCCCGCGTCATGAAATTTCTTCGCGTTGGAGATGGATCGAGCGGCGGTTGGTCGTGAAGAGAGAGTGAGTCTTGGCTCTCTTCTATGTTTCACCGAGGGTGCAGGGTGCCAGAAGCTCAAATCCTTGAGGACTTCACCTCGGAAGAAGTGCTCGCCAGCCTTGAACCTGATCATGGGGTGGCTCACGGACCCGGGTTCGCTCTTGCTCCGAACGCTTCGAAACCACGCGGGGAACTGCTCGAATCGGGCCGGAGTGCTCGCTCGCCGGTGTCCCGAGCGCTATTCTCAGGGGTTCACCGCCGCGGCTCGGCTCGCCCACTCCCTCGCTCTCCTCTCAGACACGCGGAGGCTTCTTGGCCAAGGAACGTCTACAGAAGTACATCGCGAACTGCGGCTACTGCTCTCGTCGGAAGGCTGAGCTGCTCATCGAAGCCGGGCTGGTGCGAGTGAACGGCGAAGTGGTCCGCGAGCTCGGAGCCAAAGTCGATCCGGCCAAGCACACGGTCCACATCCACGATGAACAGATCGTCTTGAGCACCCCCAAGGTGATCGCGCTCCACAAGCCTGCAGGATTCATCACGAGCACCCACGACACTCACGAGCGCCTGACGGTGATGGATCTGCTCCCCAGGCGCATTGCCGAGACCGGAGTGCTTCCCGCGGGACGACTCGACCTCGAGACCGAGGGACTCCTGATCCTCACCAACGAGGGAGACCTGCAGCACCGAATCACACATCCGCGTTACGAGTGCCAAAAGGAGTACTACGTCGAGCTCGATGGCACTCCGACCGACGCCGACCTCAAGCGCCTCTCGGATGGGATCTATCTCCGCGACCTCTGTCGCGAAACATCTCCCGCCGATCTCTACGATATCGTCCGCCGCTCCGACGGGACGACCACATTGATGATTCGCATCCGCGAAGGGATGAAGCGACAGATCCGACGCATGTTCGAGGCGATCGGGATGACAGTCGTGTACCTGAAGCGGATCTCGGTCGGTGGCGTTCAGCTGGCTGATCTCCCCCGAGGAGAGTGGCGTGAGCTCACAAAGGCGGAGATCGCGAGCCTCGATGGAACCGAGACTGGAGACGGCGAGCCCGCACCTGAATTGACGTCGAGCGCAAGTGAGGAGCGGAGCGAGTCCGCCGGGAGTCCTTTAGAGGACAGCCGACGCACGCCCACTCAGCACTCGGGTCCGGTCGTGAGTCCGGTCCCAGTGA
>ERZ891418.576-NODE-576-length-12318-cov-10.688820_pt1 | contig 12318 bp, 15 predicted proteins | sample MGYA00521236_ERZ891418 | MGnify/ENA primary metagenome ERZ891418 (study PRJEB32303, sample SAMEA104408696) | aquatic metagenome | biome: Brackish water; feature: Chemocline; material: water | place: Baltic Sea | collected 2014-10-18T10:34:00 | depth 100 m ... | reverse complement strand
CGAATCGCAGCGCGAAAACACATGGATATTAGGGGCCGCAAATAAATGGAACCGACCAGCACCGGCGTCGATAAATGGCTGAATGTGATCAGCCAGTACGATAATGAATTCAAAAAGTGGGAAGCGCGAACCACGAAAATCATAAAGCGCTACCGCGACGATAACCGCAGCCAAAGCTCAAACGACACCACCGCAAAATTCAATATCCTGTGGGCGAATGTCCAAACGCTGATCCCTGCTGTCTACGCAAAGCTGCCGAAGGCCGTCGCACAACGCCGCTTTGGAGATAACGACCCTATCGGGCGGGTGGCCGGTCAGCTAATCGAGCGTGCGCTAGATTTCGAGATTGAGCATTACCCTGATTTTCGAGCGACGATGAAGCACGCCATTGAGGACAGGTTTCTCGGTGGCCGTGGGGTGGCGTGGGTGCGCTACGAGCCTCATGTGGTACAGCTCGACACGCCAGAGGACGGCGTGCAAATCACAGAAGACGTTGAGAATGAAGCGGCTGAAGGCGCAGCAGCCGAAGGACAAGACTACACCGCAGGCGAGCCGGAAGAAGAAATCGAATACGAATGCGCCCCCACCGACTACGTTCACTGGAAGGATTTCGGCCACAGTGTCGCTCGCACATGGGAAGAGGTGACCTGCGTCTGGCGATGGGTGTACATGGAAGAGGACGCACTGATCGAGCGATTCGGCAAAAAAATGGCGAAGTCGATCCCTCTTGATTCCGGCGCCGAAACTAGGGCGCCCTCTGGACAGAGGACAAAAGAGCGCACGCGAGCGAAAATCTGCGAGCTGTGGGACAAATCATCTGGAAAGGTGTATTGGCTGTCGAAAAATCACCCGACGCTCATCGACGAGCGCGACGATCCGCTTGGGCTGGACCAGTTTTTCCCTTGCGCCACGCCGCTCTACAGCACGACCACGAGCGACACATTGGTGCCGGTCCCTGACTTTGCAATCTACCAGGACCAGGCCAACGAGCTTGACATTCTGTCTGATCGAATTGATGGACTGGTGCGAGCCTTAAAGGTGCGCGGCGTTTACGATGCCAGCCAGCCAGCGCTTCAGCGAATAATGGAGGAGGCCGGAAACAACGACCTGATCCCTGTCGACAAATGGATGGCGTTCTCTGAAAAGGGCGGGCTAAAGGGCAGCATTGACATCCTGCCGATCGACATGCTGGCGAATGCTCTGCTGAGCTGCTACCGCGCACGCGATGACATCAAGAGCCAAATCTACGAACTCACTGGCATCAGCGACATTATTCGAGGCCAGACCGCAGCATCCGAGACTGCGACCGCTCAACAGATCAAGGGGCAATACGCTGGCCTGAGACTGCGTGCGATGCAGGAAGATGTAGCGGTGTTTGCGAGCGAGCTAATCCGGCTCAAGGCGCAGGTCATCTGTATGCATTTCCAGCCGCAGACAATTCTGCTCTACGCTGCTGCGAGGCAGATGAGTCCAGAAGATCAGCAGATGATCCCGCAGGCGCTTGAACTGCTGAAATCCGACCCGCTGAGAAACTTTCGGATTGAGGTGGACGCTGACTCTCTGGTGCAACTGGACGAGCAGCAAAACAAAAAGGATCGCGTCGAGTTTTTGACGGCCTTCGGTGGGTTTCTGCGAGAAACGCTACCTGTCGGACAGCAGTCGCCGGAGCTGGTGCCGATGTTGATCGAGTTGATGAAGTTTGGCGTCAGTGGATTCAAACAGGCTAAGCCGATTGAGGGAACGCTCGATGCAGCGTTGGACAAGCTGAAAGAGAAGCAGAAGCAGGCAGAAGCTAGCCCGCCGCAGCAACCAGAGCCGAACCCTGAACTACTGAAGATCCAGGCGACTCAGCAGCTTGAGCAGGCGAAGATGCAGGCAGCGGCTCAGTCGGAGCAGATGCAAGCGCAGATTGACGAGCAGAAAATGCGTCACGAGATGGAAATGAAGGCGCAGGAGGTCCAGTTGCTTGATGAATTCAACCGCTGGAAAACCGAGCTTGAGGCTGCGACTAAGATCATGGTGGCTAGGATCGGCGCCAACCCTGGGCTAGACATACCTCTGATCGAGGCGCAGCAGGCCGACAGCGATAGGGTCAACGCAGAATTGGGCGAGAACGTCAGGTCAGCCATTGACCACATGGCCCAAATGCACGAAAACATGGCGAACATGCACGGCGAGACGATGGGCCGTATCGGTGGCGTAATGCAAACACTGGCCGCACCAAAACGCATTGTGAGAGGGCCGGATGGCAAGGCAATCGGGGTGGAGGTCGCAGCATGATAGTCAGTACGACACGGGGAGAGATGGACGATTCTCTGCTGGATAAACGCGAGGGGTCAATCGATGACGCCAACGAAAATACCACTTGGGTTGAGTATTGGCTGGCAGGCGATCTGGTACACCGTTCAGCACATGTCCGGCTCAAAAAAGCTATGGTTTCATCAGTTGATGTAGGAGGATTCTGACATGGCAAACACGCAGGCAATGTGTACCAGCTTCAAAACAGAGGTGCTCAACGGCATCCACGCGCTGGGGACAACTGTCATCCGCGCAGGGACTGGCGCCGATACAATAAAGGCTGCGCTGTATCTGGCGAGCGCCACCGTCAACGCTGCTACCACCGCGTACAGCGCGACCGGCGAGGTTTCAGGCACTGGCTATACAGCAGGCGGGGTGACGGCCACCAACGCCACGGCTCCGACATCCAGCGGCACGACGGCCTACTGGACGCCGAGCGCCAGCTTCACGTACACAACCGTCACTTTGGCAACATCGTTTGATTGCGTGTTGCTGTACAACAGCACCCAGGCCAATAAATCAATCAGCGCCCACACTTTTGGCGCACAAACCATCACCGCCGGGACATTTGTGCTGTCGATGCCAGCCAATGATGCCAGCAACGCACTTATTCGAATTGCCTAAATCATGGCACAGGGGCCGTGGGACACTGGTACATGGGATGCCGCCCTATGGGACAGCTTGCCCATTACTGGCAACAGCTCCACTGGGTCGGTTGGCAATGTCGGGGTTGAGTCGACCGCTCTTCTTGCTGGGGATGCAGCCGCCGGCGCAGTTGGCGTTGTCAGCGTCGCCGCCACTATTCCGACAACCGGTGAGAGTGCTACAGCCGCTGTTGGCTCTGTCGGGGTTGCCGTCACCCTTGCGCTATCTGGTGAGCAAGCTGTTGGCCAGGTCGGCAGCGAAAATGTCTCAACAACCGCATTGGTCACCGGAATTGCAGCAACCGGCGCAGTTGGCGCTGTCGGGGTGGACATTACTGTCGCTCTGGCTGGCAATGGCGCTACTGGGTCTGTCGGCACGGTTACGGCAGGCGCACCTCCAATTATTGTTGTGGAGGGAGGCCATGACGGGAAGCGTTTCAAAAAGATTCTTGAAAGAGAGCGGCTGCTTAAAGAAAAGAAAAGGCAGGCAATTCTCGATGCTTTTGAGCAGATTGTTGAAGGCCGACCTGAACTGGCTGAAGAAATCTCAGCGCCGTTTATTGTTATGCCTACAGCTAGTGTGCCGCTCATTGATTACGACGAAATGCTTGCCGACCTGGACCGAGTGCAACGGATCTGGGAGATTTATATGGAACTCGATGATGAGGACGTTTTGATTCTGCTATGAAAAAAACATACATATTCGTTAACGGCACAATGGTTGAGAAAACACGCAGTGCCACAGCGTCGCCGCTCATCATGGGTGATATTCAGCCATATCAGTCGATGGTCGACGGCAGCATGATCACCAGCCGCAGCCATCACCGAGAGCATCTGAGGCAGCACAACTGCATCGAGATCGGTAATGAGAAGATGGAAAGTAAGCCGACACAGGCAAAAGACACGCGCCGTGAAGTATTACGTGAGCAAGTGGCTAACATGACGCACGACCAAGCAAACCGAGTGCTCGACAAACTGCGCGACGATATACGGTTCACACGAAGTTAAACCCCCACAGGGATATTACAATGTCAGATTTAAATGAAATCGTAGCAGTAGAAGACGCCGACAGCCGTAGGGACATGCTGGCCCAGCAGTTTGATGACGCTGATGAAGCCGCTCCAGTTGAAAGACTGCGGGATGAGGCTGGAAAGTATTCACGGCAGCCCACAATGGCTGAGTCTATTGAGCCAGCAGAGGAGCCTTTGTGGAAGCGCCCACCTGCTTCATGGAAAAAGGACTATCACGAAGACTGGAAGGCCGCGCCAGACCGATTACAAGAGTATGCATGGCAGCGCGAGAATGAGATGAAAGCTGGCGTCGAGCCGCTTATATCAAAAGCCCGGTTTGCCGACCAGATGCAGGAGGTCTTGAACCCCTACATGAGCACGATCCAGGGTTTAGGGATCGATGCTCATGGGGCGGTGAAGGCTCTCATGGAGGCGGACCATGCTCTTCGCTATAGCACTCCGCAAGAAAAGCATGAAGTCCTAGCTAGACTTGCACAGAGTTACGGTATAAATTTGGCCGATATGGGCGACCAGCCACAACTGGCGCCGACTGACCCGACTATTTGGGCGCTTCAAAACGAATTAAATAATGTTCGTGGTGAGGTGCAGGGCTGGAAGCAGGCCCAGGAAGAGCAGCAAAACCAATCGCTGCTAGGCGAGATCAATACCTTCAGCCAGACTGTTGAGTATTTTGAGGAAGCAAGGCCAGTAATGATTCAGCTCCTACAGAGCGGGGTTGCTGCAGACCTTAGTGATGCATACGACAAGGCAATACGCTTAGACCCGAACCTTTTCGATAGTGTTAATGCCAGGCAACAATCTGGGGTGGATGCTTTGAAGAGAGCCGCATCAAATAAAGCGGCTAAGTCGGCACGAGCGGCAGCGGTTAGCGTCAAAAGTTCCACACCCGGTTCGATTACGAATACCAAAGCGCAAGATCGCCGGTCCTTACTTGCCGATCAATTCGACAATCTAAGTGATCGACTCTGATTTTTCATAAGGAGCTTATATTATGGCATTTGCCAATAGCTCGATCAGCGACATTATTGCGACCAACATTCAAAGTCGTAGCGGTGAGCTGGCCGACAACGCAACAAATAACAACGCACTTTTGCGGCGCCTGAAAGAACGCGGCAATGTAAAAACATTCAGCGGCGGTAACGTCATTCTTCAGGAGGTGATGTACAACGACAGCACGACCAATAACACCAATAGCTACAGTGGCTATGAAGTGTTAAACGTCAGCCAGAACAGCCCGATCAGTGCCGCTCAGTACAGCATTACGCAATACGCTGCTGCGGTTTCGATCAGCGGTCTGGAAATGATCCAAAACAGCGGCAAGGAAGCGATCATTGACCTTCTTGACGGTCGCATGAACGTGGCCGAAGCGCAGCTTTCTAACCGCATCGGTTCAGACATCTATCTGGACGGCACCGGCAACTCCGGCAAAAACATCACCGGACTCGGCGCTGCTGTACCGGATGCCCCAAGCACTGGAACCTATGGCGGAATCAACCGCGCAACTTTCTCGTTTTGGCGTTCTGTTGCTTATTCCGGCGTGACCGATGGCGGCTCTGCTGTCACAGCTTCCAACATCCAGCAATATATGGATTCGGTCGCAGTACAGTTGATTCGAGGGACCGACAAGCCGGATCTGATCGTTGCAGACAATAACTACTACCGGCTCTACCTCCAGTCGTTGCAGTCGATCCAGCGCATTGCTGATTCGGGTTCTTCGATGGCTGGCGCTGGCTTTGCCTCGCTTAAGTACTACGGGGCAGGCATGGCCTCCGATGTGGTGCTTGATGGCGGCGTCGGGTCGGCAGCGACTGCCAATCACATGTGGTTTTTGAATACAAAGTACATCATGTTCAGGCCCCATGTGGATCGCAACTTCGTGCCGATTGGCGGCGAGCGGCAAGCCGTTAACCAAGACGCCATTGTTAAATTGATTGGCTGGGCTGGGAATATCTGCGCCAGCGGCCCGCAATTTAGCGGCGTGCTGATCGCTTAAGGAGAATTATGATGGCTTATTCAGTAACCCCGCTGATTGGTGTTGACCTCGCATCGACGGTAACCACCAATCTAAACTCTGCAAGCACTGCTGTGCCAACCAACGGCCCTCTAGGAACTCAAGTCTTTGGGTCTGACGGGAAGCTGTACGTGCTGGCGCAGGCTAACGCCTCGATCCCAGCATCAACGGCTGTGTGTACCGTCAATGCAAGCACCTTCCTGGTGACTGCGTCAGGTGGCGGCTATACAAGCCCCGCCGTCGCGCTCGTCTCCGGCGATTTCGCTTGGTTTGGTAAGGCTTCAGTGTAGAAATTAGAGGGCAGGGGTAATTCCCTGCTCTCTTAACTAAAGGCATTAGAAATGGCAATTCCCTCACGAGTGATGGCGGCAGGCAACTCGCCGCTCGCGACAACTAGCATTTGCGGCGATGGCGCCGTGGGTTTGGTTGCTGTTGGCAGTAGCATTGCCGACGCTCTGCAACTTTCTGCGGTGTGGAACACGATCACCACCAGCTCAGCATCCACCGGCGTGATTCTGCCGCCAACCGAAGCCGGTGCCATGATCGGCATTCGGAATGATTCCGGCCAGACGGTCACTGTTTATCCAAAGGCGGGTTCGACGATCAACGCAGCAGCCGGCACGCTGTCTGTTGCGACCGCTAAAACGGTCATGTTGTTTGCTACCAGCGCCACCACCTGGGCCTCGGTCCTCACAGCGTAGCATGACTATACCCTCGCGGGTTTTGGGGGCTGGCGCCTCCTCTATGATGGCTGTCGCTATTTGTGGCGACGGAGTTAATAGCTTGACCGCGACCGGAACGACTCGGTCAGATGCGTTGCAGCTGAACAAAGTCTACAGCTCAGTCAATACAGCGGCTTCAGGGACAGGAGTCTTGTTGCCGCCTACGCAGATGGGCGCGGTGATTTTTGTGACAAACTCAGGGGCAAATACGATCAAGGTTTATGGCTACGAAGCCGCGACAACGGTGAACACAGCCGCCTCTGCGTCCATAGCAAAAGACACTTCTAGTATTTACTTCGCAGTGAGTAATTCAGAGTGGTACAGCATCAATGGCACCAGAACATAATCCCCACAGGAGAATAAAATGGCTTTAGATAGCGACATCCTTAATGCGGATGCCCACCTCCATGTCGAGTTTTATACCAACGATCAAAAACCATACAAGGAGCGCCCCACACCCTTCGTTCGCATCATTGTCCCTGGGGACAAAACCAACATTGTCGATCAGCCGGTTCGTGAAGATCACAAAGAGCGATTCCCACGGCAGTGGCTGCATTTTCAGATGCAGAGCGGCGATGGGCCTGTGATCGGGACAATGCTGCAACAATGGCATGAGGATGACGCTGATGACTTTAGTGATCACCAGATGGCGGAGTTGCAGATCCTGAAATTCCAGACTGTGGAGCAGATTGCGACGGCTTCAGATAGCCAGCTTCAGCGCATTGGTATGGGCGGGCATGGATTGCGAGAGCGGGCGAAGACGTATCTGACTCGGAAAAACCAATCCGCAAACAGCTCCGAGTTAGAAGTTACTCGCAGAGAGCTTGATGAGCTGAAGAAACAAATGGCCTTGCTGATGGAAGTCCGCAGGCCTGGCAGGCCACGCAAAGAGGCGCAAGCCACTTAATAAGGGGCAATTATGTCGAGCACGATGCTTCAACTAGTGCAGCAGGCGACAGCCGAACTAGGGGTTCCGATTCCTGTTTACGTCGCCAGCAACACTAACCAAGACGTGACGCAAATCCTCGCGCTAATGAACGCGAGCGGGTACGAGCTGCTGCGCCGACACTCTTGGCGCGCCATGACTAAACAGAAAAGTTTTTACACTCAGTTCCTGACAACCACCGGCAACTGGACAACCGCCGCACGCACCATCACCGGGATACCTAGCACCACAGGACTCGACTCGACATACATGGTGATCGGTACAGGCATTAACCAAAACACGTTTGTAGAAACCGTTGACAGCGCAACGCAGGTCACCGTCAATCAAGATTTTGACGCGGCTGGCGGCGCGGCTGCGGTTGCTTATTTCCAGAAGATGAAATACGACCTGCCGAGCGATTACGACGCGCTCGTACCGCGAACTCAATGGGACAAATCGAAACACTGGGAGATGCTCGGACCTGAAAGCGCTCAGGAGTGGGAGTGGCTGCTTTCGGGCTACATCGCCACAGGCCCGACCACTCGATGGCGTTTGCTGGGGAAGTATTTCCAGATCTGGCCCGGCAGTTCTACCGCTGAGTACCTGGGTTACGAGTACCGCTCTAACGGGTGGGCAGAGGACGCAAGCGGCGCCGTGAAGACTAGCTTCACGGTCGACACCGACACGACTATATACCCTGATCGGTTAATGGTGCTCTCGACCAAGCTGAAATATTTCGAGGCCAAGGGATTCGACACGACCGCAATCCATAGGGACTACCTTTATGAGCTTGAGGCTGCGATGGCTCTCGATATGTCATCGCCCAATCTGAGCCTAGCGCCTCGCCCTAGCACCGTGCTGATTGGGTACGACAACATACCGGACTCAGGATATGGCTAGCGCACAGCGGGCAGCAGCGCGTGTGGCGTCAATACCGGCGCCGGTCGGTGGCTGGAATGAGCGCGACAGCATTGCCAACATGGAGCCGTTGGATGCCGTGACGCTTATTAACTTTTTCCCGACTGTCAGCAACTGCGTCCTACGTGGCGGCTCGACGGACTGGGCGACAGGTATGTCGGGGCAAGTGCAATCGCTCATGGTATATAGCGCCGGGGCAACCGATAAAATGTTTGCTGCTGTTGGCACGCCCGACCTTAAATTCTACGATGTGACCGCCGGAGGGACTGCTGTAGCCACCAGCGTCACCAGCCTGAGCAACGCAATCTGGGAATACATCAATATCACCACAACCGGCGGCAGCTATCTGTACGCTGTTAACGGCGTCGACGCTCCAAGACTGTTTGACGGAACCACCTGGACAGCCATCACCGCCGTCTCATCGCCTGCTATTACAGGAGTGACCACCACCACCTTAAGCAATGTCACCCTGTTTAAAAACCGGCTTTGGTTTATCGAAAAAAATACACTCAAAGCATGGTATCTGCCGACTAGCTCGATCGGCGGTGCCGCTCAAGTTTTGGACCTGTCTTCCGTGGCGAAATTTGGCGGCTACATTGTCGACCTCGACACATGGACGATCGACGCAGGCTATGGGGTCGATGACAACCTTGTCTTTGTCACCAGCAACGGCGAGGTGATCGTTTACAGAGGCACGGACCCAGCCAGCGCTGCGACTTGGGCGCTTGCAGGCGTCTGGAAGCTGGGCAGCCCGATCGGCAAACGCGCAATGTTGAAATGGGGCGGCGACCTGCTGATCCTGACGTATGACGGATTGATGCCGATGGCGCAATCACTCCAGTCTTCTAGGCTTGACCCTCGCGTTGCGCTCAGTGACAAGATCCAAGGGGCTATTGCAAGGGCGACCACGAACCACGCAAGCGCCGCCGTTGGGTGGCAAATCTTCTATAACGCAAAACGCAACGCTGTCTGGATCAATGTCCCTGTCGCTACGGGACAACAAGAACAGTACGTCATGAACACCATCACGAAAAGCTGGGCGCAGTTTCAGGGTTGGCCGGCAAACTGCTGGGATACATTCCTGGACAATCCCTACTACGGAGGCAACGGGGTCGTAGTGAGGGCGTGGGATGATACCTACGTGGATAACGCGTCGAATATCGATTCGAATGCCTTTCAAGCCTTTAATTATTTTGATGCCAGAGGCGTAAAAAAGTATTTCACCAGAGCGCGGCCTAGCATCTTCACGAATGGCTCACCCGCTGTCTTCGTGGGGATCAACGTCGATTTTGACATCGATGACACAGCCGCGCCGATTTCGGCATCAGCCTCTTCGGTGGCAGTGTGGGATACGGCGACTTGGGACGCCGCTCTGTGGGGCGCGAGCTTGCAGATCACCAATGAATGGCAGGGCATCACTGGCATCGGCTATTGCGCGGCCATCCAGCTAAAAAGCGCAAGCAGCGGGATACAGATCGAATGGGCGTCGACTGATATTGTGTTCCAGACCGGATGGGCTGGCGTATAACATCTGGGCCGGAAATCGGTCATTGGGTTGCGGAGCGAGTGTACAGCGGCTTCGATGAGGTCCGGTCTACCGCTCTAGGGCTGAAGCGAAACGATGAGATTATTGCCGGAGTCGTTTATGAAAACTGGAGCGGCAGAAGCGTGTGGTGCCATTTCGCTATTGAAGGGCAGTTAACGCCAGCTTACCTGGCGGCAATATTTTATTATCCGTTTAGAATCGGAGAAGTGGATAAGATCATAGTGCCGGTAAATAGCGACAACGAAGACAGCGAGAAAGTGGTGAAGAATATGGGATTTGCAGAGGAAGGCAGGATAAGGGAATCTGTCCCGTTTGGAGACACGGTGTTCTATACATTACATCGCAACGACTGCCGGTTTTTGAATCACCGATACAGCAAAAGGATCAGTCATGGGTAAATCAAAAGCCCCAGCCCCACCACCGGCGCCTGATTTCAGGGCCGCCGCTGTAGAGCAAGGCGCTGCAAACATTGAAACCGCTCGGCTGCAAGGCCGTCTCAACAACCCCAACATTATTGGGCCTCTTGGCGGGCAGACTGTTACTTTTGGCGCAAACGATCAGCCGACTGTAACGCAAAGCCTGACCCCTCAGGCTCAGGCAACGCTGGAGTCACAGCAGCGAGTCGAGAAGTCTCTCGCTAATTTGGGAGAGCAGGGTGTAGGGACAGCGCAAAACGTGCTGAAGTCTGCGTTTGACCCAAATCTTGATGGGCTAGAGACAAAACTCGGAGACGCGGGTCAAATCTCTAAAGACCCAAACCTTGAGAGCTACGGCTCCGCGTCAGGACTCCTGGACACCAGTAATGTAGCAGCAATGCCGGTGAACGCTGGCACGACCGGACAGCAGGCGATCATGAACCGCCTTGCTCCTTATCTGGCGCGAGCGGACGCAGCAACGCAGCAACGACTAGCCAATCAAGGCTTGGTGCCTGGTGGCGAAGCATTTGAAAATGCCATGATCAGCCAAAACCAGCAGAAGAATGACCTGCTGTCTCAGGCAGCTCTGCACGGCATCGGGCTGGATACGGCTGCAAACGCGCAGGGATTCGGGCAAGCTGTGCAAGCCGGTCAATTTGGCAATCAAGCAATCGGTCAAAACCAACAGGCTGCGATGGCACAACAGCAATCCCAAAACGCCGCCCAAAATCAGCAATATAACCAGCTTCTGCAAAAGGCCCAGTTTGGCAATACAGCGCAGCAGCAATCTCTACAACAGCAGCTTGCTTTGCGTAATCAGCCGCTGAACGAGATCGCCGGTCTGATGTCTGGATCGCAGATTCAGATGCCTCAATTCCAGGGCTACCAGGGCGCGAACGTGGCCGGTACCCCGCTCTTTCAAGGCGCAATTTCTCAAGCGCAGGCTGATACGGATGCATTCGGGATTCGGAGTGCAAACGCCAACGCCAAGAATGCGGGAACAGCGGGCCTTTTGGGGAGTGCCTTAGCTGCTGGGGCGGCTGCTTTCTAGTGATTGCCCTGGCCTTTTCTGGCGGCAAAGATTCGCTCGCGTGCTGGTACTTGTCGCGGCATTTAAATCCTGTTGTGTTGTGGGTGAACACCGGCAAAGGCTACCCTGAGACGTTGGAAATAGTAAACGAAGTCAGAGCTGAGGCTGTCAATTTCGTAGAAATTACATCAGACCAGCAAAAGCAGAATGATATACACGGATTGCCGTCCGACATTGTGCCGATTGACTTCACCACTTTCGGGATGATATTCACGGGCAATAAGCCTGGCAGGGTCCAGAGTTATTTAGGCTGCTGCATTGACAACATCACTAGCCCACTGCTGCAAAAATGCAAAGAGATCGGCGTCACCGACTTGATCAGAGGGCAGCGGCTGGACGATAACCACAAATCGACAGCGGTCGACGGCACGGTGATTGAGGGGATCAAGTTTTTGCAGCCCATAGAAAAATGGACTAAAGAGCAGGTCTTGGGGTTTGTATTAGATCAGCGCGGAAGTTTGCCGGATCATTATTCGATCGAGCATTCTAGCCTCGACTGCTATGACTGCACTGCGTTTGTGGAGCATTCACATGACCGGATTGAGTGGACTAAGCAACGACATCCTGAGATGCATCGGGCGTACACGAAGAGAATGGACGCGTTGAAGCTGTCTTTAACACCAAGCCTAAAAGCGATGAGGATGCTATGAACACTTTCCATAACTTCAACCCAGACGAAAAACGCATGCAGCTCGCGGCATTACTGGAAGACCCGAC
>ERZ891418.575-NODE-575-length-12322-cov-6.077362_pt1 | contig 12322 bp, 5 predicted proteins | sample MGYA00521236_ERZ891418 | MGnify/ENA primary metagenome ERZ891418 (study PRJEB32303, sample SAMEA104408696) | aquatic metagenome | biome: Brackish water; feature: Chemocline; material: water | place: Baltic Sea | collected 2014-10-18T10:34:00 | depth 100 m ... | reverse complement strand
TTCCCTGCCTCACCGCGGATAAAGTCAGTACCAGCGTCACCGAAGACCCGGTCATTCCCATCGCCGCTCAACAGAGAATCGTTGCCGACGCCGCCGAACAGCGTGTCGTCATGCTCATCCCCAATCAGTGTGTCGTTGCCGTCGTCTCCCGTCAGCAGATCCTCGCCTCGACCGCCACGCACAAAGTCATCACCAGCCCCGCCGGAGATCGTGTCGTAGCCACCCTCACCGAACAGCCGGTCGTTGCCAGCGTCGCCCGAGATGGAATCGAGACCGTTTCCGCCGAATACGGTGTCGTTGCCATCGCTGCCTTTGATCGTGTCGTCTCCGTTTCCGGCGTACACGGTATCGTTTCCGGATCCCGCATTGACCGAGTCGTTCAACGGTCCCGTCCGGATCAGGTCGTTGCCGGCTCCGGCGAAGACTCGTGTCTGAATCGTAAGCTGGCTGGAATCGAATTCGTCGAAGCCGCCGCGAAGGTCGGCCTGCACGAACGTGCCGAAACGGTTTCTCGGTACGGTGAGCGTGTGTGCGTCGGGCGAAAGAACCGCGCCGGCAATCTCGGTGCCGAGACGGGCATTCGGATCCACAATCACAACGTCGCCGGCGATGTTGAGCGTGAGCGTCAAACGGTCATTCGTCACCGTTCCCGTATCTGTGATCAGAAGACGGTTCTGGCCATCAACCGAAACCGTCGTGTCATCCGGAATGACGGGAGCGGTCACGCTGTACCTCTGGTGGTAAACGTCGAGGGGATTCCCGACGCCCAGCCCGTACCAGGTGACGACCGCCTGCGTGTCGGAACCGAAGGCGATTTCCGGTTGCCGCTGATCGTTAGAAGTCGTCGAGTTGACTCGAAATTCACTGCCGGCCGCAGTGCCGTCCGAGTTGTAGAGCTGGGCGAAAATCCCGTCGAGCGATCCGTCCTGATCCGCGCTCTGCCATGAGAGCAGGAAGTTACCGCCCGGAGCCATCGCGACGGCGGCCTGTTCCTGGTCCGAAGTCGTCGTGGAATTGACAAGAAAGTCTGGCCCAAGGGGCTGCGGCGTGAGGTTGGTGCTGTACCGTCGAGCGTAAATGTTGCGATTGGAAAACCCGTCGCCGTCCCGGTTGAACTGCTCCCAGGCCACGACGACATCGCCGTCGGCGTCCATTCCGATTCGTGGCAACCGGGCGAGATTCGACGGATTGAGAATGACGTCGACTTCGTTGGTCGTCGAAACTCCCGCGGCGGTGAACCTGCGGAGTCGCAGAGCGGTTCCGAAGTTATGCCAGGTGACGGCGAAATTCCCCGACGCATCCATCGCGACATCGGGGTCCGTCTGGTCGCCGAGATAATCGAACAGCGTCTGCGACCCGTTAATTTGAAACTCTGCCCCGTTTGCCGTTCCGTCGGCGTTGTAAAGTCGACCGAAGATTCCGGAACTGCCGGTGTCCAGTCCGAAGTTGTCCTGCCAGACGACGACGAATCGTCCGTCCGGAGCCATGGCGACTGCCGGTCTCACCTGGTCACCAGTAATAAAATTGTGAGTTTGAAACTCGCTGCCGATTTTCTGGCCGAGCCCATTGAACCGCTGCCCGTAAATTCCAACGCTCCCGTCCGAGTCCTGTCCGATGCCGCCATCGTCGCCTCCCTGCCACACAACGACGAAATTCCCGCTGGCATCCATCGCGACATCGGGTCGAAACTGTGTGCCGGCCGTCGTCGTGTTGACCTGAAATCGAGCAGTCGAGGCGACTCCGTTTGAGCCGAACACGCGGGCGGAAAGTCCGAATCCGTCGCCGTCCGCTCCTCCTCCCTGACTCGTCGCGACAACGACGAACGTCCCCGTCGAGTTGGAAGCGACTGCGGATTCAAAGTCGATCGACGAGGTCGCGATTGACAACGTCTCAACTCCGGCGGGCTGAATCGTCGAAAGCAGCGTTCGCGGTTCGAGCCGATCTGCAGTACGTGCGATCGAGGCTGGCCGCACGAGCCGGCGGAATTTCAGACGACGGGGGCGAAATGGCCACATCGATTAACCTCGCAGGCGGGACATTGAATTCTGAGTGAAGAATTCTGAGTGAAACTGTGCCGACTCAGACTCGTGCTGCTGTGACAAAGTTAATCCGTCTGCCCGCGGAAACTGCCCGGTAATCTGCCGCTCCACGGATATGTTTTCATAACCGAGCCACTGACGCGCGCAAACAGAGAACAAAACCGGCGATGTTGCGGCAATCCGTTTGAACGGCAGATCGGTCAGTTGCGGACAAACGGCTGTGAATCACTCAGCCATTCGTCTTGTCGGGTGATCCGTGTCGCGAACGGCGAAACCAACCGGTCAGTTTCTGCACGACGGTCGGCCCGGCGAGAGCGGCGCCGCTCCACCAGGCAATCTGGACGCCGGCGAAAACGGCTGCCCCGAGGCCCGTCTTCTGCCCGATTGTGAGCGGCAGAAACGGGATCGCGAACAGAGAGAACCAAAGGACGCCGGAGACCAGAATCAGCGCGACACCAAGCCGAATCATCATCGGCCGGTGTGGACGATCGGGAGCCGCTTCGGAATTGGTCTGTGTCATTGGCCCGGCGCTTCCTCGATCACCGTGACTCCCCGTTCTTTGAGAGCGGCTTCGAGTTTCGCGCGGTCGGTTCGAGCCGGGTCAACCCAGGCAGTGGCGAGGCTGTCGCGGAAGCTGGCTGTGGCGTGTTCGACGCCTTCGACCCGCGCCAGAATATCGTGGACGGCCAGCGAACACGCTTTACAGTCGAGCCCTTTAATGGGGATTGTGATGTGTTTCAGTTTTTCGCGAGGAATCGACTCGAGCGGTTTGACGGAGAACAGGCCCGTCGACAACTGACGGATTCGATTGTCGATCCGTTCAACGATCTGTTCGGGCTTCGCGTTGCGGAACAGATCGCTGTCGGCGGCGTATTGAAATGTGGCAGTGGCCGTGTCGAAGTCGATCGCCAGCAGGCTGGTTTCAGGAAATTGTTTCATCTGCTCGCGGAAGTCTTCGATCCGGTCTGACATGAACAAGCCGACGACGCGCAGTTGGACCGAGTGCTCATCGTCGAACGGAAATGTCCTGGCGGGTGGCTCGCCGGGCGGGACCGGCGTTGGAGCAGTGGCGGGACTGCCAACGGGTGGAAGAGTCGCCGTCATCATGACTCTCCGAGGTTGACGATCTGGATCAGTGATCACGGGGCCGACGCTGCGTGCCGGCTCGTCGATCGTCTTCGCGTCGCCAGTGAAAAGCGGGCTGCCGACAACTTCATGCAGCAGCGTCCGAATGCCCCCGCCTCGCTTCTGAGTGCGGCTGACGAGTTCGTCAATGAGAGGGCGATCGCTGAACCGGATGGCTCGACCTGTGGCGTAGATGGAAAACTGCTTCGCAAGATTATTCAACAATCGGCGGGAATCGGACGCCAGCAGAGACTGGTACTTCCGGATGCCTTCGAAAGCTCTTCCGTCGTGGAGCTCTCCGCTGGAGTCGACTGTCTGGCCCAGCTTGAAGCTGATGCCAATAAACGGGTCGATCGAGCCACGCTCGGCCGGGTCGCCGTCTCCGATGGATCGGTAGCGGTTGCGGAAACCGCCGATCACGTCAAACGATTCCAGAGCGAACCCTGGTGGGTCAATTCGGCGATGACACGACGCGCAGACGGCATGATCACGATGCTTCGCAAGCTGCTCACGAATCGTCGTCGCTCCACGGACGTCGGGTTCGATGGCGGCGACATTGGCCGGTGGCGGTTCGGGCGGCTCACCAAGCAGTCGATCGATCACGAACGCTCCGCGCGGAACAGGTGAAGTCGTCGTGCCGTTGGCGGTGATCTTTAGAATTGAGGCTTGAGTCAGGACGCCGCCGCGCAGGCAGTCATCGGGTAGCGGAACGCGACGCATCTGCGTGCCGGTGACCTCTGGAATGCCGTAGTGAGTGGCCAGCTTCTGATTGATCATCACGAAGTCGGACTTCATCAGATGCGATGCGCCGAGGTCCTGGTCGAGCAACTCACGAAAGAAAGCCCGCGTTTCAGCGACCATCGAGTCCTGAAGATATGGGTTGAACTCTGGGTACAGCTTTCTGTCCGGATCGGTTGCCGCGATCTGGTGGAGCTTCAGCCACTGGCCGAGGAAGTCATCGACAAAACGCTTCGATCGCGGGTGTTGAAGGAGACGTTCGACTTCTGAGTGAAGGACATTCGGCTCACGCAGTCGTCCGGTTGCCGCGTGTGTGGCGAGCTGCTCGTCCGGCATCGAGTTCCACAGGAAATACGACAGCCGACATGCCAGTGCGTAGTCATTGACAGAGGCGGGTGGTTCGATGTGGTACAGGAAATCCGGCGAGACAAGGGCGTTTCGATAAGCGGCTCGCATGGCCAGTTCGAAACAGTCACCCGCTTTGAGTCGTTCTTCGACAATCTCGACGTACTGTTTCCGAACGTCCTCAGAGACCGGTCGGCGAAACAGCTTCGGCAGAAACGCCGCGAGTAAGCGGTCGGCGTCTTTGAGTTCCTCTTTGCTGCTGACTGTCCAGACCCCGGGTTCCGGATCCGGGCGGTTCTGACCGGCGCCGATTTGTCGGGGGCGAACACGGCGAGGCGGCCGGACACCGGGATGATCAACCGCCTTGAATTCAGCGAGCGGAAGATCATCGAAGAGAACTGTGTGGCTGCCCGGCGGCCACGATTCGTAGAGCGGGCCTTCGATGTCGAGCCAGTCGATCGAAATGCCTGGCCCCGTAAACTCCATCGCCCGCTGCTTCTTGTAGTAGTTCGCAGCGGGAGCCAGCGAAGCCGTATTGAATCCGATCTGCTCGTTGTGGTTCAGCCAGACGACGACTTCGTGTTCGATCGCGTCCGTGTCGGGCGCATCGAAATATCCCAGCACGTAACTCGGATGCTGTCCTCCGCGTCCGTCGCCGGTGAGCTGCACGACCGACAGCCGGCCGGCTTCGGTCCCGCGTCCCGGCAGCATTTTTCCCTTGTCCCACTGGAAGCTCCACAGCGACGTTCGCACCCGGTACCGCGCCGGGTAGATCGTGACGTGCTCGCTGAAATACGGGCTCACCGATTCGTCTTCATGCCGGAACAGCCCGACGGTGGCGCCGTTGCGAAACGAGCCCCAGCGTTCGTGCGCTCCCTGGTCGAGATGGTTCTGCTCGCCAGCCGGAGGAAAGTCCGGATCCGGCTGCCTGTTTTTCAACAGCACTCCGTCACCGTTCATCACGATGTGCGCGACAAAGCCGCCGCGATTGACGAGCGAAATGCGCCTTGTGTGAATCGTGGGAGGCTCGGGGCGAGTCGCGATCGCGTAGTCCAGAATGTGGTCGGCGGCTTCGAGATACTTCGCCACGTTCACATGCGAGATATCGAGAGCCTCGGGATGTTTGTCGAATCCGTGCGCGGAGCCGTCGGCCGGAAGGTTTCCCGCCAGAGCGACTCCTGGCATGTCGAACAGATCGCGGATTGTGTTTTCGTACTCCGATCGAGTCAGTCGACGGAGCCGCGGCATGTCCTCGATCGCTGCCCGATCAGCAGCCACAAGCGACTCGCTGAGCGATTTCAGAACCGCACTTCGTTCCGTCGCTGTCGGCTGATCCGCATCGCGCGGCGGCATTTCGCCGGTCGCAATGCGATCATGCACCCTCACCCAGCGGCGGGAGTGCTCGGCGTGGCCGAATTCCCGCGGAAGAGTACTCAGGTTGAGCGTCGCTTCCTGAGTCGTTTCGCCATGACAGTTGAGGCAGTACTTTGCAAAGAACGTGCTGGCCACAGAATCTTCGCCCGCTGCGATAGCCGACCAGGACACAATGGCAACAACGAGGACGATTGGAGCAAGGTTGAGGTCACGCATCGTGGTTATGCCATCTCCAGTCCGCGCATCGTGCCTTTGCCGGTCGAGAACTCGTCAATTTCCAGACCGAGTCGCTGCAGCATGGAGACAAAGAGATTCGAAAGCGGGTAGTTATTCTCGGTATTGAAGGCAAGGTGCTGGCCATGTTTGAATCCGCCGCCAGCCAGCAGCGCGGGTAGATTGGCGTTGGAGTGCGAATTCGCGCTGCCCATGCACGTGCCGTAAAGCACCATCGTTCGGTCGAGCAGCGAGGCTCCCTCTTCCGGAGTTTCGCTCAGTGAAGTCAGAAAGCCATTCAAAGCGTCGAACTGACCTTCCTCGTGTCCGCGAAGTTCGGCGAGGACCTCAGGCCGGTTGCCGTGATGTGTGATGTTGTGAATCACGGTCGTATCAATAAACAGCGAGACGATTCGCGACGAGTCCGTCTGCAGAGCCAGCTTGATGACGTCGTACATGTTGCGGGACCGTTCGACGAACTGCCGGGGATCCGTGTTCTCGGCGGGAGCCTCCGCGTCGACCTTCGGCTTCGGTCGGTACTCCCATTCCTGCGCGCTGTGCAGTCGCTGTTCGAGTTCCCTCACGGCTGTCAGGTACTGATCCATGCGCTGTTTGTCGGCAGTCGACAATCCCCGATTCAATCGCCGTGACTGGTCGCCGACAAAGTCGAGCGTGCTGCGTCCCTGTCGAAGCGCTTCAACGCGGGATTCCACTTCATCCGGTCGACCTTGCACGAAGAGCCGCTCAAACAGCTTCCGAGGATTCCCCTCGGCCGGAATCGGAGCTCCGCTGCGCGTGTAGCTGAGCGTCGCATTTTCGTTGGTGATCGCCGTCACGAGTGACGGGAATCGCGTCTGGTTGCCGATCTGTTCGGCAGCAAACTGATCGAGCGACACCCAGTTCCGAAACCCGCCCCGTTCCGGATGCGGCGTTCCGGTGAGGAAACATTTTTGTGCCGTGTGGCCCCCCGTGACTCCTGGCAGGCTCACTCCGGAAAACACCGTTAACTGTTTCCGATGAGCGGCGAGCCGTTTCAGATACGGGCTGGCCTTGTAGTCCGCCCCCTCTCCTTCCGGAAAAAAGTACCGAGGCAGGATGCCCATGTTGGTCTGAATGGCCACCATCCGCCGCGGCGACGTCGTGACCTCTGCGGCGAATGCCGGCCTCATCGCATCAAGCAGTGGCAAGGCCAGCGAAACACCCGACGCTCGCAGAAACGTCCGCCGGGACAGTGGGCCGATTTGTCGTGTTCTCATTGTCACGATTGGTCCTGAAGAGGGGTTACTGTTTGGCCGCTTCGATGACTCGCAGTGTGATGGGGCGGCCTGGCAGAGAAACCAGTGTGTTGGGACGCTCTTTGGCTTCGGCGTCTTTGTTGAACGGCACCTGTGCCTGTCCCAGGATTGCGAGTGTGTAGCTGCCGGGGCGAGTGTTGGCCTGAACCGCGATCGGAATCGCCAGCTCAGTCTGGTCACCTTTGAAACTGGTATTGGCCAATTGGAAGTTTCCCGGAAACGAAATCGGCTGAACGGTGACGTCCGCTTTGAGGTCGTTCCAGCGGCGAGTCAGACGCAGCGTCAGCATGGCTTCCTGGCCCGCTTCGACCTCAACGTTGTCCGCCGACCACTCCATCCGGTACGGAGCACTGTCTCGAATGGCGACGACAAGATCACGAGTCGGCCGGCTGGAGTTCATTCCCGCGTCGGTCCACACGCGCGAGTAGGCTCGCACTTCGCGGCGGAGTGTCTGGTCACCACTCTTGCCGGTTGCAAACAGTTTGATCGGCCCGGTGAATTCGGCTGCATTGTCATCGGCCGAAATTATCAGGGTGCCTCGCGAATTGTTGTTGATCACGGTTGGAGCCACGTGCAGTCCTGGCGGCAGGTTCTCCGCCGTGATCGTGATCGGTTCGTTGTAGCCCTGCTGCTGATGAATGATCACGTCCATGTAGACCGACCCGCCGCGCCAGACTGTCGTCCCGCCTGGTCCGGGATTCTGGCTGTGAATGACCGCCGCGTAGAAATCCGGTTTCTGCTTCTGAATGGCCAGCACGTATTGATACCGGGCTCCGCCGCGACGGTAACGATCCTGCACGAGCACTCGGTACTTCCGCTTCTCGGTCAGATTGATCATTCCGGCCGGGTCGCGGAGATGGCCATCAAAAGCGTTGATCCGGTGGCCGAAATCGTCGAGCTCGTTGATTCGATTTCCCTGGTCATCAACGACGACGAGATACGGATCGGCGTGTCCGTTGATTCGTTCGCAGTAAACATCGAATCCGTACTGGCCGCTTTCCGGAACCTCGAATTCGAACCAGTCGGCGTCGCGAGGTTGATCGAATCGACCGCTGACAAATAACGGCAACGTCACGACCTGAGCCTTCTCCTGCGTATTGTTGGGTTCCACTTCAAGCGTGACTGCGGAATCCGTCACCACCAGAGTCTGCGAGTTGGCGAGCCCGTTCGGCGATGCCTGAAACTGAGCACCCGTCAGAGTACACGTCGCAGCGGTCGGCAGAACGCTGTGATCGGTCGGATGCACGGCGAATGGAAAGAGTCCGCCGGCCGCGATCTCCAACGGAGCCATGAAGTCGAATGTCCGCTCAACGTAAGCAACATCGGCCTCCCGCCACGACGATTCGACCGATCCCTCACCGAGATTCCGGCCAAGAGCCACGATCTTCACGTTCTGCCCGGCCTGCACGGCACGCGGAAAAACCGTCTCGACGTGCGACCGGTCCGTGATCAGCAGGCGGTACGGAAACCCGCCGCGGTACGACAGGTCGTAAACTCGAACGAGATATTCGCCGTCGGCGGGGACGACGAAATCGATCAGAGGATCCCGACCGTTGTGATCGCTGCTGCTCGCCAGAAGCCGGCCATCGGAGGACGCCAGCGACATCGTCGCGTCCAGCATTGAGTCGAGCTTCCCCGCCTGGCAGTCGATGAGGATTCGTTGCCGCGCCTTCGCCGTGAACCGGAAGACGTCCTCGTTGTTTCCGTCCGACATCCCGGCGATCGCACTGTTGACGGCGACGATCTGCGCCGTGGATGGTTCGTTGTTCGGTTCGGCCTCAGTCACGTCGGACAAGCCGTGATCGATTGAGAACAGTCGCGGATTACTGACACCCCAGCGGCCAATCAGACGGACGTCATACGTTCCCGCAGGCACATCCGAAGCGACCTGAATATGAAATCCACGGTCCTTGCCCTCGATCGGAACTGCGGTCAGGCCAGGATGTCCGAACCACAGCGAACGGACCTCTTCGATGTCCGCGCCGGCGATTTCTGCCTCAACCGTTGTGCCGGCAGACGCGCCCAGCGGAGTCAGCCGATCGAAACGGATCGAGGGCAATTCCGCGTGGGCCAGTGATACGAAACAGCAGCCCAGAAGCGTGGCTGTCAGTAATCGAAAGATGTGCAAGCGAGGATTCAAAACTGACAAGTCGGAATTCCGATCATTACAGAATCAGGTTGACAGAATGATGACGGACATGATTTTGTAACCATGATTCTGTCTCGACTGACCGACGTCACACGATCAGGTCTTCGATCGGTTTGCCTTCGCTGAGTACAGGCAACGGTCGGCGAGCGTGGTCGTAAAAGACGTGCTGATAGTCGATGCCGAGCACGTGATACATCGTCGAAAGCACGCAGCCGACAGACGCGGCTTTGCTCGTGGGATACTCGGCCTTTTCATTGGTCGAGCCGATCGCCTGCCCCATCTTGAGGCCACCACCGGCGTAAAGAACGCTCATCGCACCCGGCCAGTGATCGCGACCGGCTCCCGGATTGATACGCGGTGTCCGGCCGAATTCTCCGAACGACATCACGAGCACATCTTCATTCCGGCCTCGCGTGTGCAGGTCCTGGACGAGCGCCGCGACGGCTCGGTCGTATTGCGGCAGCAGCCGGTCTTTCAATTGTTTGAAATTGTCTCCGTGAGTATCCCACCCGCCGCCGGCCTGAACGGCCACGAACGAGACGCCCGACTCGACAAGCCTGCGAGCCAGCAGGCAGCTTTGTCCCAGGTCGTTGCGACCGTACTCGTCACGCAGCTTGTCGTGTTCCTGTTTGATGTCGAAGGCCCGAACGGCTTTGTCATTTGTCACCATCTGCAGGGCGTCGCGGTAGAACGTGTCGAGCCCGTCGATGTCACCGTTGAGGTCGATGTCCCGTCGGATCTGATCGAGCTGACCGAGCAGGCCTCGCCGCCGATCGAGTCGGTTGTTGTCGACTTTCCCCGGCAGCTTCAGGTTGCGAACCTGAAACCCGTCGGAGTTCGGATCGCTCTCCGGCGAGAACGGGTTGTACGACGCGCCGAGGTAGGCCGCTTTGCCCAGCCCGAGTGCTCGCGGCAGATTGACGTAAGCCGGCAGTCCCGGATCGTTCGCACCCTGCAGCCGCGCGACGACCGAGCCCATTGCCGGGTAAATGTTGTCGTTGACTTCGATCGTCGGCTGGTATCCGGTCAGCATCCACTGCGAACCCATTCCGTGACCGGCGTTGGTGTGAAAGGCCGACCGCACGATGGCCAGCTTGTCCATCATCTGAGCCTGCAACGGCAGGTGCTCGCTGATCTGGATGCCGCTGACATTGGTTGGGACCGGACGGAACTCGCCACGTACCTCGGTGGGTGCCGTCGGCTTTAAATCGTACATGTCGAGATGGCTTGGCCCGCCGGCCAGCCAGACCAGAATTACGGATTTCTTCCGGACAGGCCTGCCTTCCGCGGCGGCCGCTTGACGCGCCCTCAGAAGACCGGGGAGCGTCAATCCGCCAATGCCGAGTGAACCAACTCGCAGCACGCTCCGTCGCGATGTCGGGTGACTGAATTCGAGCATGAATGTTGCCCCTGTATTTGACTTCGGACCGGTTCTCACGGTCCGTTCACTTCGGATCGCCGGTGGAATCCGGCCGGCTTTGATCAGTGGTTAAACAGAAATTCTTTGCTGTTGACGATCGTCCAGAGGATGTCTTCCAGCGCCTGCCGTTTGTCTTCCTGAGATTCTACATATTTGACTGATGTCTCACGCTCACGATCGTGCGGTCGCCGGGCGAAAGCACTCAGATAGAGCTCGTCGATGATTTCTGGTATCGGCTTTTTGTCGGCGACGAGTTTCGCGATTCGTCCGTCGCCGCTCGACAGCTTGTTTTCGAGCTCATCCGAATTGGCGAGCAGCAGCACCTGAGCCAGCGTCGCGCCGCTCGAACGTTCGCACTCGCAGCCGGACACGCGCTTCGGTCGGTCGAACGTGTCGAGGAAGTACGAACCGAACCCCTCGTGCGGCAGGTCGACGGCGCGGGCGGAGTCGGCGATGTTCCCGAAACGTGTTCGGGTGCCGGTCGTTTGATCCACGGCGTCCAGAAGAACTTCCGCGATCAGGCGTCGCGCGTAGAACCTCGCGAAGTTCTGACGGTCATCTTTGTTGTGTTCGGTCGGAGCGGACGACAATTGATAAACGCGGCTGTTGACCAGTGTTCGAACGATGTGTCGCACATCGAATTTGTGGTCGACGAAATCTTTCGCCAGCGCATCAAGCAGTTTCGGATTTGAAGGAGGATTGCTCTCCCGCATGTCGTCCACTTCGTTGACCAGGCCGCGGCCCATGAAGTGTCCCCACAACCGATTGACCAGAACGCGGGCAAAGAACGGGTTGTCCGGCTTCGCCATCCAGTCAACGAGGGCATGCCGCGGATCGTCTTCCGGTGTGAACTTGCCGTACTCGCCATCCAGGAATTTCGGTTCGGGCACTTTTCCGGTGAGCGGATTCTTCTCGCCGGTGGTGACACTGGATGAGGCGAAATACGGCGGAGGCTGACCGAAGCTTTTGCGGCCCAGTCGGGTGAAGAACCCCGCGAGTCCGTAATAGTCTTCCTGCCCCCATCGTTCGTACGGGTGGTGGTGACACCGGGCACACTGCAGCCGAATGCCGAGGAACACCTGAGCCGTGTCGGCGGTCACGGAGTGCAACTGATCGTCGCGCGTCTGCCAGTACCAGTTGATCGCCGGTGCGTCCTGCCATTCTCCGGCGGCCGCGACCACGCCGCGGACGAATTCGTCGTACGGGCGGTTGCGGGCGATCATGTCCTTAATCCAGTTATGAAACGCGTAAGATGCCTGGTCGGCTCCGGCCAGCTTCGAGTTCCGCAGAATCGCTCCCCACCGCATTGCGAAGTAGGCCGGGTAGTCAGGCGAGTCGAGCAGCCGATCGATGACCTCCCGGCGTTTGCTGCCGGAATTGTCTTCCATGAAGGCACGAGTCTCCTCGACGGTCGGCAGTCGACCGCAAAGATCGATTGTGAGTCGTCTTAGAAAAGTCGCGTCGTCGCTGAGCGGCGATGGCTGCAGACCAAGCTTCATCCACTTTTCTGCGGCCAGCTCATCGACGTAATTGTTGGCGGTGAATTCAGGGAGTGAGTCGAGACTTTTGCCGTGAGGAACGATCGCCTGAAACACAGCGACGTGTCCGACGTAGCGGACCATGA
>ERZ891418.574-NODE-574-length-12336-cov-21.516489_pt1 | contig 12336 bp, 17 predicted proteins | sample MGYA00521236_ERZ891418 | MGnify/ENA primary metagenome ERZ891418 (study PRJEB32303, sample SAMEA104408696) | aquatic metagenome | biome: Brackish water; feature: Chemocline; material: water | place: Baltic Sea | collected 2014-10-18T10:34:00 | depth 100 m ... | reverse complement strand
AAAATTATTTAAATTTTTATTTTCTAAAAAGGAAAAAAGCTATACCAATGAAAATGAAATTATTAGTGAATTTATACCACAGGAAGAAATAAAAAGCTTAATCCAGGAAGACTTACCTTTTATTAAAAATGAAAATAAAATTGATAGTAAAAAGATAAAATTTAAATTACCAGCTTTAGATTTATTAAAAATTCCAACTCAAAAAGAGAGAGAAAAGCTGAGAGACGAAGATTATATAGATAGTGAATTCTTAGAAAAGATTCTTCTAGACTTTGGTGTTAATGGTAATATTAAAAAAGTTAGTCATGGACCTGTTGTAACTTTAAATGAGTTTGAGCCAGCAGCTGGCGTTAAAGTTTCAAAAATCATTAATCTTTCAGATGATATCGCTAGAAATACTAGCTCTGAATCAGCTAGAATTGCTACCATACCCGGTAGAAGTACTGTTGGTATAGAATTACCTAACTCAAGCAGAGAAAATGTTTACCTTAGTGAAATACTTTCAAGCAACGATTTCAATAAAAAAGATATTAGATTACCAATCGCACTTGGGAAAAATATTTCAGGCATTCCTGTCGTTGGTGATTTGGCGTCAATGCCTCATTTATTAATAGCTGGTACTACAGGATCAGGTAAGTCTGTTTGCATTAATACCATTATTCTCTCTCTTCTTTACAGACACACACCTGATAAATGTAAGTTCATATTAATAGATCCTAAAATGTTGGAATTATCTACTTATGAAGGAATACCTCATTTGTTATGTCCTGTTATTACAGAAGCCAAAAAAGCTGCCTCTGTTTTGGGCTGGGTTGTTAAAGAAATGGAAAATAGATACCGACTTATGACAAAAGAAGGTGTTCGTAATATCGATGGGTATAATGCAAAACATACTTTGGCTATGCCTTATATTGTGGTGGTTGTTGATGAAATGTCTGATCTGATGTTAGTTGCTGGAAAGGAGATAGAAAATTATATCCAAAAACTATCTCAAATGGCAAGAGCCGCTGGGATTCACATTATAATGGCAACACAAAGACCTAGTGTTGATGTAATTACAGGAACCATTAAAGCAAACTTCCCAACAAGAATTTCTTTTCAGGTAACCTCTAAAATTGATAGTAGGACAATCTTGGGGGAACAAGGGGCCGAACAATTACTTGGGAAGGGAGATATGCTTTATATGTCTTCTGCTAATCGAATAGTTAGAATTCATGCCCCTTTTGTCTCCGAAAATGAAATTGAAAAAGTAAACAATTATTTAAGAGCGCAAGCAGAACCAAATTATATAGATGAAATTTTAAGTTTTGCAGATGAAAAAGAAGTTGGTGATAATGCATCAGACGCGGGAGATAAAGATGAGTTATATCAAGCAGCATTAGATATAATTAGGTCTGAAGGTAAAGCATCTACCTCGTTTTTACAAAGAAAATTACAAATAGGATACAATAGAGCTGCAAGAATAATAGATATGATGGAGGCTGATGGGATTGTTAGTAAAGCAAACCATGTTGGCAAAAGAGATGTCTTATAATGCTTAGGATAATAATAATATTCATTGCACTAAACCTTTATAATCCCGCACTAACATCCATGAGGGAAGATATAATTTCTAAAATGCAAATTACCAATAATTTGAGTTTTAATTTTATTCAAACTGTAGATGATAAAAGTGAAAATGGTAAATGTATTTTAGAATATCCAAAAAAAATTTATTGTGAGTACGATGATGCAAATAAAAAAATTATTGTATCAAATGGAAAATCTTTAGTAATCAAGACTAGTAACAAGGGTAGCTATTATATTTATCCTCTTGATAAAACTCCGTTAGAGTATTTACTAGATAAAGAGTATCTAATTTCTAAAATACAAATGTTAGAGCCAAGAGATATTGATGGTAAATATCTAAATTTTAAAATTTTTGAAAATAATAATGAAATTAATATTTTTTTTGATAAGAAAAGTCTAAACTTGATTGGATGGCAAACAGAAGATATATACCAAAACTTGAGTGTTACTTTTATTTCCTCAGTTAAAATAAATCAAAAAATAAATGAAAAAAAATTTATGCTGCCACAAAATAACTAAATATTTTATCTTATTAGAGTTTCAGTTTTAAAAATCTTCATTCCTCTTGCTAAATAATTTTTTAAAGCATTTTTATGATCTAAGGAGCAGGTATGCACCCAGACTCTTCTTGATCCCAAAATAAACGAGTTTTTAATTGCTTCACTAAGAAGATATCCTCCAAATTTTTTTCCAAAATATTCTTCTAAAATTCCAAAATAAGCTATTTCTGCCTCTTTACTGCTTTCATTAAATAACAGTTCAAAATAGCCAGCAATTTCATTTTTCTCTTTAAGAATATAAGTATAAAGATTTTCATTAGACACATAATCTATCCAATTTAAATCTGTCCAAACAAGCCTATCAACCCACTGACAATTCTTACCAATGTTTTTATAAAAAAATTTATTTAATTGAAAATCTTTGGGATTAACTAATTCTACAGAGCTATTTTCAGGGGATACTTTTACTTCTTTAAAATCTTTCAGAGATTTAATTTCTAAGTAATTTCTAAAAATCTTTTCTGTCACTCAACCATTTTTCCTATTTTTTCACCTCCAAATAGGTGAAAGTGTAAGTGGGGAACTTCTTGTCCTCCATGTTCTCCCAGGTTAGTAAGTGCTCTATAACCTTTGCCAGTATCTGCTGATACCCCCAATATCCTTGATACTTCTGTAATTGCCTTACTTATGGCAACTATTTCTTGGTCAGAGGCTTTTTGATTAAAGTCATCTAAGTCAATATATTCACCCTTGGGTATTATAAGCGCATGAATTTTTTTTTGTGCCTGAATGTCATAAAAAGAAAGAACATATTCATTTTCAAAAATTTTTTTACAAGGAATTTCTTTTCGTAAGATTTTAGCAAAAATATTATTTTTGTCGTAACTCATTTTCTATTATTTTTTTCTTCAATACCAGATTGATTTTTTCTATTTTCCAATTCTTTCAAAACATCTTCAAACTTAATATTGGCTACTTCCAGTGTGACTAATAAATGATAAATTGTATCTGCAGCTTCATGAACTACGTTAGAATTGTCATTTAAAGCCTCTGTAAGCTCTCCAAACTCTTCTTGCATCTTGTCTATGCACTTAGTTAAGCCACCAGATAATAGTGAAGAAGTATATGATTTATCTTCATCTTTATTTTTTCTATCTCTTATAGTTTTTACTAAATCTAATAGATTTTCTGACATGTCTAAATCCTAACTGGAATTCCTTTTGAATTCAAATATTGTTTAGCTTCATGAATTGAGTGTGTTCCATAATGAAAAATCGAAGCCGCTAAAACAGCACTAGCGTTCCCCAATTTAATACCCTCTACTAGGTGATCAAGGTTTCCTACTCCGCCTGAAGCAATCACGGGTATATTAACTGTCGAGGATATCCTAAAAATTAAATCATTATCATAACCAATTTGAGTGCCGTCTCTATCCATGGATGTAACTAGTAGTTCCCCTGCTCCACTATCTTCCATTTTTTTAGCAAATTCTATCGCATCGAGGCTTGTGTTGTTTCTTCCACCGTGAGTAAAAATCTCCCATTTATTACCATTTTTTTTAGCATCTATTGCAACAACAATGCACTGTGAGCCAAATTTTTTTGAACTTTCAATTATTATTTCAGGATTTTGAACTGCAGCAGTATTGATTGAAACTTTATCTGCTCCACAATTTAATAGTTTATTAATATCATCAACTCCCCTGACTCCTCCTCCAACTGTTAATGGTACAAAGCATTTCTTGGAAGTTCTTTTTACTACATCATAAATTGTATCTCTATTTTCATTAGAAGCAGTAATATCTAAAAAACAAATTTCATCAGCACCACCATCACTATAAATTTTAGCTTGCTCGACTGGATCGCCCGCATCTTTTAAATCTATAAAATTAATTCCCTTAACAACTCTCCCATTTTTAACATCTAGACAGGGTATAATTCTATTTTTAAGCATCTAATTCTCTCACTAATTCTTCTAATTTAATATCACCATCATATATGGCTTTACCAACAATTATTCCTTCAATATTTTTTAAACCTTTTGCTTTTTTAATATCATCCATTGAAGACACGCCTCCAGAAATAATTACTGGGCAATTAGAAACATTGGCAACAATAGTTGTTTCTTCAAAATTAGGGCTTTGTTTGGTACCATCTCTGTTTATGTCAGTATAAATTAATCTACTGGCACCATAATCATTTACTTCTTTTAAAAAATCTAAAGTGAGTAGATTAGAGTTTTCCTTCCATCCTGAAACTGACAGATATCCATCTTTAGCATCTAGCCCTAAGGCAATTTTATTTGGAAATTTTTGACATGCTTCTTTTAAAAAATTCTTATCTTTTATAGCTGCACTTCCTAAAATAACTTTCTCAACTCCCACATCTGTGTATTTTTGAATACTATCAATGGTTCTAACGCCTCCACCTACTTCAATTTTTAAATCAAATTTATGAACTATTTCTTTAATAACATCTAAGTTAACTGTCTCTCCAGTTAAGGCACCGTCTAAATCAACAATATGTAAATTTTTAAAGCCATGATCTTTGTATTTACCAGCTTGATCAATCGGTGATATTTTATATTCAGTTTTGTTATTAAAGTCTCCTTTAATTAATCTCACACATTTTTTATCTTTAATATCAATAGCTGGAAATATTTTCATATTTATAAATTCAAAAAATTTTCTATAATTTTAAGTCCTAATTTATCACTTTTTTCAGGGTGAAATTGAGTTCCAAAGATATTTTCTTTTTCAACTGAGCAAACAATATTTGATGAATAATCTGTTGTTGCAGAAATTACACTTTTATCTTCTGGAATAAATTCGTAGCTGTGCACAAAGTACATGTGTGATTTATTTTTTATATCCTTAAAAATCTTACTTTCTTTAATAATATTAATTTCATTCCAGCCAATATGTGGAAGTTTGAATTTATTATTTTGGTTATCAATCTTTGATACTTTTCCTGAAATCCAACCAAGTCCTTTTGTTTCAGTTTGTTCATAACCAATATTTGCAAACATCTGTAAACCAACACAAATTCCAAGAAGTGGTTTTTTATTGTTAATTGCAAATTCGTTTAGAGTGTCAACTAAACCATTTATGCTATTTAATGCATCAACACAGCTTTTAAACGATCCCTGCCCCGGCAAAACCACCTTATCACTTGATTTAATTTTATTTAAATCTGAAGTTACTTCGATATTAACTTTGTCTTTAGCAACTTCTTTAAAGGAATTTATTACAGAGCTGATGTTTCCTGAATTATAATCAACAATTGTGACATTCATTAAACTTATAATGAGCCTTTAGTTGATGGAATGCTCTTCTTATTTCTAGGATCTATTTCTAAAGCTGTTCTTAATGACCTTGCTAGAGCTTTAAAGCAAGACTCAATTATGTGATGACTATTGTCTCCATAAATATTTTCCATATGCAGCGTTATTCCTGCTGATTGAGAAAATGCCTGAAACCATTCTTTAAAAAGTTCCGTATCCATTTCTCCAAGCCTTTCTACTTTAAGCTTAACCTTCCATATTAAATAAGGTCTATTAGAAACATCAATTGCAACTCTTGTTAACGTTTCATCCATTGGTATTATTGCATGGGCATACCTTCTAATTCCGGCAAAATTTTTTAGGGCTTTCTTTAAAGCCTCACCTATGGCAATTCCTGTATCTTCTGTTGTGTGGTGAAGATCTATATGAGTGTCACCTTTTGCTTTAACTTTTAAATCAATCAGTGAATGCTTTGATAGTTGTTCCAGCATGTGATCTAGAAAACCTATTCCAGTATCAATTTTATATTGACCTTTGCCATCAATATTAACTTCAACACTAATGCTGGTTTCTTTTGTTTTTCTGGAAACTTTTCCTATTCTGCTCATAATATATAATACGTATATAGAGATTAAGTTACTATATCAATATTTGCAATTTACTACTTGAAGATTAAAAATTAATATCCATTTATAATCAATGACTACGATAGTGCTTATTAGAAAAAATAACGAAGTTGTGGTTGCTGGAGATGGTCAAGTCAGCATGGGAAATACTGTAATAAAAAGCACTGCTGCAAAAGTTAGAAAAATTGAAAAAAGAAATGTGATTGCAGGATTTGCTGGGTCTACTGCGGATGCTTTAACTCTATTTGAAAGATTAGAGGCTAAACTTGAAAAACATGCTGGGAATCTTCCTAGAGCTGCTGTTGAGTTAGCTAAAGACTGGCGAACTGATAAATATTTAAGAAGATTGGAAGCTTTAATGGCTATTGCAGATAAAGAACATAGTTATATAATTTCTGGTACAGGTGATGTTCTTGAGCCAGAAGGTGATGCAATAGGTATAGGTTCAGGTGGAAATTATGCGCTGGCTGCTGCTAAAGTTTTATTAGATATGGATTTAAGTGCAGAAGAGATTGCACGAAAAGCAATTAAAATTGCATCTGAAATTTGTGTATTTACTAATGACAATATCAAAATTGAAAAAATTTAATGGAAGATACAAACGTTACTCCCTTCCCAAAAGAAAAAATTAAAAAAGATGATGGTTCTCTAGTTAGCTCTTTATCGCCTAGAGAAATAGTTTCAGAATTAGACAGATATGTGGTTGGTCAAAATAAAGCGAAAAAAGCAGTAGCTATAGCTCTAAGAAATAGGTGGAGAAGGCAGGCTTTAAAAGGTGAAATGAAAAATGAAGTTTTGCCTAAAAATATTTTAATGATTGGACCAACAGGTGTTGGAAAAACTGAAATTTCTAGAAGACTATCTAAATTAGCAGAAGCTCCTTTTGTAAAAGTAGAAGCAACAAAATTTACAGAGGTTGGTTATGTTGGAAGAGATGTTGAGCAGATTATAAGAGACTTGCTTGAAATTGCTATTGCCATGGAAAAAGTAAAAAAAAGAAAAGAAGTACATGCAAAAGCACAAAAGCTGGCTGAGGAAAAAGTTTTAGATGCTTTGGTTGGTAATAAAGCAAGCCTTGCAACAAGAGAAAGTTTCAGAAAAAGATTAAGAGATGGTGATTTGGATGACAATGAAATTGAGATTGAAGTAAATGACAGTGGTTCTCAAGCTTCATTTGAAATTCCTGGTATGCCAGGAGCTAATATTGGCATGATAAATATTGGCGAAATGATTGGAAAATCAGTTGGTAATAAACAAAAGAAGAAAAAAATGTCTGTTAAAGAATCTCATGAAATTTTAATCAATGATGAGGCTGATAAATTAATTGAGGAAGATAAAATTATTAAGTCTGCAAAAAATTCAACTGAAAATAATGGAATAGTTTTTTTAGATGAAATTGATAAAATTTCAGGAAGAGCAGATAGGGTTGGGGGAGATGTTTCTAGAGAAGGAGTTCAAAGAGATTTACTTCCTTTGATTGAAGGAACAACCGTCAGCACTAAATATGGCCCTATTAAAACAGATCATATTTTATTTATTGCATCCGGTGCATTTCAACTTGCAAAACCTTCTGATCTTTTACCTGAACTTCAGGGTAGATTACCTATAAGGGTTGAGCTTGAGGCTTTAACAAGTGATGACTTTAAAAGAATTCTTAAAGAACCTGACTTTAGTTTAATTAAGCAATATGTTGCTTTATTAAAAACAGAAAATGTAGAATTAGAATTTTCTGATGACGGAATAGATGCTATCGCTAATATGGCTTCGGAAGTTAATTCTACGGTAGAAAATATAGGGGCAAGACGACTACATACAATCATTGAAAGAATTTTAGAAGATATTAGTTTTACAGCAACTGATAGAGCTGGTGAAAAAATTATAATTAATTCTGAATATGTGAAGCAAAATTTAGATGAACTTGTTAAAGATACTGATTTATCTAAATTTATTCTCTAATAAATTATTTTAATTTAAATTTGTTTTTAAGATAAATATAAAAAGCCCCACTTCCACCATCCTCAATTTTAGCATCTGTACTTTCTATAATCATTTTCATTAAATTTTTATTAGATTCTATAAACTCAGGAACTGAATATTTTAATATGCTTAAATTCTTTGAAAGATAAGGATTTTCAACATTTTTAGACCTCAAACCCTTGCCTGTAATTACTATAATTTTAGTAACACCTTCTTCAAAACATTTTTTAATAAAGCGTTCTATAGCTTTATTTGCATCCTCAAGAGTAAAACCATGAAGATCTATTTTTTTTATCTTTTCGTGTCTTATATTTTTTTTAGCAACAAAATCTTTATTTGGTATTTTTTCATTATTTTTTAGAAAATTTTCCCAATCTTCTTTATCTTTATCTGAAATTTTCTTTATCAATTACGTAAGTGTGTCTATTAGTAGCCAATTAGGGTTTGTTGATTTTAGATCTTTTGAGAAAACCCAAGTATCATAGACAGTTTTAACTTTTTCACTATCTCCAGAAATGATTTTTTTCTCTTTATCTTTTACGCAGGTAATTATCTCACTAACAAAATCTACCGTAACCTCTAAACTGTTTTCTATTTTTTTATGGGTTTTAACTGCTGCTGATTTAATTCCAATAAATGTTATTTCGGCAAACTGGCCTTTACTTTCTCTATCTTGAAGGGCTTCTTTAAATTGATCATAAATTTTTTTACTCAAAAGTGGCTTACTAGCTACCAGTTTATTGTCACTATCACTAAAGTCTGTGATAATTGTTTCATAAGCAATTTTTGCACCTTTTAAAAATTCTTTTTGTGCTGCTTCATCAAAATTTTCACTAACTGGTTTTGTGGTTATGTTTATTTTTTGAAATTCTTTCCCAAATTGTGGAGGAATTTTTCCTTCAAAACCTGTTTTTTTTCCAAGTATTCCTCTTAAACGTAGAAATATAAAACCTGCAATCATTGCTAAAAGAATAATATCGATGTATTCAAAACTATAATTCATAATTTAATAATATTTACTATGTTGATTAATTACAACTAGCAATTTAGACTAAGGACAAATGAACACATTTTTGTTATTAATAATTGGTGTCCCCATTATTGAGATTTATTTATTTATCAAGTTGGGCTCTCAAATAGGTGCTTTTAATACAATTTTACTAATTTTTATTACTGCATTTTTTGGCATTGTTTATGCCAGATATGAGGGTTTTAACACTTTACGGTCAGGAATGTCCCAAATTGTAAAAAATGAACTTCCAGTTTATGAAATTATTTCAGGTGCAGCATTAGCGTTTGCAGCACTACTTTTAATTTTACCTGGTTTTGCTACAGACCTTTTGGGTTTACTAATAATATTTCCACCAACAAGAAAATTGATATTTAAAAAAGTATCAATTAAACAAAAGCCTATAAATAAAAAACAAAATTTTATTAATGGTGAATTTGAAGATATAGAGGATGAAAATGACCGAAAACTTTAAAATAATTGGCAGTTTTATAAAAGATATGTCAAGTGAAACACCTGATGCTCAAACATTTATATTTGTAAGAGATAAAATTTCTAAATATCGACTTAATATTGATATTACCTCCAAGGCTGTAAAAAATGGAATTATTGAGGTAAACACAATAATAAAATTTGCAGACCAGCCAGAAATTTTAAAGAAAGCACACTTTGAAATAACTTACACTTCTATTGTTAAGGTTGATGAAAAAATTTCTGATAAAAAAGAAATGGAAAAAATTATTTTGTGTGACGTGCCAAATAAAATCTACCCTGACCTAGAAAGAATATTTTTAAATTTATTAACAGATTCTGGCTACCCTGGAATAAAATTTGAAAAAAAAATTGATTTTACGGAATTATATAAACAAAGAGCTAATTAAAAAAATTTTTCTTCAAACTGCTTTTTAAATATTCCTTATGTAGCTTAAGTTCTTCCTCTGTCGGTTTAATAACTTTCTTATAATACTGATTAATATCGTTAGAGTTTATTATTGTTTTTTCATTGTCTTCATTTTTAAAATTTAGTGTGGGCTCTTTTTGGTCTAATAGATTAATATAAACTTTCGCTAATAAATCACAGTCTATAAGAGCAGTGTGTTGGGTTCGCTTAGAATTGTCTACACGATATCTTTTACACAACGCATCAAGACTTATTGGTGAACCAGGAAACTTATCTCTAGCTAAAGCAAGTGTATCAACAACATTTTTACTGTCTAATTTTTCCTTACCCAGTAATGCTAATTCGTTATTTAAGTGTGATAAATCAAATTCAGCATTATGAATTACTAGTCTCTTATTTTCTATAAAATTTAAAAAATCTTCTACTACTTCCGAAAATTTTTTTTGTGTAGATAAAAATTCGTCTGTATAGCCATGAACCTCCAGTGCTTTTTCAGAAACTTTTCGTTCAGGGTTAAGGTAACAGTGAAATCTATTTTTAGTTGGAACCAAGTTGTCTAATTCTATACAGCCAATTTCTACCACTCTGTGTCCTTCTCTGACGGACAACCCAGTTGTTTCCGTGTCTAATACAACTTCTTTCATTTTATATAATTTCTTTTATTATTTTTTTTATACTTTTCTTAACAGATCTATTAGTAAAATTATTTTTAATTATATAGTTGGACTTTTTCTTTTTAAAACTCAATGGGAGCTGAATTTTTTTAAATTTATTAAATAAGCTGATATTAAAATTATCTCTTTTTTTTAATCTCTTTATAATTTCAGATTTTTTGGGCTGAACAAAAATTAAAATATCGTCTTTTTTATTTAGCTTATTTTCCAATAAAAGAGGTATGTCCAAAACAACAGCTTCATATTTTTTATTATTTTTTAAAAATATATTCATTTTTTTTCTAATCTCTGGATGAATAATTTTTGTAATTTTTTTTAAATTTAATTCATCTTCAATTATGGCTTTTATAATTTGATCTTTTTTGACAGGAAATGATAAAAAATATTTAGGTAGTTTTTTTTTTAACTTTTTAAAACATTGCTTATTCGTTTTATAAATTTTAGCGACCTCAAAGTCTGCATTAAAAACTGGGAAATTAAAAAGTTTTGCTATGTGACTTTTCCCAGATCCTATATCTCCCACTAGGGCTATTCTAATCATAAGCTTAGTAAATTAAGGGTTTCTGTGTCTATTTCTGGTAAAATTCCGTGCCATATAAAAAAGGCTTTTTGTGCTTGATGAATAAACATGGTCTTTCCATTTTCTACTTGGCCTCCAAAAATTTTAGCTTTTTTTAGAAAGTTTGTTTCTTCTGGATTATAGATCACGTCGTAGAAAAATTTATTTCTGCTAATTTTTTCATAATCTATTTTAATTTCATCTTTTTCATTCAGGCCAATACTTGTGGCATTTATAATAATGTCAAAATCAATCATTTTTCTCCATTCTACTATCTCTAGTTCTGGAAAAAAATTTTTCATCTCAACAGCCTTTGCTTCAGTTCTATTGGTTATAAAAATTTTCTTTATTTGTAGTTTTTTTAAGGCAATAATGATGGAAGGAACTACCCCACCCGCACCAATGATAAGTGCTGTTTTATTGTTGATTATTTGCCTTGTTGTTTCTAAAGCAATTTTAAAACCCTCAATATCTGTATTGTCTCCTATAATTTTGTCTTTTATTTTATAAATGGTATTTACAGATTGAGATTTATTAGCCTCATCAGTTAATACATCTAAAAAAGGTATGATTTTTTTTTTGAACGGAACGGTTACATTTATTCCGTGAATCTTTTCTTCCCTAATTTCTAAAATTATTTTTTTTAACCCCCCTTCTTCTAAAAGTTTTTTTTCATATGATGCTTTTATATTGTTTTTTTTAATCCAATAATTATGAAGTTTTGGTGACAACGAATGTTCTATTGGGTTTCCAACAACTAAAAATTTTTTGCTCATTGTAATACGTTTAAATAATCTTTTATTTGTTTTATAGGAAGTCCCATGATGGTGTCTTCATCCCCCTCAATTTTAGAGAATAAATTTCTCCCCTCACCTTCAATTTGATATACGTTGTATGAATAAAGGGCGTCGTCTGTAATTTTCATTAAATAGCTCTCCAGTTCTAAAAGAGTCATATTTTTCATCGTTAATGATGCTTTATCCGTATAGTTCCAAATCATGGAACCACCCCTAGAAATGCAAACTGAACTTACTAATTGATGTGTTTTTCCATTTAATTTGTTAAGTATTTCAAGAGCTTCTACCCTATTGGTGGGCTTTGATATTATTTTTCCCTCTAGATCAATAACACTGTCTGCCCCCAAAACTATTTCATCAATAAATTTTTGGCTAATTTTATTTGCTTTTAATTCTGCTAGATTTTTTGAAATAATTGTTGGTGTTGCTTTTTCTTTTAACA
>ERZ891418.573-NODE-573-length-12337-cov-7.049666_pt1 | contig 12337 bp, 9 predicted proteins | sample MGYA00521236_ERZ891418 | MGnify/ENA primary metagenome ERZ891418 (study PRJEB32303, sample SAMEA104408696) | aquatic metagenome | biome: Brackish water; feature: Chemocline; material: water | place: Baltic Sea | collected 2014-10-18T10:34:00 | depth 100 m ... | reverse complement strand
ACTGCATCGCTGCGAGCGCCATGTCGAGCTTCTTGCCCTGAGCGGCCATGCACAGTCCGTTCGACTGGCTGGACCGACCGATCAGGCCGTCGAACTGGTCATCGCCAAGGAACGTGCCATCGACGTTGCCGGCGGGGTGACCGGAGAGTCGCTGCGCGGCTTGACGTTGAATGTCCATCGCGACCTCGCGACGGCTTGCCGGAGCGGCCAGCCGAACTCGCGGATCCCAGTTCGGATGAGTGGCGAACCACGCCATCGATTCGGCGTTAAAGCCCTCCATCGCGACGGCGGGCAGAACTTCTGTGAACTGGTTGAAGTAGTGCCGAATCCAGCCATCGGTGAGGATGATGTCCGCATCCAGAATCTCGCCGGTCATCGGGTTGACGCGGCTGGGTCCGATCGCCGTGCCGATGTCGTTGTTCAGCCAGCGAATAAAGTTGTACCGGACGTCTTCCGGATCGAGGTCCATGTTTCGCCCGGTCTGAGCGTCCTGGTAATCGACCTCAATCGCGTTCAGAAAACCGATTTTCTCGTAGGCTTTGTTCCAGGAGAGAATTCCTTCGCGGACCCAGCGTCGGTAGCGGACCGGAACCGTGTGACTCATGTAAAAAGTAATCGGCGTGACCGGCGGGCTGAGTGCCAGCTTGGGATCCCGCTTCTGCAGATTCCAGCGCGTGATGTATCGCGTCCTGGTTTCTGTGTCTTTGTATTTCCCGAGGTCCGTGTAGCTGGTCGTGAAGTAGCCGATTCGAGCATCCGCCGCCCGCGGTTTGTAACCGGGGCTCGATGTGATCAGGCTGATCGAGTAATGCAGCGTCTTGAGCGTTCCGCCAGGAACACGCTTTCCGGACACGGGCGTCGAGTGGGCTGCGACCGGCGCCTCAAAAGCGATTTCGACGTTCTGCGGAAACGCCTTCGCCTTTTTCACGGTGACCAGAAACGGGTTGGCGATCCGGCCAATGCTGCCGAAAAAGAAGCTTGACTGATTAACGAGCAGCGAATTCAAATCGATGACCGGACCACCAGTCGGGCCGAGCGTCAGGATCGGCACGTCGAGCAACACCTGGTCGGTAAAGAGCCGCTTGACCGAGGCCTGCGATTCCTCGTCGCCAGTGGATCGCGTGTCGATCTGCGGAGAGATCATCGCCAGTCGTTTGCCGTAGCGACGCCAGTAGAAGTAGAGGTCACCCTGCTGGTATCCGGCAAAGCCATCTCCGCTTGCCACTGTCATGGCGATGAAATATCGCTGCGAGACGAAGCTGGCCGGAAGTTCGGCGAGCAACTGCTGCTCTTTCTTGTGCTTGTAGAGGGTGTAGAGAGACTGCGAATTGTCGGCTGTTGATACGACTTTCGTGTATTCAGCCAGCACGGTTGCATGGGGTGGGAAATCCGGCTTGGGAGGCGTGGGCGTCTGGCCGAACACCGAAGCCGAACTGGAGAGAGCGACCAGCAACGCGAGGCTGCCGGTAATCGAGAGACGCGGTCGATTCATCATGTCTGTTCCTGGTGTCTCGTGAAAGAACGAAGGCTGCCGCCTGGCAGCGGGACGTTTCCTGATCAAACTGGCCGAGAGAACTCAGCGCGTGGGCAGGAGCGGGTAGACGCAGCAGGAGAGAATCTGCCGTCAATCTTCGTGCAGTCCACCTGAATTGCCCAGGCCCTCGATTCTACATCTCAGTCGACGGCTCTGACTATCGTTGAGGCGGGCCAGACTCCAAAAGAACCGTGGAATCAGCGCGAAGCCGGGAAATGGCACGACGAAGCGGTTGGGGCGAAGTGTTGAGCGAAGAGAACACTCAGCCCACATGTACGACAACGCAGGTCACGTTGTCTTTCGAGCCGCCATCCAGTGCGGCCTGGACGATCGCTTCGGCAGCCTGTTGAGGATCGTCGACGGAACCCAGAAGTTGCTGGATTTCCGCATCCCCGATCCCGTCTGTCACTCCGTCCGAGCAGATGAAGTAACGATCGCCGGATTCCGGTTTGACCTCTTTGGCGTCTGCTCCGGCTCCGCCCTCTTTTGACCCGAGATAACGGTAAAGCACGTTGCGATAGCGGTGCGTTGCGGCTTCTTCTTCGGTGATCGTTCCCGCCTCGACGAGAGCCCGCGTCAGCGAATGGTCCGTTGTGAGCTGCTTGAACTCACCACCGCGAAGCTGGTAAACGCGGCTGTCCCCGATTCCGCCCACGTAAAACTGATCGGCCACGGCCACGATGAACGTGATCGTCGTGCCCATGTTGTGGTAATTCGGATCGATCTCGCTAAGGGCGAGGATTTCGGCGTTCGCTTCGCCGATCGCTTCGTCGATGTTGGCGCTGACGGTCTTTGCGTCCTGCCCGTCAAAATTAATGAGGGCGTTGAGTCGTTTCGGAACGATTTCTGTCGCGAGCGCACTGGCCTTCTCGCCGGCGCATTGACCACCCATCCCATCGGCGACGATGAAGAACCGGCCGGCCTCGTCAACCGCGAGCGCGTCTTCGTTGTTCTCGCGATAATTTCCGACAACGCTGAGGTGTCCGAATTTCAAATTCAGCATAAGTGTTCGTACAGCGAATTCGTCAGGGCAGTAATGTCCCGACGAGATCGGTGATTCCCAAAGTGGTCGCGCTGATCAGCAACTCTCCCGCTTCAAATCCGGCGCTGGTTCCGAGCAGCCGGTTCTGACTTTCCACCAGCGTAAATACCCGCTGCTTGGTGGGAGGAAACTGAGTCTGGTAGGCCCGGATGGCCTCCAATTTTACGGACAACGTGTCCGAAATATCTACGACAAAATGCCCGGAGCCAGCGGGAGCCTCCAGTGTGCCAAACCCCAGCGGGTACCACAACTGCTTCGAAACCACGTGGACCGGCAACCCGTCAAAATCGTCGTCCCACTTGCACAGTCGCGAGTAGAAAATGCCCGCATCGGTAATCTGCATTGCCTGCCAGTGATCGGGCGAGGCCATCGGCGTTTTCGCCGCGATCCCCATCACGATCCGTGGCCGGAACTTGCGAAACACTTTGCCCAACTCCACCCGAGCCTCAAAGCTGTCAAACAGCCGCCGGTTCGGCAGGTCGAGCGTGATCCGCTCGTGAACTCCGAGCAGTTCCGCCGCTTTTCGAGCTTCCTCCAGCCGCTCGTCCGGCCCCGAGCTCAGCGGCGTCGGCTCGCCATCGGTCAGGTCCACGATCCCGACCCGATGTCCCTGCTTGACCAGCTTCGCCAGCGTCCCTCCGACGGCAATCTCAACATCGTCCGGGTGAGCCCCGACGGCAATCACATCCAGCGGTTCGGGAAGTTCGAGCGACATCGAAATCGGAAATGAGAGCACGAGGCAAAGTCTGAAATCAAGCGTTTCAACGGCGAATTGCCAATACTGTTCGGCACGGCCTCAGCGTCGGTCGTTTAACGACTCTGTGTCATAAAACTGCATATCGCATCGTCAAGCAGGAACCGTGCCGGACACCATTCGCGAATTGCCTGAGAACTGGTGGTCTCTGCTTATAACCGCCCCGACGGAAAAACAAAAACGAGCCCGCCGGAGAGAGCCCCGGCAGGTTTACGCCGCAAAAACCAACCTCGAAGGATAAGCACGGTGCGAAGGTCGAACGACGTCCGACCTCGTCACAGCCTCCTCAGTTTTCCGCCCGCCACCATGGCAGAAATGATTGGTCGTCGGCACGGAATGCTGCACCACACTCGGCTCCTGCTGGTTGAACGCCCTCCCACGGCAACGCACAATGGCCGCGCGGAGTCCTTATCACGCCAGCATGAGGAGACGGCGATGCGCGAACGTCGGAACGGGATAGCTCATTGGGTTTCTCTGGCAGTTTTCCTCCTGGCGACAGCCTTCGCTGGCCGACCGACACTCGCGGACGATCGCGAGCCGATCCGAAATGTCGAGAAGCAGCCTCTTGCTGCGGCGACCGGGCGATTGCTTGAGGCGCTGACTTATGTGGGAGCACCTCTCAAGGCCGATGATGAAAAGGCCGTTAAGGCGGCCATCATGGATCTCAAGGAGATCGAGTCCGTCCTGGAGATCCAGAAGATCCTCGACCAGTACTGCGTCGCGATCGTCCACGTCAATCCGGAAAGCCGCGTTGAGGTTTACGAGGGAGCCGCGAAGAAAGAGCTTGTGCAGCAGGGCTGGCGGACGTTTCTGGTCAAGGTTGAGAACGAAGCCGGAGTCACCGCGCCGCTCGTCGCCGAGAGTCCCAACGCCGCGCCGATCTACGAACGCGGCCGATCCGGCGGGCGACAGAAACCGCAGACTGACGACAAGCTCGTGAAGCCGGAAGAGGTGCCCGGCCGGTTCCTCGACATCGCGTCGTACGACAAGCAGCCGCTCAAGCCGAAGCTGTCGGGGCTCTCACTCGAGTACCGCATCATTCAGCTTTACAGCCGCGACGTCGGTCGCCGCGAGGCGAAGCTGGCCTTCAACGTCGGGCAGGGCACGCAGGACATCGGCTTCCGCAACGCCGCGCCGATCCTCTTTAACTGTGTGCCGGCGGTTGAGGTCTCGCTCGGAATTAAGGATGAGGCCGGCGACCCGACGACGGCGGCCTTCGTCATTCGCGATTCGCTCGGGCGGATTTATCCGAATCCGGCGAGACGACTCGCCCCGGACTTCTTCTTCCACAACCAGGTCTACCGGGCCGATGGCGAGTCCATCCACCTGCCGCCCGGCGAGTACACCGTCCACGTGTCTCGCGGGCCGGAGTGCTACGAGCAGACTCACAAGCTGACCGTCAAAAGCGGAGTCGTCAGTCAGAAGACGAATTACCAGATGAAGCGGTGGGTGCATCCGCTGAGCCGGCGGTGGTTCTCGGGCGACCATCACGTCCACGCGGCCGGGTGTGCTCACTACGACGCTCCGACCGAAGGCGTGAGCCCGGCCGACATGATGAAGCACATTCTGGGCGAGGACCTCAACGTCGGCTGCGTCCTCACGTGGGGCCCGTGCTGGTATCACCAGAAACAGTATTTCGACGGCAAGACCTCAGCCCTCTCCACGCCCAGTAACCTGATGAGGTACGACATCGAGGTCTCCGGCTTCCCGTCCTCGCACGCCGGGCATCTGTGTCTGCTGCGACTGGGCGAGGACGACTACCCCGGCACGAAGGTCATCGAAGACTGGCCGAGCTGGACGCAACCGGTGCTCGCGTGGGGCAAGAAGCAGGGCGGAGTCGTCGGCTACAGCCACAGCGGCTGGGGACTGCAGCTTCCTGACCACATGCCGGACGGCTCGCGTGAATTTCCCGCGACTCGGTGGGGTGGAGCCAACGCCGGCTGGATCGGCAAGGCCCCGACGAAGCTGCCCGACTACGCGATGCCCCGCTTCGACGGCATCGGAGCCAACGAGTACATCGTGACCGTGACCGAAGGCGTCTGCGATTTCATTTCGGCCGTCGACACGCCGCCGATCTGGGAACTCAACATCTGGTACCACACGCTGAACTGCGGCTACCGCACAGTCATCAGCGGCGAGACCGATTTTCCCTGCATCTACGGCGACAAAGTCGGGCTCGGCCGAGTCTACGTGAAGCTGGACGAGGGCAAGCCCCTCAACTTCGACAACTGGATCCTCGGAGTCAAAGACGGTCGCAGCTACTGCGGAGACGGCCGCAGCCACCTCTTCGACCTGAAAGTCAACGACGTCGAGCTGGGCACCAAGGGAGACGGCGGAGTCCTCAGCCAGGTCAACCTCGACAAACCCGGCAAGGTCAAAGTCACCTTCGATGCCGCCGCGCTGATCGCCGAACAGCAGACGGAAGAAACCGAGCGGATCCGAAACAGCCGCCTCGACCAGAAACCGTACTGGCACATCGAACGCAGCCGAGTCGACAACACCCGCAAAGTCCCCGTCGAGGTCATCGTCAACGGCTTCCCGGTGGCAACAAAACAAATCATCGCCGACGGCAAAACGCAGTCCCTGACCTTCGACGTCGACATCAAACACTCAAGCTGGCTCGCCGTCCGCATCCTGCCCTCGGCCCACACCAACCCGGTCTTCGTCCAGGTCGGAGACGCCCCCATCCGAGCCAGCCGCCGCAGCGCCGAATGGTGCCGCAAAGCCGTCGATGTCTGCTGGAACTCGAAGACGGGCAACATTCGCGAGGAAGAACAGGAAGAAGCCAAAGCCGCCTACGACCGGGCCGCAAAGACCTACGAAAAGATCCTGAAAGAAAGCGTCGCAGACTGAGTGGACGTTGCTGGTGTTTCCGCCGATCGCTCAAGCATCGACATAGTCGATGCGAAACTCTTTGTTCGTGATAAAAACGACGGTCACATCTCCGTCTGCGCTGCCGCCGTGTTCCATTGCCTCGCCTTCCGGGAACCAGACAAAGGACCCCGGGCCGAATGTGCCACGGTGGGTGACCAGGTTGCCTTCGAGCACGAACATGGCGTGGCCACACGGGTGCGTGTGGTTCGGGTTGATCACTCCTGCGGGGTATCGCACCAGGCGAATGCCCATTCCTGTTTCGGGATCAGTAAACAATTCTTTGCGGAAAAGTGCCCGGCCGATCCGTTCGTTGAAACGCTCTTCCCACGGCATCTGATTCGTGTCGATGGCGATGAATTCGGAGGTCGTCATGGGAGTCACCTGTCTTGCTTTGTTCGGGGGCTGTTCCGGTTCAAGATGTACTGCTGATTCGTCCAAACCCGCAATGTCGGCCGGAGCGAAAGCTGCCGCATCGTCGATTCGAAGAGACGAGTTCGCAACCCGGGAGCCCGACGGACCCGGCAAGGTAAAAGTCACCTTCACCGTCCGCATCCTGCCCTCGACCCACACGAACCCGGTCTTCATCCAGGTTGGAGACACCCCCATCCGAGCCAGCCGCCGCAGCGCCGAATGGTGCCGTAAAGCCGTGGACGTCTGTTGGAACTCCAGGAAAGGCAACATCCGCGAGGAAGAACAGTTGCCGTAGGGTGCGTCGCGACGCACCTTCCGATTAGCGTTCTCGCCTTGAGTGGTGCGTCACGACGCACCCTACGAGTTTGATCGAGGAGCCTTCCATGAAACCGCTTGCCGTTGTCACGACTGCTGTTGTTCTTGCCGGGCTTCTGTTTTTTGGGCGGGCCAGTCAGGAGAAGCCTCAGGCTCGGGCGGCGACGGGGGAGGGGGCGGCGGCTCCGACGTGGTTTAAGGTTGTCTTCGGGGTCGATCTGAAAGATGCCGTGTGGGATGGGAGTCTCTCGGTCAGTGGCGGGCGGGTTTACGAAATTGAGTCGTGGAGCTTTGAGGAGCGGGATCAGCTCAGGAAAGAGGAGCGGTCCTGGACGGCTCGGACGGCGATTCTTGATGGGCGGCGGGCGACTTATGCCGAGCCGACTCGCGGGCTGCTGATCAAAGTGGATGCAGTTCCGAAGACGACCGTCAAACTGGAGACGAAGCAGGGGACGATTGAGTTCTCGCCACGCGAGATTCGGCTGGGGCGGGCGGCGACGTTTCTGGAAGGGCGGGCGACGGTTGAGGTGCTCGGGTTCGGAGACCTCGTGGCCGAGACGGAAACCGACGACGACTTCGCCGCGATCGCGATTGACGAACGGGGGCATCGGCACGTTCTCTGGCAGGCGTATGACGATGTCGCGAAGCGGGACTGGCTGCTCATTCGTGACGTCGATGCCGGCAGTTCAGAAAATGACGGGGCGAAACCGGTGCCCGTTTTTGACGCGAAGGAGTTTGCCGATCCTCACCTGTTCTTCCTGAAGGGGACCGGCAAGGAGCAGCTTGTCGCCGTATTCGCCTCGCCGGGTGAGAACCAGGATTGGGACATCTACGCCGCCTGGAAGACGGCCGACGGCTGGCAACCTCAGCGGGTCTGTTCGGCCGAGGGCAGCGACATTCACCTGGCCGCGGACGCTGGGACGACGGCAGCCTGTGGGTCTGCTGGCAGTCGCTGCGAAACGGAAACGGCGACATCTACGCGCGCCGCTACGCCGACGGCGAGTGGTCGGACGAGCTGGCTGCGACTTCGACAGCCGCCGATGAGTGGGAGCCGTCGATCAGTGTTGCTCGAAACGGAATGGCCTGGATCGGGTACGACTCGTACGCGAGCGGGAATTACGACGTCCACGTCGTGCCGGTTCAGTTCGGAGCCGGACCGAACGGGAAGCGACTGCAGGCTCAAAAGTCGATCGCCGTTGCCACCTCGCCGGACTTCGAAACGCACGCGTCGGTTCTCGCCGATGACGACTCGGGCGGAGTGTGGGTCGCGTACGACGCGGCCGGAGCCAACTGGGGCAAAGACTTTCGCAATGGACCGACGATGACCGAAGGCGGCTATTCCGAGCCGCTGCACGACGGAACGGGAATCGATTTCGGATTTTTCGAAACGTACATCTGGAGCGTTTTCAACCGGTCGGCAATTCCGGATGGCCTCTGGAAAGGTGTACCGCTGAAAGGTGTACCGCTGAAAGGTGTACCACTGAAAGGTGTACCACTGTGGCGGATTGTAAAACCGGCCACAGTTGGTTGTGGTTCGGGCGGTTACGATTAGCCTTTCTGATCCAACTTCCCGTTGTCCTTCCAGCTGTCACGGAGTCGCTGTGTATGCTGACTGCCGTTCTCATCGTCGCGGCTCTGTGCCTGGCCTTCGCCAACGGAGCGAACGACAACTTCAAAGGCGTCGCGACGCTGTATGGCAGCGGCACGATGAGTTACCGCCGGGCTCTCACCTGGGCGACCGTCTCGACCCTGCTGGGCTCACTGACGGCGGTCTTTCTTGCAGAGTCTCTTTTGAAGAGCTTTTCCGGCAAGGGCCTTGTCGACGTCGAACTGACGTCGAGCGTCGATTACGCCGCATCCGTTGCTCTGGGAGCTGGCCTCACCGTGCTGCTGGCAACGTTTGTGGGGATGCCGGTTTCGACGACGCACGGACTGGTCGGGGCGTTGATCGGATCTGGCCTGGCCGCGCAGTCGGCGATCAATTTCGGCAAGCTCGGAATGGATTTCTTCCTGCCGCTACTGACGAGCCCGTTTGTGGCTGTCGGGCTGACATTACTGCTTTATCCGGCCTTCCGCTGGAGCCGCAAACGGCTGGGAGTTTCCTCGGAGACCTGTCTGTGCGTGGGTCAGAAAGAGGTCGAGATCATCCCGTCGTGCTGCGGCACAGTGGCCGTCGAGCGGGCAGCTCAGCTGACCGTCGAGTTCGGCAACACCGTCACGTGCCGGAGTCGTTATGCCGGTCGGATGTTTGGTCTTGAGGCCGGGAAGACTCTCGACACACTTCACTGTCTGTCGGCCGGCATGGTCAGCTTCGCGCGAGGCTTGAACGACACTCCCAAAATTGCCGCGCTGCTGCTTCTTGCGCCGGCGATCGGCAGTTTCGGGAGCGCGGCACTCGTTGGACTGGTGATCGCCGTTGGGGGAGTGGTCTGCGCCCGCAAAGTCGCAGAGACGATGAGTCAGAAAATTACGACGATGAATCACGGCCAGGGATTCACGGCCAACTTCGTGACAGGTCTGGTCGTGATTGTCGCGAGCCGGTACGCGCTGCCGGTCTCGACCACGCACGTCAGTTGCGGTTCGCTTTTCGGCCTGGGCGCGGCAACGAAGCAGGGACGCTGGGAGATGATCCGAAAAATCCTCGGCGCGTGGATCGTCACGCTGCCGATCGGAGCCGCGCTGGGTGCCGGCAGCTATCTGATTCTCAGCCGGATCTGAGCCGCCCTACGGATTCGAGAAGTCCTCGCCCGGATCGTTTTTCGTGTCCGGGTTGTACTGGCCTTCGCCGCCCTGGTAGCGACGTCCGTGGAACCAGCCGAGGTTCACTTTCGCCCAGGGCATTTTGTAATCCCAGCCCCAGGTGCCTTCGTGCGGGCAGCGTCGATCGCCGCCAAACGCGGCTCCACCACCGACGTAGTAGCCGACGTAGCGGCGGTCGGCCTGACAGCGAGCCCACGGAGCGTAGCAGTGCGGATTACCGGCTCGCTGCAGTTGGCAGTCGCCGGCGGGAGCGGACTTGTGAAAGTATTTGCTGTAGTCAAAGAAGCCGGACCGCGGATCCAGATCGAGCCGACCCAGCTTCGGACGCAGCAGCCTGGAAAGTTTCGAGCGTTTGTCTTCGGCTTCCTGGGCACTCGCCGGAGAAAACGACGCGACAAGAAGAAGACCTGTCAGCACGGCGAGAAACGTAGGGCGCACGCAAGGCGTGTTTGTTCTGAACGCTGATTCGGATTGTCGGCTCCGATCAGCGCCGAAAGCGTTCCGGAAAAACAACCATTGGTTGCGCAGCATGGCGATCGTCCTGTGATCGGGAGGTCGGATGAGACTCCGTCCCCTCTCCTTGTGAGAGAGGCACCCGCAGGGCGGGTGAGAGTTCTCAAACTTGCTTCGGCGCGCGAACCGCAACTTCCAACGCTCCCCATCCGTCGTTTGGCCATCTGCTCACTGAGGAGAGAAGGGACGACTTGAGGATCAACCTCGCGGGTTGCGCAGGAATTTTGCGTACGGCAGGCGAACGCCTTCCACGAAGACTTCATCGGCACGCAGCACCGCGTCAGGCGGCAGGAATCCAGCAGCACCGTTATAGGTTACCACGTCGTCCTGATCGACACCGTCGCCAGAGACGCCGAACCCGGCGATCAAATCGCCCGTCACCGGGTCATAAATCGCCGTGCTGCCCGGGAAGAAGATGACTCCGTTGGTGTGCTCGGGATTGTCCGGGTCCCTCATGTTGGTTGCGGGGAAGAACGACGTCAGGCCGGCAACCGTCCCGTTGGCGAGGTCGAATTCCGTGTGAGGAATCGGCCCCTGGAACTCAACGAGCGATGTCTTGTTGACTTTCCCCTGAGCAGGAACGCTCTGACCGAGAGCCGCGACACCGGATGACAGGTCATGCAGGATTGAGAAATCGCCAGGCATGGTCGCATCGACGCCGGACGGAAAGTTGGGCTCGGCCAGGAAGCGGATCGTCCGGTTCGTAAATGCGGTTCCGGCCGGGACCGGTGTCCCTTCGATTGTTCGCGTCACCTGATCAAGCGGGTCGAGGACGGTCGCATCGGCGTAGTAGGCCACGTTGCGAGCCTTCGAGACAGCCACATCGATCGAGAAGATTGTCGCGTCGCGCTGGCGGAACAGGCCGAGAACTTCGCCATCGAGATCGGTCACGGCGTACATCATGCGTGTCCGGCTGCCGAGCGGTAGTCGAATGGCCGCCCGCACGGACTCGGACTGAGCGATGCCCTGCTCAATGATCTGCCGAACTTCGGCGGCGGAAATGTTGGCTCCATCGTGCGGCGTCACCAGCCAGCCGAACGGCACGGTCTGGCCGTCGCGATAGTCGATACCCGGCAGCACGTCCTGTGCCGTGCCGTTGACGTTGGCAATGTTGCCGACATCACCCAGCGAGTGGCTGAATTCGACAAGCTGCCTCGCCCCGCGAAGACCCGCAGTTGGCCCGATGACCTGAAGCTGAATGCCCACCAGGTCGAGACGTCCGAACGGGATATCCAGATCCGGCACGGGATGACCCGCCGGTTTTGTTCCCGCGACCAATGCATTGAGCTGATTGCTGCCGCCGGCCGCGACGACCGCGATGAATTCCGCTTCGAGTACCCGCGACGCATTTGTGCGGGCAGCCTCGGTCTGGCCCGGTGCGAAGCCCTGTTCGAATTCTGCGGTCCCGTTCTCACCCGGGAAGAAGACGCCGATGCCACCGATGAGAGTCTCTCCGACGCCGTCGCCATTCGTGTCGCGGTAAAGCGGCACGCCGCCAGGCAGAGTCGCAATGCCTCGCGCCTGAGCCTCCGGGTAGACGCCCGACACGAAGCCCCACGAATCCGGAGTTCCAATGCGAAGCTGGCCAGGTACGTTGTTGTCGATCGTCAACGGATCGCCGTCCGTGTCCGTAGGCACAAAGGCTGGATCGATATCGAACCGATTCGTCAGAGTGATGTCGTCGCCGGTTCCCCGGATGCCATCCGAGCCGGGATGCACCGATCCGTCCCGGTTGGTCTGCTCGATGTGAAACAGGTCGACCGGCGGAGTGTGTTCAATCTCTGGCGGGAAGTGGCCGCCGAGCCCGATCGGGGCGACCAGGCCGGGCCCGTAGTAGTTCGTGTCGGCCGTCACGCCGCCGTAGGCAAACGGAGTTCCATCCGGCAGCGTCCCGGTTCGCACCGGAGAAACGACCGTGCTGCCTGGCACGAGGACGTTCGGGTTGGACGCGACCTCGCGGTATGAGACTGTCGACTGGCTGATAAACCGGACCAGCCGCGAAGTAATCGGAGCAAACGTGCCGTTGATCGGATCGCCGTTCGCAAAGAACGCCGCCGTTCGAGCCTTCGCGACGGCTCCGTCGATCGCAAACGCCAGGACTTCCGGATTGCCGGTGATGTTCGCGCTGACTCGG
>ERZ891418.572-NODE-572-length-12343-cov-6.167480_pt1 | contig 12343 bp, 5 predicted proteins | sample MGYA00521236_ERZ891418 | MGnify/ENA primary metagenome ERZ891418 (study PRJEB32303, sample SAMEA104408696) | aquatic metagenome | biome: Brackish water; feature: Chemocline; material: water | place: Baltic Sea | collected 2014-10-18T10:34:00 | depth 100 m ... | reverse complement strand
CACGGTCCCGGCGGTGAGCACACATTCGAAGCCGTCCCGTCTCAGTTGTGGGGGCAAAGCTGCACGAGCGCGATTCGCGACGGCGGTCAGATGCAGTTCGTCGTTCACCGACGTTTTCACGATGTCGGTCAGCAACGGCTGTGGCTGCTCATCTGCGAGTCCGACTGGGAGACTGGGAGACTGGACCTGATGACGACGGCGTCGCGTTTGACACTCCAGAGTCGCTCAGTAAAAACGGCTGGCACAAATGGCGGACCATCACGAGCCACCCTCTGACGGACCGAAAAAGGACTGAGAGTCTGGACTGGTCGATTTACTACTGTGATGCCGCGCACGGCACGCAGTTTACGATCCGGACAAATTCACGCCGCACTCCCCTGCTCGTCTGGGGCTCGATCGCTCTGGACGGCCTCATTATCGACACGACGTGGGATCAAAGAGTTGCCACGTTCAACGACGGTGCCAGCGTGCCGCTTGGCAAAGGTCATCACATCTTTTCCAGGGTGCCCGACTTTCTGAAAGGACGCCTCTATACGCAGCGGAACGGTTACGTTGGGATCGCGCGGTTTGGCGTAACCAAGCCGCAGCGAGTGACAATCGGCCTTTACGACTGGAAGCACACCAGCGATGGCAACGCGTCCGGGGGATGGCAGGAAGAGTTAACAACGCCAGCCGGGCTGGAAGAAGACGGTTGGGTCTCTACCACTCAGCTGCACGCTGAGCACTCCAACGAAGCACTTAAAAGGAGCCACCTGGTACTTTTACTCGCGTGACTGCAAAGCCGGCGAGACTTTCGCCATCCGCAATCACAAGTACCAGGCGCCGATCATTCTCAGTCAGCGTGCAAACATCCAGAACGCTCCACTGCCAGAGACACCGATCGCGGTGACGGCTCCCGACATTTCCGCAGAGGATTCCGAACCACCGACCGCTCAGCCGAAAGATCCCCAGCGCGGCGCCGCCATCAGGCTCAATTTCGAGCGATCATCGACCCTGGTTGCCCCGGCATCTGGCGAAGATGCCGCCTACGGAGTCGGCGGTCCAACAGCGTTGACGAGTGATCTTCCAACGTTCTTTGCGGCCCGAGCGAAAGGCCGACACCCGGACGGCTCTGTGAGGCTTGTTGGTCAACTGCGCGGAGTCCGTCCCGGCGACACGGTCACGATCGATCGATTTGAGAGAACATCCAATCAGATTCGCCTGGTCTTGAGTCAGACCAGAAAGACAGACTCAGAGGACGCCGAAGCAGCCTCACGCGCTGACAACAGTTCGAAGAAAGCGGAGCTCGATACGGCGGTGTTTGAGAAGCTTCTCAAAGAATCTTCGGACCGCGACGGCAACGGTCGGTTGCTGCTTGCGTTTGCCCAGCATCTCAATCTTCAGGCCTGGCACTCGGCCGACCCGAATGAGGCGGCAGCGTTGCGACAACAGGCTCGTCACCATCTCGTGTCGGCTCGAAAGCTGTTTGAAATTGAACTGGCCGCATTGGAAGCACGATCGAAGCCTTATACCGGAACGATCGATCTCGAGGTCGGCACGACTCAGTTGGTCCACGGACAAAAGGCAGATTTGGAACACAGCGTTGCACTGCTCAATCTGGCATGGTGCCTCCATTCAGAGGCTGAGGCTCAGGATCCGGGATCCGAGAATCAAAGCAGACTCTTCATGCAAGCCGCTGCTGCCTTCGAAAAGATCTACCAGAGATATCGTTCGCAGACGACCGGCCTGTACGCTCGACTCATGCAGGGTCGAGCGCTGCAGCAGGTTCCTGATCACCGCGCGGCGGCGACTCTTTTTCACGATCTGTTGCACCATCCCGGTCGAAACGAGGAGATTCGCCAGATCCAGAATCAAGCACTGAACTTCACGCTGATCAGCCGGAACGAACTTCAATGCGACGCGCCGTTTGTCGTCAGCCAGGGCGCCGACTGGTTCGACTCCGCTTCGGCGGAGGACCGCAAGACGGACACGGCTGCCGGCATTCTTTGGGAGCTGTCCCGAGCCGTGCTGGCCGCTGCTGCCAGCGCGAATTCCGATTCGTCGCGGGTCGCGTTCCAGACATGGCGGAACCCATTAGAGGTTTCCGAGCGGAACCGCGTTCACCGCTCGATCCTGAAGCTGCTGACAGACGTCGAGGCTACGGGGCCGCAAAAGGATTTGATCGCGAAGTACGAGGAAGCCGTCCGAGCGATGCTCGATGAAGGTGTTGCGTCCGAAAATACGGAAGAGCCGGGCCAGGCCGTTCTCTTTCAGATCGTTCTGCCGGCGCTGCCACCTGGAAACTACAAGGTGCAGGCCGTGCTTCAATCAGCCGGTGAGAACGTCGCGGCTGTCAACGGGCACTTTGTCGTTTCCGGCAACTCACAACCGGGTCGGCATCTGAAAGAACTGGCGACGAAAGCGATCCTGATGAAGGCGGCATCCGAGTCCGGTGAACCAGGAAATCAGACGCAGCAGTCAACCGGGATGGACCTCTCACCGTTGACAGCCTCGACGCTGCAGCACGCCGGCCTGAAAGCGTTTCTTGCAGACCATTCGCTGTTTGAACCGTACTGTTCAAGACTCGGACGGGACCGAAAACCGTGGGCACTGTGCGAAGTTCTGGATTTCCCGAATGTTGATGCGACAATCCATGCGGCGCGCGAGCTGACGAAACTTGCTGATCCCGACACCGTGTCTGTGCTGCTCGCCGCGGCAAAGCGCAACAACTTCGGAATCGACGGCAGCGAAAACGCGACGCTTCATTCGATCTACCGGGCAACACTGCAAAGAGCGCTGCAGGCGGCAACCGGACTGGCTTTGACTCCGAGCGGATTGAAACTTCAAACGACGCGACAAGGCAAAACGGTCACTCTGACTTCGGAGAGCGATCCGGATCTGTTTGCTGAGGAAGTCGACTTCGCTCGAGTCGAAGCCTGGCTGCGCGACATCTACCTCGCAGACGCCGCGCCGCAACCCAAGTGAATCTTGACCCGAAAAAAAACGCAGGCTGGTCGCGTCGGGCGTCGTGGAGAAGCAGATCGACCGGACCGAACAGCGAATCCCGGCTGGTCGAAATTGAACGTGGCAGAGTTTGGCGATTACGCGGCCTCGTCCGATCCTGAGGATGCTGCGGTCTGCCCGGAATGTGCCAGAACTGCCTGCCGATCCGGATGCGCTGCTTTCCCGGATTCGTCGCGTTGTACGGAACCGGACGCTTCTAGCGGCTGATGCCAGTTCTATCAGACGCAGGCCCTGCAACGGCCGATCCGAATCTTACGAATGTCCCGCGTGTTCCGATGGACCGGCCACGCAGACGGGTAATCGCGGATCCGATTTCTGTGGTGGCCCGGCGGAATCTCTCGCCACGGAAGGTATTGACGATGGGCTCTCACTGGCTGACTCGACTACGCACGCGCATGACCCGCCGACAACAACGTTCCCGCAACCGCTCGGCCGAGGTTCTGGAACAGCGGACTCTGTTGTCCGTCAACGCGCTCTTTTCCAATGGCACGTTGATCGTGCAGTCCGACGCAGCCGACTCGATCGTGCTGGGATCGATTGCGGGTGTCGTGACTCTTGATGTCAACGGAGCTCCAGACACAAGTCTCGCGCCCATTATGGCGAGCGCGGTCGAGTCGATCCTCATTACGGGCAGTGATGCGGACAACACGATCGACATTACCAATGTCACGGCCGCCGCGTTCAGTTTCACGGACGGGACAGGAAATCCCGTCTCCATCGACATCGATGGGAGAAACGGAAGTGACACGCTGCTCGGCAGCCTGGACCTCGTCGCGACACTTCGCGGGGGAGACGGCAACGACACGATCACGAGCGCCGCACCGGCCGACGTCATCCTGGCCGGAGACGGCGATGACACGGTCACCGGCGGAGCTGGCAACGACAGCATCGACGCCGGTGACGGAGCCGACCAGGTCACCGGAGACACCGGCGACGACACGATCATCGGCGGCGACGGTGCTGACACCCTGTCGGGCGGAGATGGACTCGACAGCATTCTGGGCGGCGACGGTGCCGACGTGATCACCGGAGACGCCGGGATCGACACAATCGATGGCGGTTCCGGATCGGATGTGATCAACGGGAACGACGGCGATGACTCGCTGCTGGGAGGCATCGGCGATGACATGATCTTCGGCGATGCGGGTCTCGACTTCATCGATGGTGGTGTCGGCAATGACATCCTGAACGGTGGAGTCGACGACGATCAGCTCTTCGGGTCGTCGGGGGACGACGTCCTCAATGGCGATGAGGGCGATGATGTTCTCCACGGAGACCTGGGCAGAGACACAATCCAGGGCAACGACGGAGCCGACACAGTTTTCGGCGGCGGCAATGACGACAACATCGACGGCGGGCCGGGAGACGATCTGCTGTTTGGAAACTCTGGTGACGACACCATCAATGGCGGAAGCGGCGGCGGAGCAGACTTCGTCAAGGGTGGTCGAGGCAATGATCTGATCAACGCCGGCGACTTTGATTCAGAGATTACGCCCATCATCACGATTCAACCGTTTCTCAGCGTTGTGGAAGGGCAATCGGGGGTGACTCCGGCAGTGCTCACCGTGGGACTGCAGCGGGCATTTCAGACGGCTGTGAGTGTGCAGTTCACAACAACCAGAGGATCAGCGGTTGATCCCAGCGACTACGCCTTCGCGACTGGCACTGTCACGTTCGCTCCAGGAGTCACGACACAGACGATCTCGATCGACATCATCGGTGACTCGGTTGTCGAAGGCGATGAGCAGTTTGCAGTGGATCTGTTCAATCCCACGATCGGCAGTGTCATCAGTCTCTCGCAGGCGATCATTCAGATTAGAAACGATGATGCCTGGGTCGCGCAGGGACCGGGCCCCACACTGAATGGGCAGGTTGAAAATGTTGTCCCCAACAACGAAGTGGTTGGTGCGATTCATACAGTCGTCACTCACCCGACGAACGCTGACATTCTATACGTCGGCGGGACGAACGGCGGTATCTGGCGAACTGATAACGCCACGGCCGGGTCACCGAGCTGGTCTCCGTTGACGGACGACCTGACGTCGCAGTCGATCGGCGCCCTCACGATGGATCCGGCGAATCCCAATCGGCTGCTGGCCGGATTCGGGCGATTCAGCAGCTTTGGCGGGGCAGGAGGCAACCTCGACGGACTGGCACTGAGCAACAACGGTGGCAACACATGGCAACAAATCACGGACCCGTTACTGATAGGTCGAAACATTTCCGGCGTAGTGCTTCAGGGCAATCTGATGCTGGCGTCAGCGAACTTTTTCGGCCCCGGAGGCGGCCTCTACCGAAGTGCCGATAACGGTGTGACATGGACGTTTATCTCAGGTACGGGGGGACTGACCGCTGGATCCATTTTTGATCTGGTTGCCGACCCTGGCAATCCGAATCGTTTCTATGTGTCAGTGGCAGGTGTTGGAGTCTTTCAGAGTGACGATGCCGGTGTCACATGGGCAAACATTTCAGTTAATGATGGGGCGGCCAATGGTGTTGACGCGACGATCGTGGGAGGCGGCAACAACAACACAGAGATGGCGGTCGCAAATAATGGTCGCCTCTACGTGGCAGTCATCATCAACGGTCAGCCGCAGTACATCGGCTTTACAGATAACGGGACGGCCTGGACGCGAATGGACCTGCCGACCACCCTGGAGAGCGATGGAGCGACCGAGGGATTGAGTCCTCGGGTCAAGCCTGGGGGCCAGGGGGCAATCCACTTCTCGATCGTTGTTGATCCAATTGACCCTAACACTGTCTACGTGGCTGGTGACCGCCAGGATTCCCCGTTTCCGAATTTCCTCGGTGCCAATGACTTCAGCGGGCGAATTTTCCGAGGTGATACGACGATCACGCCGACCGGAGCAACACCCTCGCCGCAGTGGGAGCACATGACGCACAGCAATGCGATCGCGGCGACTCCCGGCGGAGGGACTGCAAGCAGCAGTTCTCCGCACGCTGATTCACGTGAAATGGCGTTTGACGCGGCTGGCAATCTGATCGAGGTCGACGATGGGGGCGTCTACCGTCGCACGAACCCGCAGAACAACACCGGCGACTGGTTTTCAATCAACGGAAATCTCCAGGTCACAGAATTCCATGACATTGCCTATGACACGCTGTCCAATATTCTGATCGGCGGAGCTCAGGACACCGGCACACCTCAGCAGCTCACGCCGGGATCGTTCACGTGGGACAGCGTCTCGACGGCAGATGGCGGCGACGTCGCTGTCGATGCCATCAGTACGCCAGGTTCGTCGGTTCGATATTCCAGCTTTCAGAACCTGGCCGCATTTCGTCGCCGCACGTATGACGCGGCAAATACGCTGCTCAATCAGGCATTTCCCGCTCTGGCCGTCACAGGCATGGGTGCCGCTCTTGTGCCTCAGTTCGTAACGCCGGTGGTCGTCAATGAGGTGGATGGTCTTCGACTGATCATTGGTGGTGCCAACAACCCGTACGAATCGCTCGATCAGGGTGACAATATTACGGAACTCGATATTGCCGCCCAGGTGAACAGCGACTCAATCGCCTATGGTGGACGGCGGTTGGGAGTCGACAATCCCGAAGTGCTTTACCTGGGTGCCGGGGCGGGCGTTTTTGTTCGACAGGCAGGACTCGGGCTACCGGTGCAATCTGCTGCGTGGCCTGGCGGAACGGTCCGAGACATCGTGCTCGATCCTGACGACTGGATGACCGCCTACATCGCCGACCCCACAGGAGTCTTTCGAACCACCGATGCCGGTGCGACATGGGCGAATGTGACGGGCAATCTGCCAGACCCCGATCTGCGATCTCTGGAGTTCATCCCCGGATCCAACGACGCCGTTGTCGTTGGTGGCCGGTTCGGAGTCTTTCGAATGACGACGGCCGCCCCCGGAGTCTGGGCGGAGCTCGATGCGAGTCTGCCGCGAGTTCCGGTTTACGACATGGACTACGACGCCGCTGACGATGTGCTCATCGCCGGGACGCTCGGCCGCGGGGCATGGCTCTTCCCCAGCGCCAGTCAGGCCGGAATCATTGGCCCGGGGCCAGGACTGCCCATGCTGCCAACGCCCATCATCGCGGCTGGGGACACACTGCATGGGAACGAAGGCGATGACACGATCGTCGGGGCCGATGGAGATGACCTCATCGATGGCGGTTCAGGTAACGATTCCCTTCGAGGGGCCGCCGGCGATGACGTTGTGCTGGGTGGCGAAGGAAATGACCTGGTCGATGGCAGCAGTGGAAACGACACGATCTTCGGCCTGGAAGGAGACGACAACATCTTTGGCGGAGCAGGCAACGATGAGCTTGTCTGGCGAGGGTCGATCGACGGCACCGACAATTTCGACGGTGGTGACGGGCAGGACCTGCTCAACGTGCTGCTTGATCTGAATGCCAATTCCGTGACCGTTGGACAGGACCTCAGCACGCTGACCGTCACAGATGGTGGGGCCTCTGCGAGAGTCGCTTCCAACGGAATTCAGCCGAGCATGGAAGAAGTCCAGGTCAACGGCGGGCTGGGGGATGACATCCTCACGCTGACGGACATCAACAATGTCGGCACCGCGGTGATTCGGCTGAACGGTGAGGATGGAGCCGACACGATTTCCGCAGCGGGGGCGAAGATTGGAAATGTGATTCTGTTCCTGAATGGCGGACTCGGCGCCGACACGATCACCGGCAGCGCCGGTGGGGATTCGATTGCAGGCGGAGACGACGACGATGAGATCAACGGCGGCAACGGTGCGGACACGATTCGCGGCGGTCTCGGCAATGACCTGATCGCCGGAGGAGAAGGCAACGACATCGTGTTCGGCGACGAGGACAACGACACCCTCACCGGTGAAAACGGCGACGATCTGCTGAACGGTGGCAGCGGCGACGACGATCTCGATGGAGACGACGGGAACGATACGCTGCTTGGCGAACTGGGCAGCGACAGGCTGCTTGGCGACCTTGGAGACGACAGCGTCGTCGGTGGCTCCGGTGCGGACACGCTGCAGGGAGCCGCCGGTGACGACACGCTCGACGGTGGAGCCAACGATGACGTGCTGCTTGGCAACAGTGGCGACGATGTGCTCCGGGGCGGAGATGGCAACGACATCATTCGTGGCCACAATGGAGATGACACCATCGACGGAGGTGATGGCAACGATGTGATCTTCGGCCTCGACGGTGACGACGGAATCGTTGCCGGAGACGGAGCGGATTACGTCAACGCCGGATCGGGCGACGATATCGTCATCGGCGGAGACGGCCCTGATGAACTTCGCGGCGGAGACGGAAACGACATCCTCTTTGGAAACGACGGCGACGACACGCTCAGCGGGAACGGTGGCACGGACACGCTGGTCGGTGGACTCGGGGCGGATCAGTTTGATGAACCATCGGAACAGAATGAATTGTTCATGCTGAGTGCCGCGGTTCTGGCAAGTCTCAACGCCAACATCTGAGCGGCCCAAAGCCAACTTGCCAGCCGTCGCCGGAACGATTCGGCGACCGTGCTGGCTGGTGCGGTCACCTATCCCGATCGATTCTCGACAGCCCGTTGCAGATGACTCTTAAGCCGAGTCCGATCGGACAGCGCATTTCGAATCACCGGGAGAATGCAGAGTCCCGCCGGAAAAAACGCGAGCGATGCCCAGGCGAGCCCCGATGCGAGCTGACCGGAGAACCACCTCACAGCGATGGCTGAGACCACGAATACTCCCAGTGCTCGACCGGACAGCCGGGCGATCGTCAGCACGGAGAACATCAGGCTGCGGTGTTCCGGCGGGTTGACATCGTTGACCGCATTGCAGAGCAGCGGCGGCAGAGCGGCCGTCACGAACGCCCCCGCGATCAGCAGAAGCAGAAAAAACACAAAGGCCGGCGAGGTCAACGACGCGTCGCTCCACGGGATGCTCAGCCCGATGAAGTAACACGCAGCCATGCTCACGGTCATCACGGCGAGCAGAATCAGTTTTCCGTTTTCGCTGCGCCGGTCGGCCCGGTCCGCGAGGCCTGCCAGGACGACCGCTCCGGGAATCTGGCTGGCAAACAGACCCACCGTGAGCCACGTTGCGTCGACGGCTTTGAACCCGTGCTCGTCACGAAGCATTTCGATAAACCAGAACGCAAGGCCTCCGTCGCCAACGCTGCAGAGGAACGTCGAAGCCGCGAGCCAGGAATTCGTGTGAGTCGCAAACAGTTGCTTGAGTCCGCTCCAGCCAATCCGGAAGTCGTACGTGCTGCCGGACTCGAACAGTTCCTGCAGATCCTCTTCCATCGCACCGTGCCGGGGTTCGTGACGCAGCCAGACGACGAGCATAAATGCTCCTGTCCCACCAAAGCTGGCGAAAATGAGGAACGGCAACTGCCAGCCGAATGACTCGACGAGTAAGCCGCCCGTCAAGAATGCACAGCCCATCCCGAGTGTCTGACCCGTCGCAAGCCATCCAAACGCGACGCCTCGACGAGCCGGCGGCACGACATCAACAGCCATCGACATCGTGAGAGGAATGATCGCTGCGTTGCCGACGGCGGCGACCCAGAAGACCGACTTGAAGGCCCACTGCGAATCGACAAACGCCAGCGCCGCACAGCATCCGCCCCACAAAAGGGAGGCGAGAACCAACAGGCCGCGCCGCGAACAATGAACTGACGCGAACCCCCACAGCGGAGTGGCGGCCGCATAAATACAGAGGAAGCCTGTTTGAATCAGTCCGAGTGACGCCTCGTCGATTTTCAAATCCCGCTGCAGCTCGACAGTCATCGGAGACAGCAGCCCCTGCAGACCGAGCGCTCCGGCGTTCAGCAGGACCAGCAGAATCAGCGTTCCGCCCTCACCCCAGACCGGTGGCACGCTGGATGTGAGCGGATTTGATCCTTCCGTTTTATCCGCCTCTCCCGACGCCACTTCCGACATAGCCTCACCAGTTCGCGATTGGATTGAGATTACGGAGAACAATGCGGGAGGTGAATTCAGCGTGCCAAACAGGCCAGCCCGGAGCAATCGGCGGGAGTGTAGCAGGGCATCTCGCTGTGTGTGAGCCGCGGCGTTTCAAGAAAAGAAGCCCGGACTTATTCAAATCCGGGCTTCTCACTGGTTCTTAACGAACAGTCAACTGTCAGGGCAATTCAACCGTTTTCAGGTTCTGCGTTGTCTCACCGTCCTGAACGAGAATGACAGCGTGGCCTTCGCCCTGCTTGTCGAGCTGCACGACGCCTTCCCAGGGGACGGTGTCGTACGGCTGGCCGGCGGTTCCACTGATCCGCTCGTTGATGCCCTCATTCTTAGCGATGTCTTTCGTGCTGATCTTCATGATGCCGCGGGCACTGTTGGCCAGCAGCAGCCATTCCTGACCGTCTTTTTCGTAGACGATCATGTCCAGCGGTCGATTGCGGTTGCCGAGTTCGGCGACCGTTGTACCGCGTGTTTTCTCGCCAGCTTTCAAACCGCTCAGCGGAAACTTCACCAGCGGCGTGCAGACATAGCCGGCCAGCAGGCTCGGCTCACCGTTAATGTTGAACGGCACAAACGTGCGGATGGCGGAGTAATCTTCCAGCTTGCCATGAGCACCGTGGTAGATCTCGACGCTGGAGCCGGTGTCGGATTTGACAAACGGAAACGCGATTTCCCGAACCGCCGACTTCGAGTTCGACAGACCAGAGACGATGACTTTACCGTCGACCCACGCGAGATCGGTCACGGCGTCGTCCCGCAGGTTCGATTCGCGATTACCACGTTTAATAACTTTGTCTTCCGGAGCGCCCGGCAGTTCGACTGTCGCGTGAGGCACGTCGTCCAGCGAAACACGGCTCAGCTTGCCGGCGGCGTCGATCTTGACGAGGGCGGCACCAGCTTTCGTCGAAACGGCAACGTAAATGTTTCCGCTGAGCGGATTGACGGCGAGGTCGACGATCGCGGAGCCCGGCGAATCAAACAGGCCAGCGACCTGCTTATTCACATTGTCGATGTTGATCTGAGCCCGTTTGGCGCTGCCCTTGGAATCTCCCGTGTCGATTGCCACGACGGAAGCGGCTTTCGCGTCACCGACAAACAGAATTCCATCCGGGCCAAACGCAATGGTTGGTGCCGATTGCAGTGTGACCAGGCCCTTCTTCAATCCCCACTCAGCCGCCTGGCTGACACTTCCCATCGCGAGCATCCCAGTGGCAACGCAGCACAGCAGAAGTCGTTTCATCGCAGGCTCCTTGTCAGAAGAGGTACGACTCGGTGTGAGTCGAGGTGTGTCTCAAAGTGGATCCGCAGCTTCGTGGGCTCTTCCACTGAAGCCCGTGTCCGGTGCTCAGTTCAGGTCCCGCGAAGACGGGTTGAAATTCGGCGGGAGGGCGAAGCTCCCGCTGTAGAACGTTTGACCGTAGTGCTTCGTCAAAGCGGAATGATACGAGTCGCAGCTTCAGTGGCGTAAGCTTCCAGCTTGCGATGTTCGCTCACAGAACGTCGGCAAGCAGGATGCTTACCCCACTTTACACCCTGACAGAGCAGTAGGCGCATTTCGGAGAAATCCGCCTCCATTCATGTTTACAGCGGTGGCCTCGCCCTCCCGCAATCTCAATCCTCTTTTCGTGGGACGTTTGCTAAGCGTACTTTTGAAACGTCAACGGCACCAGTTCCGGGGCAGGTCCGGCGTCGCAACGATGTCGATCGCCCGCGGGCGGCGGCCTGAGCGGGCAGGATGGCCGTACCGTCGGCCGCTCGTGAAGGGAAAACGAAATTTACTCGGCGACCCGACGGAGCGGATAAATCACGATGTCCTCGGAAGCCTTCGCCGCCTCTGGGTATCTTTGCTTTGCCTTGTCGATCGCAAGTCCCTGCGCCGTGTCGTCCGTTCGATAAAGGTCGTAAAGATCCTGATGCTGCTTCGCCGGATCGGGTCGACCGAGTTCGGCGTAAACCTGACTCAGCAGGTAATGAGCGGTCACATTCTCGCTGTCGACGTCGAGCGTCTTTTTCAGTTCCGACTCAGCAGAGGCAAGCCACGCTTCACGCTCGGCTTTGCGTCCGTCGTACTTCTTTCTGCCGGCCTCGTCTTCAGGTCGCTCGGCCGGCAGGCGAATCTGTCTCGCCAGATCGAACAGCGTCAGCCCGAGCAGATTTCGAACCACGTAGTCACGGCTGAAGTCGAATCCGCGTTCTTCCGTTTCAGGAGTCCGCATTTCGAGCACGGCCCGGAAGTTCTTTTCCGCTTCGAGAAGATTCGACTGTTTGCGATTCAACATGCCGCTCAGTGTGGCGACCGTCCACGGCGGAGCGGGCGGGTCGGTGTGTTTTGCTGCGCGGGCCAGTGCTGCGATGCCTGCAGGCACGTCGCTTGCCAGTGGGTAAATCCTCGACAGATTCAGT
>ERZ891418.567-NODE-567-length-12380-cov-8.646653_pt1 | contig 12380 bp, 4 predicted proteins | sample MGYA00521236_ERZ891418 | MGnify/ENA primary metagenome ERZ891418 (study PRJEB32303, sample SAMEA104408696) | aquatic metagenome | biome: Brackish water; feature: Chemocline; material: water | place: Baltic Sea | collected 2014-10-18T10:34:00 | depth 100 m ... | reverse complement strand
GGATGACCGCCGTGATGCCGGCTATTGCGGCTTCGTCGACTCCGTCACGAAACGGGAAGAATGCATCTGAGGCGACGATGCCTCCTTTGCTTCTCTCGCCCGCTTTCTTTGCGGCGATCTCGGCCGAGTCCAGTCGGCTCATCTGACCGGCCCCGACTCCGACCGCCATGCCGGCCTTCGCGTAAAGAATCGCGTTCGACTTGACGTGCTTGCAGACGAGCCAGCCGAAGCGGAGGTCGATCGATTCCTGTTCGGTCGGCTGTCGTTCGGTGACGATTTTCCATTCATCCTGCGGGTCCGGCTGATCGTCGCGATCCTGAACCAGAATTCCGCCGGAGACACGCCGATACTCAAGCATGCCGCTGCCGGATTGCGTCATGCCAGGACACTTCAGAAGTCGAACGTTCTTCTTCCACTTCGGTCGAGTGGTCAGCGCCTCGAAGGCTTCGTCGGAGAAGCCTGGGCAGATGATCGCCTCGACGAAGCGGCCCGGCTCGCAGAGCAGCTCGGCCGTCGCGAGGTCGAGTTCCCGGTTGAAGCTGATGATCGAGCCGAACGCGCTGACCGGATCGCCGGCGTATGCTTTGTCGAATGCCTCGGCCAGGCTGGCTCCGATCGCACACCCGCACGGGTTGTTGTGCTTGAGCACGGCCGCGGCGGGATCGGAGAATTCGCGAACGATCGACAACGCCGCGTCCAGGTCAAGCAGGTTGTTGTAGGAGAGCTCTTTTCCGTTGAGCTGTTCGGCAGCGGCGAGCGATGACGGCGCGAAATTCGGCTCGACGAAAAACGCTGCGTTCTGATGCGGGTTCTCGCCGTAGCGGAGTGACGATCGCTTTTCGAAACGGAGGTTGAGTCGCGCCGGAAACGGAGACGCCTCTTCCGAATCAGCCGCCGAATTTGACTCGCTCGCAACAAGGCCGGCCATGTAATCGGAAATCGCGCGGTCATACCGGGCGGTCATCTCGAACGCGGCCGCGGTGAGTTCGCGGCGGAACGCGTCAGTCAGTTTCCCCTCGCTCAGTTCGCTCAAAACGCGTTCGTACTGCGAGGGCGAGCTGACGATGCCGACGTAAGCGTGATTCTTTGCCGCCGAGCGGACCATGCTCGGCCCGCCGATGTCGATATTTTCGATGGCTTCCGCGACAGTCACGCCCGGCTTCGCGATCGTCTCTTCGAACGGGTACAGGTTCACCACGACCAGCTCGAACGGGACGATTCCGTGCTCGCGGATCGAGATCAGGTCGGACGCCAGATCGGGCCGGCAGAGGATTGCCCCATGCACTTTCGGGTGCAGCGTCTTGACCCGGCCGTCCATGATTTCCGGGAAGCCCGTGTAGCTGGAGATGTCCTGGACCGGAATCCCCGCCTCTTCGAGTGTTCGCCGGGTTCCACCGGTTGAAATGAGTTCAAAGCCAAGGGAGACAAGGCCTTGCGCGAATTCGGTGAGGCCGGATTTGTCGCTGACGCTGACGAGGGCTCGTCGAGGAAACTCGCTCATGATTCTGCGTGATCTGGAATTGCGGACGGCGTCTCAGAGTCTCCTAACTCCTGTGCGAGAAGCACGTTATGGCCGATTTCCGCCACATTCCTTTGCTGGCCAGAGGCGGCGCGGGGATTTTAGGGAATGCGAAGTCGGTTTCGTAGCGTGGGCCGCGGGCGATCAGTGTTGCCGTCCTTGCTGCCTCAGGGAGAGGGACGATTTTGTTCCGTCTGGCTCCGCAAACTCATTCAAAATAGGAAAGCTACGCAGGCTCTCAGTCCTGAGTCTTCGCACCCGTGTGAAACTTTTCCGGTCGAAACGATCGTGATGAATTTTCCGATTGTAATTGTCAGATGAAGAGTGACAGCACGCATCTCTGATTGCGCTCGGTTTGAGTTTCGGGCGACGTTGGTGAAGTCGGCTTTGATACAGGACCCGGAAGCGGGACCGATTCCGGTCTCAGCAGGGAAGTTCTTCCGGTGTCGAGATTCTGACCAGGGACGGAATTATGAAGTTTCCATCGTGGCTGGACTCAGTTCGAACACGAGTCGGTAAACAGGTCGCCAAAAAGCGTCGCCCGAAATCGCTGCGGCGACCGCGTGACGTCGAGTCGCTCGAAACGCGAACGCTGCTGACGGTCAGCACGCTGATGATCGGCACGGAGCTGAGCATCGTGGCCGACGGCGATGACACGATCGCCGTGCGACCGGATCCGAATAACACGACGCGGCTACAGGTCATCGAGAACGGGGTTGTCGCGACGACCGTTGCTGGCGTCCTGGTGAACAACGTCCAGTCGATCGACGTTCGCGGCGGCAGCGGGTCGAACGCGATTGATCTTTCGCAGGTCAGCAAGGCCTCGTTCATGAATCTCACGTCGGTGCGGATCGACGGTGGAGACGGGAACGACACCATCACCGGCACCGCGGACCTGGGCGACACGATCCTCGGCGGTGACGGTCACGATTCAATCTTCGCCGGTGCCGGTGCTGACAGCATCGTGGCTGGCGACGGACATGACACCGTCTCGGGCGGGGCTGGCTTGAACACGCTGCTCGCCGGTGACGGCAACGACCTTGTCGTGGGTGGCAACGATGCTGACCTGATCGACGGTGGCGACGGCGACGACACGCTGAGCGGCAACGCGGGGAACGACACGATCCTCGCCGGCGACGGTGCGGACATCGTCAACGGAAACGACGGCGATGATTCCTTGCAGGGCGACTTCGGTGATGACCTCGTTCAGGGCGATGCTGGAAATGACATCGTCATCGGTGGATCAGGCAACGACTCGGTCGGCGGCGGTGACGGCGACGACGTGCTTGTCGGAAACTCGGGCAACGATACGCTGATGGGCGGCGCGGGAGATGACCAGGTCAACGGTGGGGCCGGCAACGATTCGCTGTCCGGCGGTACCGGCAATGACACGCTGAGTGGCGACCTCGGCGATGACAACATTTCGGGCGGTGAGAACAACGATGTCGTGTTTGGTGGCGGCGGGAACGACAGCATTCGTGGCGAGGCCGGCAACGACCTGCTCTTCGGAAACAGCGGCAACGATTCGATTTTCGGCGGGACCGGATCCGATCGAATCAAGGGCGGCAACGGCAATGACCTGATCGAGTCGGACGATACGTCGACTCTGCCTCCGCCTCCGCCGACTCCGCTGTTGTTTGCGGTTCCGAATGACGGGACGCGGTCGATCGTCGAGATTGATCCGGCGACCGGCAATGAGATTCGGCGGATCAACGCTCCGGAAATGCCGAGCAACGGGCCGGACGGATTGGCCTTTGACGGGAGCCGGCTGTTCTTTCTGAACGGCAACGGCACGGACATGATTTACGAGATTGACCCGTTCACGGGCGTCACGCTGGACGCGGACCCGATCACAGTCGGCAGCCGAAACTACGACGGACTGGCCGTACTGGGTGGGCTGGTTTATCTGCTTGACACAACGGCGATCGACATTCTCGTGTTTGACCCGGCGACGGATCAGATCGTTCGGACGCTCGATATTAACGGAGCTAACCCGGTTGTTTCACAGCTTTCCGGCGGACTGTCGGCCGCGGCCAATCCGGATCGCCTCGTCGTCACGGAAGCGGGCGGACGTCGCGTTCTGGAAATCGACCCGTTGACAGGACAGATCACCTCGTCGTTTATCCCGGGCACTCTGCGCGGCGGTGACTATCTCGGCACGGCGGTTCTCAACGGCGAGATTTATCTTGGGGCGCGCTCATCGCCTGTCATCGACGTGTTTACGCGAGCGGGGACTCTGCAGCGAACGATCAATCTGCCGTACGGCGTGTCCGCTCTGGGCGGTGACGAGCAGACGGCAACGGTCATCAACCCCGGCAGTCCGGCTGCAGGGCAGTTTGATATTCAGCTGAACCTGGTCGGCTCGTTCACGACAGCGCAGCAGGGCATCCTCGCGCAAGCCGTGCGGCGGTGGGAGGAAATCATCGTTGGCGACATCCCGGACGTTTTCGTTCCCGGGACGGGATCGGTGGACGACATCGTCATCTCAGTCAACTCGCTTCTGATCGACGGAAGCAGCAACACGCTGGCACGAGCCGGAGTCAATTCTGTTCGCGCCGGGACGTCGCTGCCTTCGACGGCGTTCATCGAGTTCGACACAGCCGACCTGTCGACGCTTGAGTCCAATGGGGCGCTCTTCACGGTGGCTCTGCACGAGATCGGACACGCTCTCGGTTTCGGAACGATCTGGGAGCAGAAAGGTCTGATCAGCGGAACTGGCAGCACGAACCCGCGGTTCCTCGGGACAAACTCGGTTGCGGAATACAACCTGCGGTTTGGTCTCAACGAGACCAGCGTGCCGGTTGAAAACACGGGCGGTCCCGGAACGGCGGATTTTCACTGGCGGGATTCGGTTCTGGGCGACGAGCTGATGACCGGCTTCATCAATGTCGGCGTCAATCCGCTGACACGTTTGACGGTCGCTCAGTTCGCCGACCTTGGTTATCAGGTCGACTTTGCGCGAGCTGATCCGGACAACTCGGGCACGGTCGTTTCGGCGATGGGTCTCGGAGCGTCCACTCGGCTTCGCAACGACCTCGGCCCGCTGGGTCAATTCCTCTCGCTGGGTTCTTCGACGTCGAGTTCCGGACGAATCAGTCTGGTCAATCCTCGCCCGCGGAATCCCGTCGGCGGTGGCCAGCCTGGACGAACGACCGTCGTGAGTACGTCGCCGTTTGTGGTCGCTCCCGGACTCGAACCCGGAAAATTTGATACGTCAACGCGGCTCGGTCAGCAGCTCATGTCGGAATTGAACGGTGGCAGATCAGGTTCGCTCTCATCACTCGTCGTGCCGGAAATCGAAGGCAACAACACGCTGGCGACGGCGTCCAACCTGGACAACGCCGGCTTCTCGCTCGATTTTGACGTGAACATCGGCGACTCGACTCAGAATACGTCGTCGTCGATTCCGCACATTTCCATTCTGGGGACGGGCAACGGCACTCATGATTTCTACTCGTTCACAGTGACGAATGCCGGGGATCGCGGCATCTTCGACATCGACAACGGAGCGGACCCGGACGGCGGGTTCTTTGATTCGGAAATCTTCCTGTTCGACTCGAACGGCAACCTGCTGGCGAGTAACGACGATCCCGTGCAGGGTGTGCCGACTGTCGGCGAGGGCGGAAGCGTCAGCTCGCTGGACGCGTTTCTCGAAACGACGTTTACCGCGCCGGGCCTCTACGTGCTTGCCGTCGGGACGAATCTTGCTCAGGGATCAAACGGTGGCCTGACGAGTGGTGAGATTCCGACGGGAGCGACCTACACGCTGCAGGTCTCGATCGAGAATCACTCAACCGGAATCGTGACGACACCTCAAGGACCAACGGCCATTCCCGCTTCTCCGGGTGACACCGTCATCGGGGGTGAGGGAAACGACACGATCACGGGCTCGGCGGCCGACGACTTCCTCAACGGTGACACCGGCGACGATGTGATCAACGGCGGCGATGGACAGGACACTCTGTTCGGAGCACTCGGCGATGACGTGCTCAACGGTGACGGAGGCAACGATTTCATTCGCGGTCATTCCGGAAACGATACGACCAGCGGTGGAGCCGGTGACGACATTACGTTGTGGCGAAACGGCGATGACAACGATTTGATTCAGGCCAGCGACGGAGCGGACCTCGTCAACCTGGAGGGGTCGAATTCGGCTGACGTCTGGACGATCTCCAGCGGCTCCAGCAGGCTCATCGTTGAGTTGAACGGTGATCGAGTCACGGTGGAAGACAGTTCCGCCGTCGTCACGGTTGATGCGACAAATGGAGACGACACGTTCAACGTCGGTAACCTTTCGGGCGTCAGCGAGATGTTTCTGAATCTGAACGGCGGGAACGGCAACGACACGATTGACGCTTCCGGATCCGCGACGACGGGTCTGCGGCTCGCGATTGACGGTGGAGTTGGGAACGACGTCATCAACGGAAGCGACGGGCCCGAGACGCTTCGCGGTGGCGACGGCGACGACATGATCAACGGTGGCGGCGGCAACGACGTCCTCGACGGTGGCAACGGCAACGACTGGATGAACGGCGGTGCCGGCGACGACACGCTCCGCGGATCGTTCGGCCAGGACACGCTGAGCGGTGGTGCCGGCAACGACGTTCTCGACGGCGGCCGCGGCAACGATACCCTCAATGGTGAAGCCGGTGATGACTCACTGACTGGCGGTCACGGTGACGATGTGATCTCCGGCGGCGCCGGAATGGACTCACTGGACGGCTCGTCGGGCGACGACATCCTCGACGGTGGCGATCAGGACGACTTCATCAACGGCGGCTCGGATCACGATTCGATCCTGGGTGGCGACGGCAACGACACGCTTCGCGGTGGCGACGGCAACGACACGATCTTTGCCGGAGCCGGCAACGACGCGGTCAACGGCGGAGACGGTCACGATTGGATAAGTGGCGATGCCGGCAACGATGCTCTCAACGGTGGCGACGGGAACGACTCAATCCTTGGTGACTTCGGTGACGATACGATGACCGGGATGGACGGCAACGATATGCTGATCGGTGGAGCCGGTATCGACCTGATTCTGGGCGGCGACGGCGACGATTCGATCATCAGCAACAGCAGTGCTGGCGGAAAAGACACCGTTGCCGGCGGTGAGGGCAACGACATCATCCGGGATCTGGATCCGCTGACCGATATCGTCGACGAGAATTTCGTGTTGAGCACGGAACTGCTGCGGATTCTCGACGCTCAGCCTCCGACGTGAATCTTGAGGTGACTCGAAAAACAGAAAGCCCGACTCAATGTGAGTCGGGCTTTTTCTGTTGGGTGAGCGAGGCTGGACCGCCGATTGTGCTGACAGGGCACGTGTTAAAACGAAGCACGTGTTAAAACGAAGCAGGCGCTCCGGCCAGGAGTTCGTCCAGTTCGGCCGTGTGGTGAGGAGGCAATCCCAGTTCGCGGGCCTTCATCAGTTGCTCGCGGGCCACACTTTCCTGTGCTTCTTCGCCTCCGGACATCTCATAAACGAGAGCTCCGTACTGGAATCTGAGCGCGGCCGAATTCGGGAATCGTTCGAGGCCTCCCAGGACGAGCGACAATGCCTGCTGAGACTGGCTTGACTGGCGAAGCGCTTCCGTCAGCGAGTCGATCGCCTCTTCGGGCAGTTCTCTTTCTGAAACGCGGGCGAGAATACCTCGCGCGAAACTTCCCGCTTCGTCGGCCGCCTTGAATCGACGCAGCAGCAGCCAGGCAAAATTGCTGAACCCTTTGACGTGATTCGGATGCCGCTCGAGCAACTCGGTGTATTTTTCCCGAGCCTGCACGAAGAAGGAATGCCGGCCGGTCTGCAGTCCGTTGCCGTGCAGCACGACCGCTTCCATAAACATCAGGCGAGCCAGCTTCAGATCGGGCACAATGCGCCGTGCTTCAGTCAGCCAGTGCTGCGCGAGACTCAGATCGCCGACCTCGATGTAAACCTCAGCCAGATGCAGGCATCGTCGCAGGTTCGGGGGAGTCTTCGAGAACTGTTTCAAAGCCGCCTCAAGCTTTGCGAGCTGCCGCGTCTCACCGAGCAACCGGATGTACTCTTCCTGGAGATCGCCGTCGTCCGGCAACTGATTCAATCCCGCTTCCAGTGACGCGATCGCCTGCGGCACACGGCCTCCGGAAGACTGAATTCCGACGAGGGTCATCCACGCTGTCTGTCGTTTCGGGTCGCGCTGCAGCAGTTCAAGGTAAACCGGCTCCGCTTCCTCTTTTCGCCCGAGCTGAAACAGCGAGTCGGCTCGCAGGAAGACAAGCTCAGCCGTCGTGCGACCTTTCGCATCAGCAAGGTCGAGGTGTTTCAGCGTCGATTCGAAATCGCCCTGCTTCCACGCCTGTTCGGCGGCAAGCGTTCTGGCCTCGTTGTTCTGCGGTGTCTGTTCGAGCGTGGCGGCGAGCGATTTTCGAGACTCGTCGATCCGCCCGGCTCGCGTCAGATACTGAGCGCGGCGGTACTCCACACGCCCCGGAACGGGATCAAGCGGTTCCAGTCGCTCCAGGCGGGCGAGGGCTGTCTGCACGTCGCCTCGCCGGGACGCCAGCTCCGCCGACGCCAGCAGCAGTGCCAGTTCTCGCGGATACGTTTTCAGGAGGCTCTCGATGCGTCCGTCGAGGTCCTGTTTCGACACGTTTCGCAATTGCCGTTCGACGCTCTCCAGATACCCGCTCTGACCGCGACGCAACGGTCGCGGCATATCCAGTGTCGCCGCAAGCAGATCGATCGCCCGCTCGTGCTGACCTCGCCAGAGAGCCAGCACGGCCGTTGACAGAGCAAACTCCTGAGCGGACGGGAGCCCGGGAGCCGCCTCAAACAACGCGTCCGCCGCGTCGTCGAGTCCGACCTTCCGCAATTGCCCACAGGCCGACAAAAGCACGATCGCGCTGGCAGTCGACGGTCGGTTGAGCGATTTCAAAACTGTGTCGAGATCGTTTTCTCTGTTGAGCTTCTGAAGCATTTCGGCTGCCATCAGCGGGCCGACTTGATCGTTCGGAAACTGCTGGATGGTCTGCTCAAGAAACGCCAGCGATTTGTCCGTCTCGCCGTGAACCGTCAGCCACCGCGCGAGCACGATTCGCAACCGCAGTTCCGACGGGTACTGGCTGCTGAAACGATACAGCATTGCCCGCGCCTGATCCGTTTGTCCTTCGCGGACGAGAAACATGAACTCGGCCATCAGCAGTGCGAAATCATTCGGGTCGGCGTTGTGAGCGGTGGCCGCCAGCACGCGAGCCTCGGCCCATTCGTTGCGTCGAACCAGGCTGATCAGGTGAAGCAGCTTTCCCTTCGGGCGATTCGAACCCGATTCCAGCAGAGTGATCAGCGGTGCCGCCTGCTTGTGCTGGCCGAGTTGCAGGTGGCAGAACGCGATCGTCAGCCACAATCTGTTGCGGCCTCCCAGTGACTTCGTCAGCCAGACTCGCTCTGCCGACGACAGTCCGTCCCAGCCACGTTCGAGCGGCACGAGTACGTCGAGGCTCGACTGCCATCGGGCGGTCGCGAGATGAATTCGCGATTGCAGCATCGCGGCGGGAATCCGGAGCGACTTGTCTTCTTTTGCCAGAGCCACATGCTGCTGTGCCTGGGTGATTCGGCCATGCTCGACCGCCACGTATCCGGCAACCAGGTGTCCGAGGGGTCGGCCCGCCGGCACTTCCATGAGCTGTCCGAACTCTGCTTGTGCCGCTTGCCCATCCGCGATCGCCTTCAGTGCGGTATCACGATGGACGTCAAGGATTTCTCCTCGCAGATCAGGCGGCAGGTCGCCGTAGAGCCGCAAACCTTCGCGAAAGATCGCGATCTGGCGGGAATCATCCGCGACCTCCATCGCGGCCCGGGCGACGTATTCGTAAATCAATGGCGATGCCTCGCCGCTCTCAACCAGTGGCATCCCGAATTCAAGCAGGACCTGCGCCGCTTCGCGCCGCAGTCTGCGGTCTTCGGCCATGCGTCGCCGAGTCGCTTCGCCACCGAATCCGATGGGAGGCAGCGGAAACTTCTTTTCGACCGTCGCTGAAAGTCCCAGAGCCATCTCTGCAATCTGCAGTCGATTCTGCTCGGAGTCCTCCCGCTGTCCGTAGTGCTTGAGAATTTCCAGCGACTGCACGAGCCGCCGGTCCGCTTCGGCTGAGTTCGGCGCAAACTGCAGCGCTGCCTGCAGGATGTCGGTCAGCAGTTCCTGTCCCTGCTGCGTGAGTTGCTGGAGAGCCGCTGGATTCGCCGCGGCAAGATGCCCCATCGACTGATTCAGGTGAGTCTGCAGTAGCCAGGTTCGACCATCACGCACGTAAACGCTGGCCTTCAGCCGGATGTAGAGCAACGAAACCGGATCGAAGTTATCGCCAAGAACTTTGAGCATCCGGTCGCTTTCCTCGACGCCGGTTGTCGTCGCGAGCATCGTCGAAGCAACCGTGGTGATATCCCGTCGTGCCTCGCGGAACTTGTAGAGCGACGTGAGAAGGGTGAGCGCTCGATCCCGCTCGCCCACTCTCACATAGTGACGCAGCAGTCGCAGATCGACTCGCTGTGTCCTCTTGCGTTGGTTCAATTCCTGAAGAATGGCGAGCGATGCTTCGGTCTCAGGCACATCGTCCAGAGCCTGACCCTCTTTTTGAATCATTCGCTGATAGACAATCGACAGGAACCAGCGGCCTTCGTCGTTTTCCGGATCGAGACGGACGAGACTTTGCAGATAGCCCGCCGCTCGCGGCCAGTCGCCGGCCCGCATCGCCGCTTCCGACTGTCGCCCGTAGTAAGCACGGTCTCTGCCTGTGAAACTTTTCCACGCGTAGTTTCCCGCGACGAGAACCAGCAGCACCAGCCCGGTAATTTTCAGCCGCCTCTTCATGGCGTTGCGTCTCTCGTTGAGATGCCGATCGAAAATCCACGCGGCTCATGCGGAGCCGGGATCCACGAACGATTGCACCATGAGCGGTGGGGAGGCCGCCACTGCTTTCCCGGTTGAACTAAGGCAAAGGCGGCAACGTGTGACGAAAAGAGGAATCGCAACGGTTCGAAGGGCTCGCACGTTTCCGAATTTCAACGTGCCGAATCAGCCGTTTCGAACTGACAAACCGGAACGACGATTCTCTCGTCCGGTTGTGATTCGCGCCTGAGTTTCAGAACGGCAGCGTCTGGCCTCTTCCGGTTTCGCGAGCTCGCGAAAGCAGCTCACCCGCCATCGCGACGTCTTCCAGGGCGAGACCGACCGATTTGAAAAACGTAATCTCGTCCGCCGAGCGTCTGCCTGCTACTGATCCGGAGACGACATCTTTGAGTTCGATCATCCTTTCCCAGTCGATGATGCCATCTTCGAGCGGTTGAACAAACTCGCCGGCTTCGATCCGACACTGCGCAAAACTGTCGCAGACAATCGTGCCTGAACGGCGAAGCGTCTCCGCGTCGACCTCCGTCTTCTGCAGAAAGTTGCCACCGACCGCGCAGACGAGAGTTCCCTCCGCAAGGTCCGCTCCGTCAAACACAGGTGTCTTCGAAGTCGTTGCCGTGATGACGATGTCCTTGCCGGACGCCGCGTCGCGAGGCGAGTCGACTGGCACCACCTCCGTTCCGCACCGCTCGCTCATTTCGGCAGCGAAACGCCGCCGCCGATCTGCGTCGCGCCCGTAAACTTCGATCCGCGAAATACTCCGAACCGCGCAGACCGCATCCAGTTGAGTCCGCGCCTGCAACCCGGTTCCGAACAGCCCGACCGTCGAGCTCTCAGGTCGAGCCATCCACTTCACAGCCACGCCGGTTGCGGCACCGGTCCGAAGCTGGCCCAGAAGATTGGCCTCGATGAAGACCTGCATCTCGCCGGTTTCGATGCGGTAGGCGGCGACGTGAAACAGCATTCCGGCTCGAGTCGTTGTGTAGTTCTTCCAGCCGACCAGCCCGAGGTACTGAGCCGAAGCCGACATACTGTGCAGCAGAATTCCTGAAGCCGCTGCCCGCGACCGCGGAACATTCTGAACCTGACCGGCCGCCAGTTGGCGGAACGCCTCCTCGACAACCTCGATCGAACGAGGCATGTCGATCAGCTCGGCGACATCCTGTTCGGTGAGAAAGAGACAGCTCATTTCGCGGGTCCTCGTTCATAAGACGTTTTGTGGCCACCAGTTCCGCCGGAAAATGCGTCGGAAACCCGTCTTCCTGACTCACCAGCAATCAATGTGGTGACATCAGTCTGACATCACACAAGTCACTTTGAGTACCGCTGCTGATTCCTCGGCCGGGAGTGCTTTACGGCTTTCTTGAGCCATTAGTCGTTTCTGGCGGGCAACTTACAACTTTGGCTCAAGTTTTGGATCCGGTTTGGCATCATGAATGCCTTATTCGGTTGTTGTCAAACAAGGATGCCGGCCAGTCCGGCAGGTCACGAAAACCGAAAGAGGAGAACGTCATGAAGAAGCTACTGACCCTGACTGTTGCCGCTGCCGCCGCCATGTTCATGGGAAATGTCGAGACCGTTCAGGCCGATCATTGCCCGTCCGGCGGGAATTCGTTCGGTGGAAGCTCGTTCGGTGGAAGCTCGTTTGGTGGAAGCTCGTACTACGCTCCGAACTACGGGTACTCCTACCAGCCGGTTTACTCCAACTACGGTTACTCGTCCCGACCGGTTTACTCCAACTACGGTTACCGCCCGTCGTACTACGGTGGCGGAAACTCGTTCGGCTTCCAGAGCCGAGGCCTCAGCATCACCTTCGGTTCTGGTAATCGTGGAGGCTTCGGAAACTTCGGAAACTTCGGAAACTTCGGAAACTTCGGAAACGGCCGAAACTTCGGAAACAGCCGCGGAGGACACCGGCACTAAGGGACGGCGGCGAAATTAAATCGGCATTCTCAGAGACGCTGTGATTGAAA
>ERZ891418.562-NODE-562-length-12445-cov-5.273366_pt1 | contig 12445 bp, 7 predicted proteins | sample MGYA00521236_ERZ891418 | MGnify/ENA primary metagenome ERZ891418 (study PRJEB32303, sample SAMEA104408696) | aquatic metagenome | biome: Brackish water; feature: Chemocline; material: water | place: Baltic Sea | collected 2014-10-18T10:34:00 | depth 100 m ... | reverse complement strand
TTTACAGTCTGCTGGGTTTAACCACTCCCCAATCCCTGCGCAAACAAAAACTTTACCACAGCAAATGCGAAATTCACTACGCGTGGCAACGATATTCGTAAGGTTTTTTAATACCCAGAAATTGCGAACCAGTTACGAGCCAAAATAAATGGAGCCCTTGACAGGATTCGAACCTGTGACCTACTGATTACAAATCAGTTGCGCTAGCCACTGCGCCACAAGGGCTCCGAAGGTTGTAAAACAACCGATATTAACAGTAGCCACCAATCCCCGAACAGGTCAATAGATATCGCAGCGTTTAGTCGCGCTCGTTACTTTGCAACTCGACTCCGCGTCGCAATTCTCCTACCCTAGCCCTTCCATCCGGAAGGGAACAGCGACGTTAATCGCGACTAACCGGTCCTCACTCCTTCGGGAGGGAGTTAGAGGGAGGGTAGATCGCAGCTGCCGACCAAGTCCGCCTCGGACGCCCGGAGCTAAACGGTCCTCCCCCGGACCGGGGGAACTAGAGGGGGAGATTGCGACGCTGAGCCGAGTCGTCCGACGACGAGCGCGACTAACGCAATTACGCCCAAATGCCAACAACCTGCACGAGTTCCCTTCCAGGCGGAAGGGCTAGGGTAAGAGAACTGCGACGCGTGACTGAGTCGTTCGACGACGATGGAGCTAAACGAGAATTGCAGCTCGGATCCGAGTCGCCAGACGACGACCGCGACTAATGCCACCGCGTCCCGAGCGCAGCCGAGGGATCTGGAGCGGCCGGGCGGAAAACCCGCTACCAAGCCAACCACCACCAACCTGTCATTACGACGAGGCGCGAGCCTGCCCTCAGTAATGCCGAACGGGTTCAGGATCCATGCCCCACAATCCCTGAACCCAGCCTAAATCGGCACAACGAACGCAGCATCTTACACTCCCGAATCCACACGCACCCACCTCATCGTTAAAAAGAAACGCCCCGGCAAAAGCCGAGGCGTTTCTCAAAACTACTTAGTAAAGAAGAACTACTTCTTACCTTTGCCCTTACTAGGCTCAGGCTTGCCTGTGTCCGACTGTGCAGCACAAGAAGTTATCTTGCCCTTGTCACGGCCCGAAATCAGCCCATCCTTCTTCCACTCGTTAGCAAGTGCAGAAACCGCTCCCACGTAGTTACCGTGAAGAGCTGAGTCACCAAACTCAGCGATAAAGTCGCTGAAGTACGCACCAGGTGCCATTTCTTGGTTGCCAACACCCGAGTCACAATCGCCAACAAATACTGTCGCTGAATCGGATGAATTGTCAAACGGGTCAGCATTGTCACCGATCTCATCACCATCTGAATCAGCCCACTCATTCGGGTCATTCGGGAACGCATCGCTGCTGTTCGGAACACCATCACCATCAGAATCTGGCTCGATAACTACAATCGGTGCCGTAGACAAACCGTTGAGGTCGATTCGGTAGTTGATACCAGATAGACCACCCCAGTCCTCCATTCGAACGATGATGTTATTGGTGCCCGCTTGCAGGCTTCCATTGCTCAAAGATTCATGGAATGTAGAGACGTGATTTCCACCAATAATCCTCGTGCCTACCTGATTTCCATTCAAGAAAACAGATGCAGCATTGTCGACTTTGGTAGTGAAGTCAATCGTGACGTCAGACCAATTTGCGGGCACGTCGAATTGAATTCGGTACCACATGACAATGTCATCCTTGCCGCCCGCAGGCCCAACACCAATACAGTCCACATCATCAAGCGTCGTGCAAGCGCTAATCCACTGACTAGCCCCGGGAACAGTACTCCAGTCATGCCCATCACCGATGGTGGCCGGCGCTACTACGGCCTTACAGGTGTGTAAGCAGTCTGCCAAGTTGGCGACGCCGCGTCGCCAACTTGGCAGACTGCTTACACACCTGTCACAACGGAACCTGGCGTAACGTTTCCACCAGCGAACGTTGCGCTCTGTGGTGTTGGAACGGGTACGTCATCGTCCTCAACGATATAGGTCCGCTCAGTCGCTCTGTTTTGATCGTCCCAGTGACCTTCAATCGTCCAGTTATTGATTGACCCGCTGTGGAAGAACTCCACTACGGTCTCAAGTGATCCTAAGGTAGGTCAGGTGGGTGGCCTGGCGACCACTTTGTGTAATCCCAAGTTTCACCCGTTACCCAAGACCAGCTGTTGCCCGAAGTACCATTGCGGAAACCACCGATGTAAGCAGAAGTGCTTACTGCCGTTAGAAAGTTTGCAACTATAAATTGGTCTTCTGTTTCAGAAGTAAGCGTTGCTAGGTGCCCGCTAACTCCGTTGTGAGTCATACCTTCGGCAGTAGCCTTCGCAACATCCCAATTCGCTGCGGTCATCACATGCTCATATCAGTGAGTCGTGACCGTGTCGCAGACCACTGAACCACTATGGCTCGCCGATGCGGTATTGAAGTTGAACGTCGAAACCATCGACACCGTGAGCACAGCGATCAACAACGCTAAAACTCTAAAATTCGCCAATCCGCTGATTGGACTTGAAACGCTTTAAATAGCGCTAGAAACACTTTTTTGACTCATGAATGGGCCCCGTAAAACAGACTCAGCCCATCCGCTCAGATGGCACCAGCCCGCAAGTGCAGTCAGCCTAATCATTTCCTTTTCAGGGCAGGGATTTTCCAAAGTGTGGAAAGAGTCAAGAAGAATCTGTGAACGGTGAAGATATTTGCCCGCAGGGATCCGAATCACCCTGCCCTCTCGATTGGCGGTATCGAATCCGGAGGGGGGCGACCATTCACACCCTCCCAAACCACCGACTTCAACTGAACAGCACCGGTCATGGCGATTTAACGCGCCAAAACCCACCCAACATCTACTCACCCCAAGGCGAGCCGCGCATCGTCGCCTCATTCACCACGATCCGCATCACCTCTGCCAGCGGCAATCCCGTCTCGCGAGCTATCTCCCGACACGCCTCATACTCCGGAGCCGCCTGAGCGATCGTATCGCCAATCCGTTTCAACTTCACCGGCACCTTACCCAACGATGTATCCACATTCACACTCTGTCGCTCAGCCTCATACCTACGCACCGGTCTACGACGCACACCAAGCGTCGAAGTCTCCTTAAGAATCAACTCCGCAGCAGCATCAACCAAATCCCTACCCACCAATACCGAAAGCATCGTAGCCGGTCGATTCTTCTTCATCTGAATCGGCGTAAACCAAACATCCAAGCAGCCCAACTCCATCAGCTGCTCGTGCACATAACCCAACACCTCACCTGGTGAATCATCAATATTTGTCTCCAGCTCCATAATCTCCGGACGTCGCCAACCTGGCCCGCCACGCCCCCAACGATTCCTACCCTCGCCAATCCACAACCCAATAACGTTCGCATGCCCATCAGGGTTACGTTGCCCTGCCCCGTAGCCAATCTTGTTTGCGTTGAATTCAACCGGCATAAACTCAGCCAAAGTCGTAACAATCGCCGCCCCCGTCGGAGTCACAGCCTCACCAACCGGTTGCCGTCCACCCGCTCGCACTGGCGCGCCCGTCGCCTTATAAATCGCAGCTGTAGCGATCGAAGTCGCCCCCATTGCGCCATGACTACTGACTGAAGAACCAGTCCCCGTCGGAAACGCCGAAGCGTGAATCTTCTCTACGCCCAACAAACGCAAACCGATAACGGTTGAAGAAATATCGACCAACGTATCGACCGTCCCAAGCTCATGCAGATGCGTCGAACCAGCCTCACCACCGTGCGCAGCCGCCTCGGCCACAGCCAAAGCATCGAAAATTCGCTTGATCGAACGCTTATCCGAATCCTCTAACGTCGAATCAGCAATCGAAGAATAAAAATCGTCCCACGTACGCTTCCGTTCACCATCATCATCCAACACCACATCAACCAGAATCGCCTCTAAACCGCCCCGGTTCACCAATGTCTTCTCAAGCCGATACCCACGATCCGGAAACTTATCCAGCTCGGCCTGCAGCTCGGCCAAATCCAGACCCACAGCCACCATCGCGCCCAGCAGCATGTCGCCACTAGCGCCACCAATCATGTCGATATAAGCAGTTAATTCAGACAGTGTGAAAGTTCCTTGTGCGGGTTCATCCGGATCGAAGTGAATAAATCCTAGACAGGATACCTATTAAAAGTGTCTTCCTGATCCCCAGCCAACCACGATAGAAAAGCCAACAACAGCGACAAACGTCATAAGCGCAAATCAGTCCCCCTTCCGGATGGAAGGGCTAGGGTAGGAGAATTGCGATGAGCGACCAAGTCACGCCAGTGACGCCCGGAGCTAACGCCACACAGAGCAGAGTCATCCGATGACGACCGCGACTAACGCCGCGTCCCCAAATCACCAAGCGCAGCATTAAGCCCGCCCGACTTAAACCCCTTAGGCTCAAGCTCCATCGACGCATATCCAGCGCCAACAACAACCGCCTCAGCCTCGGACCGAACCACTTCAAATCGAACAAAATCAGCCAAAGGAATCTCAACCCGGCCAACGTCACCATAATGACGAACCCGAACCACACCGAACCCAAGATCGCGAAGACCCTTCTCAGCCTTACCAATCTTCCCGAGCGCATCAACCGAAACCATCGTGCCGTAAGGAATACGAGAAGAAAGACAGGGCTGCGCAGGCTTATCCCAAGTAGGCAAATCCATCTGTTTGGAAAGATCCCGAATGTCCTGCTTATTCATCCCCGACTCAACTAAAGGAGAAACAACCTCGAAATTCTTGGCAGCCTCCATACCCGGACGATAATCGCCCAAATCATCCGTATTAGCGCCATTGGCAACAAACCCAATACTCTCGTCGCCCGCCACTTTGTCCAAGTGCGTGTACAACTCGGTCTTGCAAAAGAAACAACGACGCCCGTCGTTCGCCAAATACCGCGGATCGTTCATCTCATCGGTATCGACAATCAAATGTCGCCACCCACGTTCATCCGCCAACGCTGAAGCAGACTCAAGCTCCTCAGGAGCCACACTCGGCGATCGAGAAGTTACCGCCAACGCGTTTTTGCCCAAAACCTCGTGCGCAACCCCGGCAAGAAACGTCGAATCCACTCCGCCCGAATACGCCACGATCAAATCACCATAGCCCGCGATCAACGACCGCAACTTGGCGTCCTTCTCTTCCAAAGAAAGTTCTGTTTCAGGCCTCTTCAACTCAACCATATTGAAATAACTTACCCATTAGCCAACTGAACCCGCTGACACCCCGAATTCGTTTTCAGGGTCAAACCAACAACCAACCTGCCTAGCCACCCAAGCCTACAACCAGCCCCCCCCCCCCCCCCCGGACCGGGGGAGTTAGAGGGGGAGACTACAGCTCGGAGCCGAGTCATCCTATGACGAACGCTACTAACGCCGAACCTCACCAATCTAGCAACAACGCCAACCTAGATCACCATCATCCTGAGCCCCGTCGAAGGGTCACGCTCAATCCGGAACCAACCCAAACTATCTAGAGCGCACCCACCAACTGTCATCCTGAATTCAGTTCAGGATATTCTCTCTCAACCTCACAACCTACATAGAAGAACGAACCTCAGCCGAACCCATCGCCGACGTCGAACTCGCACCATCGGGCGCCTGTAATGCGAATCTTACAGCCTCAGCGATGTTCGCAGGTCGAACAACCTTCAACGAACCCGACTTCCCAGCATCGCCAGCAGCATCCGGAATCATGCACGAAGCAAAGCCCAATCGAGCCGCCTCCGTCACCCGACGATCCGCCCGCGGAACCGAACGCAACTCACCCGAAAGACCAATCTCACCCGCCACCGCAACCGTCTCATCCACCGGCCTATCCATCATCGAACTCACAATCGCCAACGCAATCGCCAAATCCGCCGCCGGCTCATTAATATCTAAACCACCCGTAACGCTAATCACCAAATCGTGATTCGAAACCGGCAACCGCATGTGCTTCGCCAGCACCGCAGTAATCATGTGCACCCGCGACATCTCAACACCATTCGCAACCCGACGAGGCGAAGTCAAACTCGAAGGAGTAGCCAAAGCCTGAACCTCAACCGCCAACGACCGAGTCCCCTCAACCACCAAAGCCACGCATGAACCCGAAACGGGACCCGACCCAGCCGCACGCTGCTGAATAAACACATGAGAAGGATCCGAAATTCCAGCCAAACCCTCCTCCCGCATCTCAAACACACCAATCTCATCCGTCGGACCAAATCGATTCTTCACACCGTGCAACATCCGCAGCATCCCCACCTTATCGCCGCTCATCTGCAACACCGCATCCACCTGGTGCTCCAACACCCTCGGACCCGCAATATTCCCATCCTTAGTAACGTGACCACTCAAAACCAAAGCCGTATGACTAGCCCGAGCCACCTCACCTAAAAACGCAGCACACTCCCGAATTTGCGAAATCGTCCCAGCCGGTGAATCCAAATCAGGATGAGTCGCAGTCTGGATCGAATCGACAATCGTCACGGCAGGTTTCAAATTGGCAATATGATCAACAATCGTCAAAGCATCGCCCGTGCCGACCATGAACACCCGATCGCCAGTCACGCCCAAACGAGAAGCCCTAATGCGAATCTGCTCCAACGCCTCCTCACCAGTCGCGTAAAGAACCGTCTTGCCCGACGCCGCAATCGCTTCGGCCGCCTGTAGCAGAAGAGTCGACTTACCAATCCCCGGATCGCCCGCAAGTAAAACCGACGACCCAGCAACGAACCCACCACCCAAAACCCGATCCAACTCATCAATACCCGTCGGCATATGAGCAACACCATCAGCAGAAATCCGACTCAACTCAACAGCACGAAACCGGTCCTCGGTGCCCCATTCCCTCCTTCGGTAAGGATCGAGGGAGGGTAGATTGCCGCTGCGACCAAGTCGTCCGACGACGCCCGGAGCTAACGAAGACGGGCCATCGCCAACGCCGCCAATCTCGTCTGCCCTCTCCGACCCAAAACCATCAGCAGCACGACTCACCCGATCGATAATCCCCGGAGCCTGCCGCGCCGATTCCACACGAACAACCTTCTCCAGCACCGTGTTCCACTCACCACACTCCGAACACTTACCAACCCACTTCGGCGTAACCCGCCCGCAACCACTACATTCAAACTTAGATTTAGAAGATTTCTTTGCCATGCCTATAGCGAATCCTGTAACTGTCCCCTTCCGGATGGAAGGGCTAGGGTAGGAGAATTACGACTCGCTACCAAGTCGTTCGACGATGCCCGGAGCCATAACGCCATTTGCCGACGCGGAGCCGAGTTACACAGTAACGAGCGCGACTAACGAGATTGCCGACGCCCAGAGCTAAACCCAGTATGCCATTTCACTCTCTAACCGCCAAGTACAAACGACAGTGGTCGCAGTACTCGATCTCAGCCCACAACACCAGCCACCAGCCATGCAGCTGTCCCCTTCCGGATGGAAGGGCTAGGATAAGGAGAAATGCGACGCGTGACTGAGTCGTACGACGACGATGGAACTGAATGAGTATGCGACGCGGAGCCGAGTCATCCGATGACGAGCGCGACTAACGCCAAACGCCCAACATCATCAGCCCACAAACACCAGCCGCCGCTGTCATCCTGAATTCATTTCAGGATCTTTCTACCCCATTTGCAGCGCACCTTCTGCTCAACAAGAGATAACATCCCGATTCAACCAACATCCCCCGATCAGCCCCGCAACACCATGCCCACATCCCCACTCCAAACACTCGCCAACACCGTCGGAGCACTCCTTAAAGAGCGCCGCGAAACCATCTCCATCGCCGAATCATCAACCGGCGGACTTCTCTCCGCCGCATTATTGGCAGTCCCCGGCGCATCCGCCTACTACGGCGGCGGATCAGTCGTCTACACCTCGCCAGCACGAGAGCTATATCTAGGCATCAACTTCGACGACCACCACGGAATGCGCTCGGCATCCGAACCATACGCAGCGCTTCTGGCAAAAACCAGCAGAACGCTGCTCAACACAACATGGGGACTAGGCGAAACCGGAGCCGCAGGCCCCACCGGCAACGGATACGGCGACGCCGCCGGACACACATGCATCGCAATCTCAAGTGAAAACGTAAACATCGAAATCACACTCGAAACCGGCGAAACCGACCGCCAACAAAACATGCAAACCTTCGCCGAAACCGCCCTAGAAACCCTCCAAAAAGCCCTCACCGAAAACTAACAAACCCGACCACCCACACCGCAGCCGAGGGACCTAGGGAGCGGCGGCTAAAACCCGCGAAGCAACCACCACTCGTCCTGAGCCTCGGATGTCCTAAGCAACACCAAATGGTATTCATGACCCCGAAGCAGCACAAAGCACCCGCACAAAAAAAAGGGGGAGAGCCCGAAAGCTCTCCCCCTTTTCATATCTAACTAATCCGTGGCTACGCCACTCTACGCACTAGGCACCGGCTCTTTGTCATCAGAATCCGAAGCAACAGCCTTAGCCTTACGTGCCTTAGCCTTCGTCTTCTTAGCAGCACGAACAATAATCGCACCAGCTTCGACATCGAGTTCAACGGAATCACCCGCACCGAACTCACCCCGAAGCAGGCTCTCAGAAAGCTGATCCTCAATCTCGTCCTGAATCAACCTGCGCAACGGCCTCGCACCCATCTTCGGGTCGAAACCCTTCTCCGCAAGGAAATTACGAGTAGCATCAGTAACGTTCATCATCAGACCGTGCTCAAGAACACGACCCTCAACTCCCTTCATCATGATGTCCACGATCTCAAGAATGTGCGCACGTTCAAGCGGCCTAAACACAACCGTCGAATCGATACGGTTAAGGAACTCAGGCTTAAACCCATTTGCAGGATCCTTCACCGCTTCCAAAACACGATCCTTCACACGCTCATAATCAAGCGCGTCACCGTCAGTCTTACCAAAGTTGAAACCAAGCCCACCACTCGTCTGAAACAAATTCGAACCCAAGTTCGAAGTCATCACAATCACAGTGTTCTTGAAATCAACCCTCCGACCCTTAGAGTCAGTCAGGTGACCATCTTCAAATACCTGTAGCAAAATGTTGAACACATCAGGGTGAGCCTTCTCGATCTCATCCAGCAAAATCACCGAATATGAACGACGGCGAACAGCCTCAGTCAGCTGGCCACCCTCATCAAAACCAACATATCCAGGAGGCGCACCAACCAAACGTGCAACGCTGTGTTTCTCCATGAACTCACTCATATCGAGTCGAATCATGGCATCCTCTTCACCGAAGAGATACTCAGCAAGCTTCTTCACACTGTGCGTCTTACCAACGCCCGTAGGACCAAGGAACAAGAAAGCACCAATCGGGCGCTTCGGATCCTTCAGACCCGCACGTGAACGTCGAACAGCCTTGGAAATAACCGAAAGAGCCTCGTCCTGACCAACTACGTTCAAACGTAGCGAGTCCTCCATCTTGATCAAACGCTCTTTCTCTTCAACATCCAACCGCATCACTGGAATACGAGTCCACATAGCAACAACTTCAGCGATATCGTCCGAAGTCACCTTAGCCTCACCGGCATTCGGGTTCTTCTTCTTCCAATCAGCCTCAATCTGCTCAATCTTCGTAACCAGTTTCAGTTCACGGTCTCGCAACTCAGCAGCAGTTTCGTACTTCTGGGCCGAAATAACCTGATCCTTCTCACTCCGGACAGCAGTCAGCTCCTTCCGAGCATCACGAAGCTCCTTAGGAACAGTCGAATGCTTGATACGAACACGAGAAGCCGCCTCATCGATCAAATCAATCGCCTTATCAGGCAACTGCCTATCAGCAATGTATCGATCCGCCAACGTAGCCGCCGACTCCAACGCCTCGTCAGTAATCTCAAGACCGTGGTGCTTCTCGTACATACCCTTCACACCACGGAGAATCTCCACAGTCGTAATAGCATCCGGGGCATCAACAATCACAGGCTGGAACCTACGCTCCAAAGCCGGGTCACGTTCAACATATTTACGGTAATCATCCTGCGTAGTCGCACCGACAACCTGCAACTCACCCCGAGCCAAACTAGGCTTCAAAATGTTCGCAGCATCAACCGCCCCCTCAGCAGCACCAGCACCAACCAGCGTGTGCATCTCATCAATGAACAACACGCAGTTCCCAGCACTCTTAAGCTCGGCAATAACCTTCTTAAGGCGCTCCTCAAACTCACCACGGTACTTAGTACCCGCAACAAGCGAACCCATATCCAAAGTCACTACCCGCTTACCAATAAGCGTTTCAGGCACATCGCCCTCAACAATCATGTGCGCAAGCTTCTCAACAATCGCCGTCTTACCAACACCCGGCTCACCAATAAGAACAGGGTTGTTCTTCGTCCGGCGGCTAAGAATCTGAATCACACGCTGAATCTCGGTATCACGACCCACAACCGGATCGAGATCGCCATCGCGTGACTGCTTCGTCAAATCAACACCAAGCTCATCAAGAGTAGGTGTGCGGCTAGTGCGAGAAGCAGCCGGAGCACCACTTCCGCTCGAACCCGAGCCAGAGCTCTGGTTGGCAATGATGCTATTCGTCTCTTCGCGAACCTTCTCCAGGCTCACACCAAGACTCTCCAACACACCAGCAGCAACACCCTCGCCCTCACGCATGAGACCAATAAATAAGTGTTCCGTGCCAATGTAGTGGTGGTTCAAGCGCCGAGCCTCGTCAACTGCGAGCTCGATCACCTTCTTCGCACGTGGAGTGAGACCAATCTCACCCGGAGTTGGGCGTTCGCCGCGGCCGATAATGAATTCGACCGCGGAACGAACTTTTACATGCTCGACGTTCAGATTTGAAAGGACTCGCGCAGCCACTCCCTCGGTTTCTCTTACAAGACCGAGCAAAATATGCTCGGTACCGATGTAATTGTGGTTAAAGCGTTGTGCTTCTTCCTGCGCAAGGGAAAGAACCCTACGGGCCCTCTCCGAAAACTTTTCAAATCTGCTCGGCATATAGCTTCCCCTCTCAGGCCACTACAAAACTGCAGTGCTGAGTGCTATTCGTTGTCTTCGAAAATATCTCCGAAGTCACCAATTTCATTTGTTACTTCATCTTCTTCAGCAACAACCGCTACTTCTTCAGATGGATCCGTAGTCTGCTTCAAGCTCAGACCCAAACGTCGACGTTCAGGCTCAATCCGAATGATCTTCAGCTCGAACTCGTCGCCTTCATTGACAACATCCCTCGGGTGCTTGATCACCTGGTGAGCAAGTTCACTAATATGAATCAGACCCTCAATACCACGATCAATGCGAGCAAACGCACCGAAGTTAGCAAGCTTCGTCACAGTACCAGTAACCGTCTGACCAACCGAGAACTTAGTCTCGATCTCGTCCCACGGCTCAGGCTGCAAGCGTCGCAAGCTCAACGCAATCTTGAGGTTTTCCCGGTCTACACGAAGCACGAATACATCGATCTCCGTACCAACAGTTACGATCTCGTCCGGGCTCTTTACTGGCTCCCACGACAATTCGGAAATGTGGATAAGACCATCGGCTCCACCAAGGTCCACGAAAGCACCGAAATTCGAAATTCCAGCAACTCGACCCTTACGAATCTCACCCTCGGTGAGTTCCTGAACCAAACGCATCTTCTGAATCTGCTTCCAAGCCTGCAATGCAGCTCGCTCAGAGAAGATAGCTCGGTTTCGGCGGCGGTTAAGTTCAATAATCTTGAACTCAACTTCCATACCGATGAAGCCTTCCTTAGGCGGTTCGCCGCCAGGCACATAAAGCTCTCGAGCTGGTCCAACCAACTGCGAAAGCGGCACAAAGCCCTGAACACCCTCAGACTCAACAACAGCACCACCACGGTTTGAACCCGTAATAACACCCTTGCAAGACTCGTTGTTGTCCATGGCCTTCTCAAGCACACGCCAACCCTGCTCACCACGAGCACGGTCGATAGACAGAATCGACGATCCCTCGTTACCTTCTGGGTTCACAACGTAAGCGATAATCTCATCGCCAACGCTCAACTCATCAGAACGCTCACCAAGAGAACGCATCTCCTTGGTAGGTACGAAACCCTCGGACTTGTAGCCGATGTCGATCAACATGCCTTCAGCCTTACGGCTCATGACACGTCCGTCGATGATTTCACCACGTCGAAGAACCTTCGAAGGAAGGTACTCGTCAAGCAAGTCCTCCATCGTAAGTTCGCTCTCAGGCTTGTCTAAAACTGCAACCGCGGTTTCACCCTCTGCATCAGCAGGAGCTTCCTCAGTAGCGGCTTCTACAACCGCAGCAGTCTCTTCGGTAGGTGTTTCCACAACCGCAGCCTCTTCAGCAAACACTGGGGCCGCCTCCGCTACAGGTGCTTCAGTAGCCTCAGGAGCGGCAGCTTCAGGAGCTGCTGCCTCTATAGGCGCGTCAATATTCTGTTCCACAGGCGTCTCCACTTTTGGAGCCTCTACCTGACTATCTGGGGTGTCTGCTGTCGCCAATACGAAATCCTCGTTCAATAT
>ERZ891418.559-NODE-559-length-12516-cov-6.607094_pt1 | contig 12516 bp, 12 predicted proteins | sample MGYA00521236_ERZ891418 | MGnify/ENA primary metagenome ERZ891418 (study PRJEB32303, sample SAMEA104408696) | aquatic metagenome | biome: Brackish water; feature: Chemocline; material: water | place: Baltic Sea | collected 2014-10-18T10:34:00 | depth 100 m ... | reverse complement strand
CATGGCCTGCGGCTTCGGAGCGAACAGCGCGGCCAGTTCGACATTGCCGGTTCCGACTCTCAGCAGCGTGCAGTTTTCGCACGTGCATCCGCCCTGCATCGAGGTCGACACCATTCCGTTTGGAAAAGCAGCGATGGGGCGAGGATCGATCGCGCACAGCAGGATCGTTTGAGTTCCGCCGCCGCTGCCACCGGTCACGGCGATCCGTTCGCCATCAACGTCCGGCAGCGACTGCAGAAAGTCCAGGCAGCGGATTGAATTCCACGTCTGGATCCCCATGACGCTCTGCAGCCGCATTTCGGCCTGGGTGCTGTAGAGGCCCCACTTCTCTTTGCCTTCCATTTCCGGTCGTTGCTTCGCGAACCGGTGAGCGACGTCGAACGAAATCTGATGGCTGTCGGCGTAGCCAAGCATGTCGAAGATGAAACAGACACAGCCCATCCGCGCGAGCTGAGCACACCGGGCAAGCTTCGGGAACCGGCCCGACTTGAGATGTTTCTCGGCTCCGGATTCGATCAGAGCCGCCATGTTGGCCTCACCATAATCCTGCAGCCGGCCGCCGTGACCGTGCGGGCAGAGCACGGCCGGGTGTTTGACGTTTGTTTTTCCATCGTCCGGCCGGAACAGGAGACCCGTGACGAAGTGATTCGGCACAGCCTCGAAGTAAACCTTCTCGACCGTGAAACCTGGCCGTTGAACTTTGCCATGAATGACCGCGTTGAGCGGCGTCCGCTCCGGCATCGGCCAGATTCCTGTCGCAATCTTGACTCGACGCTGAAGCTCAGCTGCCCGCGCTTCCCAGGCCGCCGTTCCTTCGGGCACCTCAAACGGGAAGTAGCCGTTGAGGTCTTTCGGCTCAGACAGTCGACTGTCGTTGGGAAGTTGCCCCTCCTCGAAGACTCGCAGGTCCTGTGCCGAGGCATCGTGAACGGGGCCAGACTTCAAAACGACGAGCGCAACCAGACAAGCCGCGAAGCGAATTCGAGATACCGTCTTCATGAGCCAGCCCTTTTGCCGGGGAGTGCATTCTGGGAATTGATCCGTAGACGATTCGTAACGGGTCTCGCGGCAGTTGCCAACCGGACGAGGCCGTAGAACGGACGCCCACGTCCGTCCCGCCTCAGCCCTGACGGATGAAGGCATCCGTCCTGCCGAGGCGGGAGTGGACTCGCCGCGCCGAATGCGGAATTGACCGCAACGAAGCCGAATTGCCTTCCGACTCCGCATCCGGCATCATCCCTGCCTTGAACTTTTCACCGGAGAACTCAGTCATGTCGAAACGAAGAACCCGCGAGCTGCGTCGTCAGTTTCTCAAGCAGGCCGCATTCGGAGCGGCGATGTTCAGCACGCCGGGCCTCTTCGCCGAGGAACTAAAGAAAGCGGAGCTGACTCGAACGGCCCGGCAGACCGAAGGCCCGTTTTATCCGGACAAGCTGCCGCTCGACACGGACAACGATCTGTTGCTCATAAATGACAGCACGACTCCCAGCGTCGGCACGATCACGCACTTGACCGGGCGAGTGGTCGACGTGTTCGGCGATCCCGTGCGGAATGCGACGGTGGAGATCTGGCAGGCTGATTCGAACGGTGTCTACATTCACACCCGCAGCGATCAGGCGGACAAGCGGGATGCTCACTTCCAGGGCTACGGCCGATTTCTGACCAGCCGGAAAGGCGAGTACTACTTCCGCACGATCAAGCCCGCCCGCTACCCGGGGCGGACGCCTCACATTCACGTCGCGGTCAGCTCGCACGGAAAGCGGATGCTGACGACGCAGCTTTACATTAAGGGTGACAAACAGAACGACAGCGATGTGCTGCTGAAGCGGGTGCAGGATACGAAGGCTCGTGAGTCGATCATCACAGACTTCAAGCCGATCGAGGACTCGAAGATCGGCGAACTGGCGGCCCACTTTGAGATCGTGATTGGACAGACTCCGGAAGATCAGCCCGGCGACCGCCCCCAGCAGAGTCCACCTCGGCGGAACGGGTAATCGATTCCGGATCGGCGACGCAACGAAACATCCACGGACGACCCCAAAGAGAATTGCGGTTATGCGAATTTCAGTTTTCCTCGTGCTCGTCGCGGTCTGGTGCGCCTCGCCGGCGCTCGCTCAGCGTGGCGGGCGCGACTTTGCTCAGCAGAACGCATCGCAGTTCGGGTGGCATTCCAATTACGCGCGAGGGCTCGAAGAAGCCCGGGCGGACAACAAGCCGATCATGCTTGTTTTCCGCTGCGTACCCTGAGTGGACTGCTCCGAATTCGACGAGCAGGTTGTTCGTCTCGAAAAAATCAAAGATGTGGCCGACCAGTTTGTCCGCGTCCGACTCGATGAGATCCACCACTCGGACATCAATCTTTTTGAGTTTGATTACGACCTCACGCTGATGGTGTTTTTTCTTAACGCCAGCGAGGAGATCTACGGACGCTACGGAGGTCGCGACGCGGAAGACGCCGACTCGCGTCAGTCGCTCGCGGGGCTGCGCTACTCGATGCAGGCCGCGCTGCAGACTCACAAAGAGGAAGATCGACCGAAAGTTGAGCGGAAGGAGCCACTTCTGGTTCGCTCGCTGCAGTCGGCCGGAAACTACCGAGGCTGCATCCACTGCCACAACGTCAAGGAAATTCAGAACGACGAACTGAAACAACTCGGCCTGTGGTCGCGGGAAAAACTGTGGCGCTACCCGATGCCCGAGAACATCGGCCTGGCCTTGGAGGTCGATCGCGGAAACGTTGTGAAGTCCGTCGGAACGACGTCGGTGGCCAGCTCTGCCGGGCTCGCTGCTGGAGACGTCGTCGACAGGATCGGCGGCCTTCGAGTTCGTTCGTTCGCAGACGCTCAGACCGCACTTGACCGGGCCCCGGACAAAGGTCAGTTCATTGTTGAGTGGCTTCGGGATGGCGAGCGGCACTCGGCGAAACTCACTCTGAATGACGGCTGGAGAAGAACGGACATCAGTTGGCGGCCTTCGATGCAGCGGTACCTCGCCGCACCCCGTCTTTACGGGCGAGATCTGTCGCTGGAAGAACGAAAAACGCTCGGCCTGAAGCCGAAACAGTTGGCGTTTGCTCACCGGGATCGCGTGTTGACTCAGGCCAGCGAAGCCGGGATTCGGGCCGGTGATGTCATCCTCGGCTTCGACGGGCGGGAGCTTCAGATGACCGCCTACGATTTTCAGACCTGGGTGCGTGAGAACTACATTCTGGGCGATCGAGTGAAGATCAACGTGTTCCGCGACGGGAAAAGGATCGACATCCCGATGACTCTGGAGAAGTAGCGGCGAATTCTGTGGGGCTCCGAGCAGATTGCTCTTGCACAGAGCACGCTGTAAAACGTACCGGTCTCTTACCACTCCGCCCTCGCCCCTCTGCCTCCCATGAACTGGTCGAGTCTTCGCAGTCACGCCGATCAAATCGAAATGCTCCGCCGATCCATCCGGCGAGGGCGGCTGGCTCACACCTACCTGTTCGCCGGTCCGGCGGGTGTCGGGAAATCCTTGTTCGCCCGGATCCTTTCACGGTGTCTGCTATGCGAGAGGGTGACCGACGAAGATCTGGATGCGTGCGGCGAGTGCTCCAGCTGCCGGCAAATGGAAGCGGGCTCACATCCCGATTTCTTTTATGTCGGCTGCCCGGAAGGTAAGGGAGAGATTCCTGTCGCCCTGTTTCTGGGTGAGAGAGAGAAACGCGGGCAGGAAGGTCTGATTCACGATCTTGCTTTGCGTCCGATGATCGCTTCTCGCCGGGTTGCCATCATCGACGATGCCAACCAGATGAACGAAGAGGGCGCGAATGCGATGCTCAAGACTCTTGAGGAGCCGCCTGCCGACTCACTGCTGATTCTGATCGCGGAAAACCTCGATGCGATCCTGCCGACAATCCGCTCCCGCTGCCAGCTGTTGAGGTTTGGTGGCCTGTCGGAAAAGAACGTTGCGGAACTGCTCGTACAGCACGAACTGGCATCCACTTCGGAAGAGGCGATCGCTGCCGCTTCAATGAGCGATGGCAGTCTGCAGACCGCGCAGCAACTCTTGAACCCGGAACTGCGAACGCTTCGTGAGCAGCTTTACAAATATCTTGCCGCCGCCGATCTGGATCCGATGGCCGCCGCAAAGGCGATGACTGCAGGGGTCGAGAGCCTCTCCGGCAACACACAGGAACAACGTCAGAACGCTGGCTGGCTGATTCGATTTGCGCAGGAGTTTTACCGCCAGGCGACGCTGGTGTTGTCGGGTGCGCCACCCGCTTTCGTCCCGCGTGAGGTTGAAGTGTTCTGCAATCGTCGGGCGAAGCACGAGTCCGCCGGCCTTGAGCTCACGATGGCACTGTTCGATCTGGCCGTCATGGCCGAAAACCGGGTCAGCTGGAATATCAATCCGTTGCGGACGCTTGAGGCACTGTTCGATGATCTGTCGATAACGGGACGCAATGTGCCCTCCGCGTGAGCATGGCCACAACTGCCTCGAACGTGGTCGGAAAAGTCAGCCCGATTTACTCGGCCCCGAGACTCTGCTGAGTCAGCTCAAACAGCTGTCTGGCTTCGTCGATGTCGAGGAATCGGCTGCGGATCGCGAGTCGCTCGATGGATCCCTGCCAGTCCCGACCACCGTTGACTTCGTCGCCGAGGATCAAGGCCATGGGCACCCAGCTGTGGAAGTCACCTTGAAGTTCGCCCGTCTTCTTGACCAGCTTGCCGTTAACGCAGCAGAGAAGTTGGCCGGCGCGGTACGACACGACGACGTGCATCGGTTCCCCAGGCGTGATCTTTGCAAGCGTGACCTGTGGATTAGTTCCATTTTCGTCGTTACGTGCCGTGCGAAGTCGAAGCACAAGATTGTCATCCTCCTGGCCAAGCGTGAAGTTTCTCTCGTTGGCGTCTTTTGAAAAACTGACGATCCGCGCCGGCCCTGTTTGGTTCTTCCCGTTTGTGATCAACGTGACCTCGATGCTCAGTTCGTCAGACCGACTGCAGGACTCAAGCAGCTTCGCGTTGAGCCCCTTCGGCAGAAAAGCGCCTCCGGAGAGCTGCATGATTCCGTGCTTGTCGATCTTCGCTTTGCCGCGCTGTTCCATGTTGGCACCGTTGCCGTTGCTCCATTCGAGGATCAGCCCCTGGACATTTCCCGGCCAGCGAACGACCGGCTCGATCGGAGCAGGAGCAGGTAGAGTTGCCGTGGGGTCGGCCATCGGTGCCGCCACAGGTTCGCGGAGAAAGGGCTCGCTGAGAAAGGGCTCGGCGATGACTGGACCAGTCACGTCACGGCAGCAGCCGCCAAATGAAGGACAGCAGTCGGTGTTCTCTATCGAGCAGCAGCCCGAAACGACGGCGAGCAGTGCAAGCGTCGCCGTCATCATGATCAGTTTTCTCAGCATTTCAGTCAGCCTCGCAACACGGGTTCGGAGTTTGTGCGTCTCCCGACGCAGAATCAGCTTGACTCAATTCAGACATCGGTGCGGGCGGTTGATCTGCGAAACAGATTCTCATTCCAGCACGTCGCAATTCCGGGTTGCCCGGAGAAGCTGACGGAGTCCGGATTCGTAACAGTGATGAGCGATCTGCCGGCCACTGAAGCCTTGCCGGGCGGGCCCTTCGCTCCGAACACCTGCATTGTGCTGCCTCGGCCTTGTGATCCGGGCCTGCCGCGTTGCCGGAAAATGTCGACGGTCTGGCTCAGACCGGTTGTCCCGGTGTGGGGCAGGGCACAGAAAGCAGACGCGAACAGGGTCGATGCAACCGCGCAAGTCTGGACGGATCGAATGAGAGACCGCCGACAGCTCGTTGAGTCGGTATTCTGCGCGACCTATGATTCGAGCTATAGTCGTCGCCTGACTGCTCTGCCGTTTCTTTCCGGTTTCGTTTCTTTCCGGTTTCAAAGACAGCCCCTGATGATCGTGACGCTGATCGGCTACCGAGGAACCGGCAAGACATCCGTGGCGAGTCCGCTTGCGAAGCGGCTGGGCTGGCGCGCCGTGGACGCCGACGTGGAGCTCGAAACTCGCGCCGGCCGCTCGATCCGCGAAATCTTTGAAACAGACGGTGAAGGCGAATTCCGCCGGCTGGAACGAGAGACGCTCGTTGATCTGCTCAGCCAGGACCGGCTTGTGATCGCGGCTGGCGGAGGCGCCGTCCTCAATGTGGAGACCCGCGCCGACTTTAAGGCGGCCGGTCCGGTTGTCTGGCTCGTCGCATCCGCAGACACGATTGAACGGCGACTGTCCGGCGATTCGACCACGTCAGGTCGCCGTCCGAATCTGACTTCGCAGGGCGGGCGAAGCGAAATTGAGGAAATGCTCAGCCAGCGCGATCCTCTCTACAGGGAATGTGCCTCGCTGGAAGTCGCGACAGACCTCCCGTTCAAGAGTGGATCGTCGACGCCCTCGCCGGAAGAGCTTGCTGAGTTCATCCTGGCGCGGCTACGGGAATCGGCGCCCGGTCTGTCGGAAGGGGATGTCTCCCTGTGACAGCATTCGGTTTTCCGCAGTGGATTCTGCTCTGCTACGTTTTCGTTGTCGGCACAGTTGTTGGCAGCTTTCTTAATGTCTGCATTTATCGAATCCCCACGAAGGACGGGTTCTGGGACTCGCTGAAGGCGATCGTGTATCCGCCGTCGCGGTGTCCTCGATGTTTCAATCGGATTCCCGGCCGGTTCAACATCCCGATTTTCGGCTGGCTGTTTCTGCGTGGTCGCTGTTACCACTGCAGCAAGGGAATTTCCTGGAGGTACCCGGCGATCGAGCTTGGTAACGGTCTGCTCTGGGTCCTTGTTTACTGGATGGAGATTCCCTCCGAGTTTCGCTCAACGATCGTTGACAGCAATGTGCAGGGACTCTACGGGCCGACACCGGTTCCCGGGTCGGGATGGCTGTCTCCAGACGCACTACTCCACTGGCGATACCTCTACCACATGATTCTCGTCGAGGCTCTCGTCGTGGCGAGCTTCATTGACCTTGACCTGTGGGTGATTCCGGACGGCTGCACGCTGCCGGCAATGGCTGCTGGAATCGTCGGAGGAGGGGCCATTGGCCGAGTCTGGCTGGCTCCTGTCTGGCATCAGAGTCCTCGAATTTCAAGTGATCTGCAATGGGTGCTTCCCGAGTGGATGCATGCGTTTTTCATGGATCAGGCCGTGCCCGACTGGATTTCCGGCTCGCCCCATCTCCACGGGCTTGCTGTGAGTCTGGCTGGCTTTGTGGTCGGCGGCGGCGTGACCTGGGCGTTGCGGATTCTCGGCTCCTGGGCACTTCGGCGTGAGGCGATGGGTTTCGGCGATGTTGTCCTGATGGCAATGATCGGCAGCTTTCTCGGCTGGCAAGCCTCGATCATGGTCTTCTTTATCGCCCCCATGATCGCTCTGGTCGTTGTGGTCGCGACCTGGGTGTTTCGTCGAAGCCGCGAGCTGCCGTTTGGCCCATACCTCAGTCTCGCCGCGCTCTACGTGACGCTGTTCTGGAAGCCGCTGTGGCAGAGCTTTGAGCCGATTTTCGGATCGGGACCGCTGCTCGTCTCGGTGAGCCTGGTCATCGGGCTCCTCTTTGCCGGAACAATGAGGCTGATCCGACTGCTGTTCGAGACGCTTGGTTTCGCGACGTATGACGATGAACTGCCTGGTGAGGAGTGGACATCCGCCGACCAGTTGACTCACTTCATGGGTGAGAATGTCGACCCGGATCAAGGACGCTGGCCGTATTCCCGCTGGCCCGGTGAAAGCTCCGGTCGCGGCTGGTCTCAGTACGAGCAGTGGAAAAACGGCTAGCAGAATGCCGATGCCACTTCTTCCGCGACCAAACTGCTGTTGCCTGATTTCCAGCACTTGAAATACCGTTGCCGGTTCTCCTTTCAGGCCACTCCGGACGTGCGGACACGTTCCCGAAAAAGGTACGCGCGATGACTGCGATTCTTGGAATCTCCGCTTTCTACCATGACTCCGCAGCCGCTCTCGTCGTGGACGGCAAGATCGTCGCCGCCGCTCAGGAAGAGCGTTTTACGCGGAAGAAACATGACCAGAACTTCCCAAAGAATGCTGTCAACTACTGCCTGAAAGAGGCTGGCATCCAGCCGGAAGACCTCGACTACGTCGGATTTTACGATAAGCCGCTCCGCAAGTTCGAGCGGCTGCTTGAGACGTACCTCGCCTTTGTTCCCAAGGGGTTTCGGTCATTCCGACAGGCGATTCCCGTGTGGCTGAAAGAAAAACTCTACCTGCCACGTGAGATGAAAGAGGGCCTCGACGGTCGCTACAACGGCCGGTTCGTCTTTACTGATCACCACGAGTCTCACGCGGCCAGCGCGTTCTTCCCTTCGCCATTCGACGAAGCGGCCATCATGACGCTTGATGGTGTCGGCGAGTGGTCGACGACGTGTCTTGGTGTCGGGCGTGGAAACAAAATTGAACTCACCCACGAGATTCGATTTCCACACTCGCTCGGACTGCTGTATTCGGCTTTTACTTACTACACCGGATTTCGAGTCAACAGTGGCGAATACAAAGTCATGGGCCTCGCCCCCTACGGGAAGCCGATTTACAAAGAACTGATCCTCGAACACCTGATGGACCTGAAAGAAGACGGCTCCTTCCAGATGGATATGAGCTACTTCAACTACTGTCAGGGACTGACGATGACGTCAGCGAAGTTTCATGAAACGTTTGGTGGTCCGCCGAAGAAACCGGAAACCGACGTCACCCAGCGCGAGATGGACCTCGCTGCTTCGGTGCAGGCAGTCACAGAGGACGTCATGCTGAGGACCGCGTCGCACCTTCACAAAGAGACGGGTTGTAAAAACCTGGTCATGGCAGGCGGCGTCGCTCTGAACTGCGTCGGAAACGGCCGAATCCTCCGTGAGAGTCCGTTCGAGAATATCTGGATACAGCCGGCCGCCGGTGACGCAGGAGGAGCTCTGGGAACAGCAATGTTCATCTGGCATCAGTTACTGGAGAAAGAACGCGTGCCGACGGGCACCGATTTTCAGCACGGCTCGCTGCTCGGTCCGGAATTTTCCGATGAAGAGATCAGCAAGTTCCTCGACGACGTCGGTGCTGAATATCAAAGGTGCGAATCTGACGAGGACCTCGTGAAAGAAGTTGCGCCGCTGATCGCCGACGAAAAAGTCATCGGCTGGTTTCAGGGACGAATGGAATTTGGTCCACGAGCACTCGGTGCCCGCAGCATCATTGGCGACGCCCGCAGCCAGACGATGCAGTCGGTCATGAATCTGAAAGTGAAATTCCGCGAATCGTTTCGTCCGTTTGCCCCCATCGTTCTCAAAGAACACGTTCACGAATACTTCGAGATGCGCGAGAACGAAGACAGCCCGTATATGCTGCTTGTGGCTCCTGTCCGTGAAGAAATACGCAGCGAACTGCCGGACGAATACAAAACGAAATTTGGAATCGAACAGCTCAACTATTCGAGGTCATCTATCCCGGCTGTGACGCACGTTGATTACTCCGCACGTGTGCAGACCGTTGATAATATTCGCAATCCGCTTCTCCATCAGCTGATGAGTCGCTTTTACGAACAGACGGGTTGCCCGGTGTTGATTAATACCAGTTTCAACGTTCGCAGTGAGCCGATTGTGTGTACTCCTGAGGATGCCTGGAGGTGCTTCATGGCAACTGACATGGATGTGCTTGTGCTGGGGCGACACGTCCTGCTCAAGAAGTGTCAGAAGGAGAAGGACTCGGCAGCGATTCGCGAGAAGCATCTCGCACAATTTCAGCTCGATTGATCACAGATGTGACAAATGGCTCTGAGGAGAATCACGGATGAAACTCGTTCAGATGAACTGGCACCCGGGCGACCAGCAGTTGCGGCAGTTCGGAATGATCTCCCTGCTTGCGCTGCCAGGGATCGCCTGGGTGTGGGGAGCGTCGCACGACTTGATGGCGGTGTTGCTCGCTGTGGGAGTCGTGTTCGCCCTGACGGGAATTGCAAAGCCGCAAGCATTGAGAATTCCGTTTGTCGGACTGTGCCTGCTTACGATTCCCATTGGACTGGTTGTCAGTGAGCTGACTCTGCTGCTGATGTATCTGCTGGTCTTTCTACCAATCGGTGGAGTGTTCTGTTTGTTGCGACGCGATGCGCTTTCACTGCGGTCTCAGTCGGCTGAGAGTTATTGGAAACCTCGATCGAAGCCCGCCAGCGTGGCCAGCTACTATCGTCAATGGTAGGAATGGACGCTGTTCCCTCAATAAAGATGACTTACGACTTAGTCGGTTGTCTTTCAGTACATTACGGAGGATGTCAAATGTCGTCGCAATTGAGTGAGTTTGAGCAGCTCAATCAGGAATCATCAACGGGAACGGCACGCGAATTCTGGCTGTTCATCGTTGAGAACAAATGCTGGTGGATGATTCCCATCCTGGTGATATTCTGCGCGTTTGGCGTTTTGATCGCCTGTGGCCCATCAGGGATCCTTCCGTTTGTCTACATGATGTTCTGAGGCAGCCTGCAGATTCAGCCCGGCCGACACGGTCGGGCTCTTTTCGTGTCAATGGTTCTGCCGAGTGAATTTCATGCCGAAGGTTTCACGCTCCCGCCGATCGATCTGGCTGCGTCGTGCTCTCTTGCTGGGCGGCAGCGTGGTGTTCAGCTTTCTGATCCTCGAAGCCGGGCTGCGAATCGTTGGATTCGAGTTTCCGGTGACGACGGTGAGACATCCTCATCGAGGATACTCGCATCGGCCCAACGCGAAATGGGTGCAGAGATCAGAAGGGTTCGCGACGGTTCACACGAACAGCCGCGGATTTCGCGATGCGGAATGGAAGATTGCGAAACCAGTGGACACGATTCGAATTGCCGTCCTGGGTGACTCGTTCGCAGAGGCGACTCAAGTCGAAGAAGAGGAACGATTCACCGAGCTGATTGAAAAACAACTCGGGGAGCAGAGGCTGTTCGAAAGCCGAAAGATTGAAGTCATGAATTTCGGCACGTCCGGCTACGGGACAGCTCAGCAGTTGATGACCTGGCGGCACGACGTGAAAGCGTATCGACCTGATTTCGTGGTGCTGGCGTTTCTGTCCGGCAATGACATTCGAAATAATTCGGAGTTGCTTGAAGGGGACCCGATTCGCCCTTACTTCATCGAGCGGAATGGGCAACTCGTTCTGGACGACTCGTTTCGTGAAGAGCAGTTCTCTCTGGCGAGGTCGGTCGGCCTGGAAGCGGCTCGGTATTCGCGAGTCGCTCAGGTGGTTTATCAGGTGTCTCGCGGAATTCGGGCCAGGCGAAAAATTGAACAGTTGAAGCAGTCTTCGTCGGCTGACGCGAAAGTTGTCGAGCTGGGGCTTGCTGAACCCGGCCTTTCGACCTGGATCTACTCCGCTCCGAAGGAAGACAAATATGAGGCGGCCTGGCGGGTCACTGAAAAGTTGATTTCCCAATTGAATGATGAGGTGGCTGAGTCCGGTGCGCGGCTGGTCGTCGTCACTCTGACAAACGCCATTCAGGTTCATCCGGCAGCGAAATGCCGGAAGCAGTTTGCAGAGATACTGAAACTTGAAGACATGTCGTATCCGGATGATCGAATCAGGGAGCACTGTCAACGGGCAGGAATTCCCGTGCTGTCACTCGTCCCCGGAATGCAGGCTCACGCTCAACGGTACGACAGGTTTCTGCACGGCTTCAAGAATACCAGGCTCGGGCAAGGGCACTGGAATGCCGCAGGGCATCGGGTCGCGGGAAGTCTCATTGGAGACTGGCTTGAACAGGAGCTCGCCCGCGACAAATCGCAGATCCAGACCGTCTCTCACGAAGAATAGGTCCGGTTGGGCGGCCGCTTGCTGTGGCAACTGCGGATCGCCAACGGAATTTCTGCGGTTTTCGCGATGGGAGTGGATCCCCTGATATGAAATCGGGGAGCTTCCGGGAAGTTGCCCACGGAAGTGGATTCGGCTGATGGCTTTCCGGAATCATCTCCATATCGTGTCAGTCGTCGAACTGGCTTATTGCAACATCATCCGGCGCGGCCGAAGCCGAGCTGAATCAAATCCGTTTCCGGGAGTCGAACATGAAAATGGGCCACATCCGATCGTGGGCCGTGGCGGCCGCTTTGAGTATGACAGGCGTGGCAGGAGCCCAGGAAGTTTCGCCGACAGATCGCGAGCCCGTGCCAATGCCGGAAGCCAGGGCAGCCCAGGGGCTTGTTGTCGAGACGCCAGCCGTGACCGCTGTTGCTGAATTCACCGCTGAAGAGCTGGATGAGCTGCTCGCTCAGCTCGGGCCGGGTGGTCGCGGGCCAGATGGTCCTGGACGCGGTGTGTCTCGAGGTCCCGGTGCCGGTCGTGGCCCGCAGGGTGGTCCCGGCGCTGGTCGGCCGGACTTTGGCGGAGGACGTCCACAGAAGGGCCCCGCCAGTCCAGGACGGGGGCCAGGGTCGCGGGATGGTCGCGGACCGGGAGGACCGCCGATGGCTCGAGATCAGGGGCCGAACCACGGTCTCGGATCATCAACAGGCAAAGGAACGTATGGCAAAGGCCCGTCCTTCCATGGTGGCAATGGCGGTCAAAGACGGGCGT
>ERZ891418.558-NODE-558-length-12538-cov-6.078987_pt1 | contig 12538 bp, 9 predicted proteins | sample MGYA00521236_ERZ891418 | MGnify/ENA primary metagenome ERZ891418 (study PRJEB32303, sample SAMEA104408696) | aquatic metagenome | biome: Brackish water; feature: Chemocline; material: water | place: Baltic Sea | collected 2014-10-18T10:34:00 | depth 100 m ... | reverse complement strand
CGGCGAGAGAATTGTCGCCGACGTGGTGAGGCTCACCGAGTAGCTGACGTTGCCGCGAGCAGCCAGCGTCAGCACGTTTGACGCCATTGCCCCTGGCACGCAGCCGACGACGATGACTCCGATCAGGTATTCCCGCTCCAGCCCGAACAGATGCCCGAGCCCCCACGCCAGCAGAGGCATCGTTGTGTACTGAATCGCCGTCCCACCCAGCACGAGCGGCCACCGACGAAACACCTCGTTGACCTCCTCAACACTGATGAGGCACCCGATGCAGAACATCGTGACCTGAATCATCAGTCCCAGCAGCGGCCGGGACGTGCCGAAGAAAAGCACCGAATCGACCGACTTCGGCAGCTGGAAATCCGCGACCCACAAAAACGGATCAGCGATCTCCAGACGATCCCAGAACAAAGCCGCAGCGGAAAACGCAACGAGCCACACCAGCAGTGTCTTCTGAATAAACCGCCCTGCCCGTTCCATCACGCGTCCTTCGTCGTCAGGTCTCAGTCGCTTTGTCGACTGTCCTCATTCTGTGCGAGCCGCAGATTCTCGATGAACTCGTCGCTGAGCCCCGCCTGCTTCCGCGCTTCGATCTGAAATTGCTCGCCCTTCGCTTTGACCGGACGAAGCGGCCATTTCAGATGCTGACAAAAAGCGTCCCAGTCGGACAGCCCGTCGGGTTTGAGCTTCCGCAGCCACTCGATGCCGAACGCGACGTGCTCGATTTCGTCCCGATGAATCGTCCTGATGAGAGCGGCACTGCGAGTGTCGCCGACTGCCTCAAACCACCCGGAAAACTCGATCGTGTGATCCAGGTTCCGACCCTCAAACAACAATGGTAGAGTCGCGACGTAGTCGAGCAGCGATTCAAACTCGCGCGACTTTTCCCAGATGTAGCTGTTGACGGGAAGCTCGCCGAACCGCAGTCCAAGCGTCGCCGCCCGCTCGACGTGCATCCGCGTGTGCCGCTGCTCATCCTGCATGATCCTCGCCAGGCCAAGCCGGAATTCCGTCGGCGCTTCCGGGAACCGCAACGCGACATCGGCCATCACCTCGAGCGCCTGCAGTTCATGATTGGCGAGAATGTGATGCGCGACCGCCCGTTTCCTCTGATCTCGAAGCCCCCCCGGCTTCGGCATCGCCGGAGCCGTCCTCCGCGCCGCAAACCGCAGGTCCTCCATCCGAGCCGGCTCGCTAACCGACACAGCTTCCCCCGGAGCATCGTCCGTCAAAGCCCCGTCCGGCTTCCGAAGCTTGTCCTCCAGAGCCGCACTCCGCAGCACTCGCTCAGCAAACGCACGCACTTCCATCGAGAGCGCCTCAGAAACTGATTGCCACATAACGAACAACGCTCGATAAATTCCGGATTCATAAAGCCACTTCGCAGAGGAATCGTCGGTCGAATCAGGAGCCTGAAAATGTCGAAGCAGAAGTTCCGATCGTTAGTGCCAACGTCCTGTGCTTATCCGCTCTGCGATTCGGCGGCCACACCAATACTCCGGAGATAGAGCGAAGCGTTTGCGAACTGCTGGAGTTGCAGTCCCAATAAGCGGCCATGCTGATGATTTGGGTCTGGAGTCGAGCGTAGTTCTGTGATTTTGCGGCACGCCTGGTCGCAGCACCATTTCACACAGTCTGCGATCGTGACTGTTGAGATGGACATCAGTTGAGACCGTGGAATGGCGTGTGCCAGCAGCCGATCCGCGTATCTCTCGTTTGAGTGATGGTACGTTTGAAACGTCGAACATGAAGGGTCGCCAATCAGTTTTCCCAATGACCGGCGATCAATGATTCTTCCGGAGTTTTGGGCAAGCGTCTGAAAGTCTCCACCGGAACTAAATGGATTATGCGACGTCCGCAAATCTTGCAGGGTCGCGGTTGCCGTAATCGGCTGTAGCCTTGTCATGCAACCAGGGAGCAACCCATCGTTGGCTTCCGTTTCGGCGAGGATTTCAAATCGTGTGATGACCGAATTCATCGAGGTGTCTCCAATGCAATTGCGTGACAACTTCGAAGTAGATCAAGAGCTTATCCAGTTGTCCATCTGGCCCGTTTGCTCGGTTGGGCAACCAGACTTCACCAGTCGAACGCGGCGGCCAACGGTTCAACGTAATGAGCGTCCGGCGTTGGCGTGACGCGGCCCTGGCTTCCGACTGATCAGGTCCACCAGACTCGTTTGCACAGGTCCTTGATGTAGGCTTCGATCAGGACGGCGACGATTCTGCCCCGGGCGATCAAGGGGTCGGCGGTCTCTTTGGGAAGGAAGCCTCGCTCGATCGCGCTTTGCAGGCTCACGATGGCCTTGTCCGCTGCTTTCAGAGCCTTGCGGCAGCACAGGATGTTGGCGCAGAGGTATTCGTCGGCAAACCCCTGGTCTCGCCCTTTTTCGAGTTCGTGCTGGGGATCCAACACATCCCAGAACAGCCAGTCCAGCGCCTTGAAAGCTTCCGGATCACTGTCTCTTGTTGCATTCATCAACGGGCCGAGTATTGGCAGCACCGCCTCAGCACAGCGTTCGGCATGCTGCCAGACCGGCAACTCTTCCAGGCAGATCAGTTTGCACTGGTGCAGCTCTTCGTATTCTTCTTCCGTTTTCGGGTCCTGGTCGTAATGCGGACGTCTCGGGAAGTCACGCGAGATGAATTCGAGGTCCGCTTCAAGAACCTCCTTGTCCTCAGGATGACTCTCGATTGTCTCAAGGAGTTCTTTGCGTTTGGCGTGGATCGTTGCCGTGGCCCGGTAGTACTCGGTCCAATTCCGTTCGGTCCACGGTTTGATGTGGACCCACTGCCCGTCCTCGTCTTCGATTCTGAATGGGTCGCCGAATTCGTCCATGGCTGTCTGCTGATCAGAAGGGGGCGAAAGCTGTGGAACAATCGTACGGCTCCGCAGCAATGAGGGCCAACTCAACTTCCTGCCCGGGCATGAGCCTGGCGGATCGCGGCCAGTGTGACTCTGCGTTGCCTGATGCTGGTGAGGAACCTCGCCGGGTGAATGTGAACCCGGGGTGAAGCGGACTTTGGGCTTTTTCGCGATTACACTCCGGACACACTCGACCCTGCCTCTCCCGGTTCGCTGAAAGCCTGTTTGATGGGAATTCTTGATCGTTTTTTTGGACCTCCCAGTGCCGATCGGTTTGCTCGGCAGATGATTGATGTGTTTCGGGAAGTTGGCAGCGATCGCGACTACCAGTACGACGCCGAGCAGTTTCGGCTGGTGGGGGGTGAGGACGGCAAGGAGATTCTCAACCTGCAGAACTTTTATGCCGAGCATTGCGGGTTGCCTCGCAAGCTGAGGAAGCCGCATTTGAAGCAGGTGGTCCGGGGAGTTCTGCAGAGCCAGCTCGAACTGCCGGACGAGTTTGAGCATGCGAAGCCGGATTTGCGGCCGAAGCTGTGGATGCGGGCGGCGTTTACGAAGCTCAATCTCAGGCAGAAACTTGAGGGCGGAACGGGGATGGATGTGCCGCTGTATCCGCTCGGCGAGCACCTCAGTATTGGCATCGTCTATGACCTCCCGCACTCGATGAGGTCGATTACGAACGGCGATCTGAAAGGCTGGGACACGTCCTGGTACGAAGCCTTCGAGGCGTCGCGGCACAGCCTTGAGGAGTGCGATTTCACGTTCGCGAAGATTGGCGACGGACTTTATGCGTCGCTCACCGGAGACAATTACGATGCGTCGCGAATTCTGCTGCAGTCGCTGATCGAACAGCTCGAAGTCGACGGAGCTCCGGTGGCGATGCTGCCGAACCGGGACTGCCTGATCGTCACCGGCGAGAACGATCAGATGGGCGTCTGCATGATGGCGGACCTGGCCGCGAAAGCTCTCGACGATCCCCGGCCGATGAGTGCGCATCCGCTGCGGCTGGAAGGCGACGAGTGGGTCGACTGGATGCCACCAGAATCGCATCCGGCGTACAGGGACCTCGCGCTGCTGCAGACTCAGTTTCTCTACCAGGAATACGCCGACCAGAAAACGCTGCTCGACCAGTTTCACGAGGCAGAGCAGATCGACATTTTTGTCGCTTCGTGCTCGGCACTGCAGGACAAGAACACGAACGACGTTTTCACGTATTGCGTCTGGGGCGAGGGAGTGGAATCGCTGCTACCTCGAACCGACCGCATCATGCTGGCCCTGGAGGGCGGCGGAATCGCGTCAGGGGATTGGGACGAGGTCGCGACTATCGTCGGCGATCTGATTGTGAAAGACGAAGAGCTCTACCCCGCCCGGTATCGCGTTCAGGAGTTCCCGTCGCGAAGTCAGCTCGAAGCGATCGGGTTTGAATCCCCTTAACAGCCCGTTTAGAACCGAAAGTAGCGGCACGGCGCAAACGATTTCACATTTCCAACCTGCTGCCGCCATCATCCCGTTCCTGCACACAAGAAATACGGTCAGCCTTGATCAGGTCTTTACTGTGTGTCCCCCGGCGGATGGGTCCCTCACCATTAAAAAAGCCGCCCGACGAATCGGACGGCTTTCTTGATCTTTCAGTGGATCCACTCAGCAGGTCATGGCTCAGCCATTGACCGTCGTGATGATCCGGCCAACGACCTTGTACGGGTCCATGTTGGACGCCGGACGCCGGTCTTCCAGATAGCCCTTCCAGCCAGCCTGGACCGTGCCGATCGGAATTCGGATCGAGGCACCACGGTCAGAGACACCGTAGCTGAACGTGTCGATCGACTGCGTTTCGTGCAGACCAGTCAAACGCTGATCGTTGTCAGACCCGTAAAGTGCGATGTGAGAAGCGTGCTGTCCACGGAACTTCTCACAGATGCCCTTGATCATGTCCTCTCCACCCTGCTCACGGATGGCGGTATTCGAGAAGTTGGTGTGACAGCCACTGCCGTTCCAGTCCCCTTTGATGGGTTTGGGATGGAGTGAAACGGTCACGTCGAACGACTCGGCAACACGGTGCAGCAGGTATCGAGACAGCCACAGGTCATCAGCGGCCTGCTTGCCTTCGCCGAGCAGTTGGTATTCCCACTGTCCCTTCATCACTTCCGCGTTGATTCCGGTGATGCCCAGGCCCGCAGCCAGGCAGGTGTCCAGGTGAGCTTCGACGATCTCACGACCGACGCAGTTGTTGATTCCGACGGAGCAGTAGTACGGTCCCTGAGGGCCCGGGTAGCCATCCTTCGGGAAACCAAGCGGCAGAGCCCCTTCCATCAGGGTGTATTCCTGCTCGAAGCCGAACCAGAAATCCGGATCGTCCTCGAAGGTCCCGCGCGAGTTGGTCGGGTGAACGGATCCATCGGCTGCCAGCACTTCACACATCACAAGTGCCGAGTCGTCCCGCTGAGGGTCTTCAATAAATCGGACGGGTTTCAGCAGACAGTCAGAGGAGCTTCCCGCGGCCTGTTGCGTCGAGCTTCCGTCAAAAGACCAGCCCGGGCAGCCGGCAACGTCTGTGACGTCTTCGGTCATGACTTTGGTTTTGCTGCGCAGGGAAGGTTCCGGTTTGTAACCGTCGAGCCAGACGTATTCGAGTTTTCTTGCCATCGCTGTGATACTCCTGAGACTTTTCTGAACATTGATTGATAGCGGTCAGGTTTCCGAACCGGCGGTCCGGACATGTTATTTCGATCCGTATTGACGAAGTCCGAACTGGGTTGTCGGACATCGTCGCTCGGGCTGGCACGGGGAAGTCCAGATCGAAAATCGGGGAATTCTTCCGTTCCGAGTCCGTTGTCACGGACCGCACAATTCACAGGCAGATTTGCCCGTGAAGCCGGCAGAGCTCTCAAACTGGCTTCCACACTTTTCACCAGGGAATCAACGATTCCTCAATGCCGGGGTCAACAAAGCTGCCTGCAAACAGAGCAGAGTGTGAACCCGATCCAGAAGTCAGCAACGATCATGCCAGTCGTCAATCCGTGAGCGGCAATTCGTCCGTGACCCTGCTGCCGCTGCGAGCATCTTCGTCACCGCGTTACCAGCGTCCTGCTCCAAATGAGCTTTCCAACCGGCTCTGAAACAGCGGCTCAGACCGGATGATGCGGTGCGAGCAGGGCAGCCACCAGACTGGCATCCCCAATGGGGCGGAAGCATAATCACCGGCCGATTGAAATTCCATCGAATGGCCGGCGATGACAGCCTTCCGTGTCTCTCGTCGATGCAGGCTTCTCTGCGAACCGAACTGCCTGTTCGCCCGGCGATTCATTCCAACGGATTTGCCATGAGTCCCGGAAAATTACGAGTCCTGTTTCTCTGCACCGGCAACTCGTGCCGAAGTCAGATGGCCGAGGGACTGCTGCGCGAAACGGCTGGCGAACGGTTTGAGGCGTTGTCTGCCGGCTCGAATCCGGCGGGGTACGTTCACGAAAACGCTGTCCGTGTGATGGGCCAGATCGGGATCGACATTTCTTCATTGAGAAGCAAGTCGATCAACGAGTTTCTGCCGCCGGAAGGCACCCCGCCTGACCTCATCATCAGCGTGTGTTCGGGCGCAGAGAAAGACTGCCCCACCTTCCCTGGCAAGGTCGAGCGCTGGCACTGGCCGTTCGACGATCCGGCTCACGCAGTTGGAACCGACGAAGAAAAGCTCGCCGAGTTCACCCGAGTCCGTGACGAAATTCGCGAGTCACTCCAGACACGGCTGGTGAATCTCGACATTCCTCTCTCGGCCGATAACTCTTAGAGAACGTCATCTCTTCCGACAGGGCAGCGAGAATAGATTTCTTCGTGATCTTCGGTTGTTACGCAGGTCAGGTCAGAGAAGTCAAAACCGTCTGCTTTGCTGTGACGTATTTGTACGTCGCCCTCTGGCCAGCTACCTGGACTGTGGTGGTGTGTGCAGAACGAGCAGGTTCGCCCCGGAGCGGCATGGACTTCAGGATATTGCTCGGCCCTGCTCGTCGCTCTCAGCCATTCCGATTTTCATTTTGCTCGGCGTGATCATTCAGACCACCCGATTCTCGACCCGAATATTGTGACAATTCGGCCGCTCGCCAGTTGCGGAAGCTGCGTGAGCAAATTCGCGGCAGGCACTCATCATTTCCTGGCCTACCTTTCACCAGACGTCTGATACTCACCTGACGATTCGGAGAAGGTACGCATGTCTCGGAAACGCAAGTCGAAGAAAAAAAAGAGCAGCTCAAAATCATGCCCTCATTGCAGCTCCGGTCCGGAGACCTTCCGGTTCATGGACAACATCTACAACTTTGACGTGGATCTCGCGCGGGAAATTGTTCGAGATGGCCGCGAGGCGATCGAACTTGAACCGGAGGATGTCGAATACAGCGTCGACATCAGTCGCATCTATCCACAACACGTCGAGCATGTAAACCCGATCTACCCCGGGATCATCGCTCACATCTGGTATCCGGAACCGGACGGCACAGTGCTGCACGGGCATGTGCTGATTGATGGACACCACCGAGCGGCACGATGCCTGCAGGACGGGCTGCAGTACCGGGTTCACATCCTGTCGGAAGATGAAAGCCGACGAGTCCTCCTGACGGCACCGGATATCGATGAGATTCTTGCTCAACTGGAGGAGCAGAACGCCGAAGCGGAAGCGGAACCGGTGGGAGCTGCTGGTTAACTCGTTTCGACTTGACCATCGGAGACGGGTCTCATGCCTACCGCCGTGACGCTTCCTGCGTGCCGCGATGATCTTGTTATCCGGAAGATTTCGGATGACGAAGTGGTCATCAAGCTACCGTCGCGCCGTGAGTACTTCAGCGTCGGGCCGGTTGAGCATTTTCTACTGAAGCAGCTTGATGGCCGAACGACCGCCGACGATCTGTCTGCACTGTTTGAGAAAGAATTCGCGGAGAAGCTGACCGACCGAGACATCGACGACTTCCTGAAGATCGTCAGGTCGCGTGGTCTGCTTGAGGACAACTCATCGACCGACAGGGTCGCGCGGCCGGACGCGACGAGCGAGAGTCCGGAATCGGCAGGCAACTCAAAGAACACCGGGTCGCCGCTCATCGCTGTGCAATCTGCAGCCGATGAAGACGACGACGATGATGAGCTGTCGACAAAGAAGCAGAATCTCCTCTTCTACCGGATCCCTCTGTTTGATCCGCACCGAATGTTCTGCTGGCTGGAGCCGAAGCTCCGGTGGATTTGGACCCGCGGGTTCGTGGCGGCCTCCTCGGTCGCGTTCTTTCTTGCACTCTGCATCGTTCTGACGAACGGCAGTGAGTTTGCTTCGTCAGTTGCGACGGCAATGCGGTGGGAGACGATCGCCGTTATCTGGGGCACGATCATCCTTGCGACGTTGCTCCACGAGTTTGCTCACGGCCTGACTTGTCGGCACTACGGCGGAGACGTCCATGACGTCGGCGTGCTGTTCATGTTTTTTATTCCCTGTCTGTACTGCAACGTGTCGGACGCGTGGCTGATTCCCGAGCGGCGGAAACGGCTGTGGATCACGGCCGCCGGCGGATACTGTGATCTGTGCATCTGGGCGTTCGCCGTTTTTGTCTGGCGCGTCACCGTTCCGGGGTGTCTGCCCAACCATCTGGCATTCGTCGTACAGGCGATTTGCGGCGGGCGAGGCCTGCTGAATTTCAATCCGCTGTTGAGGCTCGACGGTTACTACATCATCAGTGACTGGCTCACGATTCCGAACCTGCGAAAACGATCGCAGGAACACTGGATGGCCCATTTACGCTGGCTGCTTTGGGGAGCAAAACGGCCTCGCCAGAAGTCGAGAGGTCGGGCCCTCTTAATCTATGGGGTCCTCAGCTGGTGCTTCGCGATCTTCTTTCTTGATCTGATTTTTCTGCGGCTGCTGGAGTTTGTCGGAACGGAACTGGGAATTGTCGGAGTCGTGTTTACCTGTCTTCTGCTGATGTTTGCCCTGCGACGAGTTTTCAAAGGCTTCTTTAAAAGCGAGTTCGGACTCATGCTCAAAACACGACGAAAAAGAACGATTGCCTGGGTTGCTGGTATCTCGGCTGTTGTCGTGACTCCATTTGTCGTACCGGTTGCTCGATACGCCGCGGGAGATTTTGAAGTGCGACCTGGCAGCCGACTGGAAGTGCCAGCACCTGTCTCGGGATTCATCGCCCGCATTTATGTGAAAGAAGGGACGGAGGTCGAAGCGGGCGATCTGCTTGTCGAACTGGCCTCACCAACTTTGGAGAGCAGTATTGCCACAAAGATCTCTGAGATCGAAGAGACCGATGCGAGCCTCGCCGAGTTGCAACTGGGAACTCGCCCTGAAGAAATTGAGGAGCAGCGCAAACGCGTTGAACGGCTGACAGAATGGGTCGGTCAGGGCGAAGCCGATCTTCGTCACGCGAATGAGGAGCTCGCTCAGGAACTTGTCGTCGACGAGCACGGGCTGAAGCAGACAGAACTCCAGGTCGCCGCGGCAGAGAAATCGATTCAGCGAACCGAGTGGCTCTACGGCCAGGGAGCGCTCGCCGGGACTCAACTTCAACAGCAGCAAATCTCCTACCAACTGCTTCGCGGCAGCCTCATGAAAAGCAACGCCGAATTCCAGGCGAAGCGGATCAGCGGAACACGTTCAGCCGAAGCGGCGCTGGCCCGCCGTCAGCAGGAGCGGGCGGATGCGGAGTCCACATTGAAACTTCTACTGGCAGGAACCCGACCTGAAGTCATTGCCGCGCAACAGGCTCGACGCGAGCGACTGACCAAGGAAATGGCCTATCTTGAGGCTCAGAAGAAACAACTCACCGTTCGAGCTCCGGTCGCCGGCGTTGTTGCGACTCCGCGACTGAAAGAGAAAATCGGACTGCTTGCGGTCCAGGGAACTCCTCTGTGTGCCATCGAAGATGCGACCACGTCGCGTGTCGAGCTGGCTGTCGCTGAAGACCAAACCGCTGGAATCCGGCCAGGCCAGAAAGTCATCCTTAAAGCCCGGGCACTTCCCTTTGACCGAATCGAGGCGACCGTGGAACGTGTCGCACCGGCAACAACGAAGAAAGAGTCAGGCCTAAGCAGCGTGCTTGTCGTACACTGCGCTCTGGATGAGGCCCAGCAGAAGCGACTCAGGTCGGGCATGACAGGCTTCGGGCGAGTCGTCCGCGGCTCGCAAACACTCGGACTGGCTGCCGTCTCAACGATGCTCAGCTACGTTCGCACCGAGTTCTGGTGGTAGCCGCTGCCGCGCGAGACGCGAGCGGCATTCGTACCTCAATTTGCTGACACGCGTCCATAGCCCGGCATCAGGCTGAAGCCGGACTGTTGAGCCTGCGCGGTGACAAACGAAACCGGACTCGTCTGAAACTCAGATTCGCGCTCAGCAATCATGCGCGGCGTCGAGGCAAAATCTGCCGGCGCAGTTTCTAAATCCGATCCACCCGAGATCGCGTGCCCGGGCACCATCGTGAGTGCCTCGACGGGCTGGACATCGCCGGTAGAGAGTTCGATCTGGAAACGTTTAAACGATGCGCCCTGAGCTTCTGCCAGCTGAGCGAGAAGAATGTTGTACCGCGCCAGCATTCGCCCGGACGTGGAGAACGCATCCACCTGCGCCTGCATTGCCGTCTGATAATCGGCAAGAGCCAGCAGTAGCCAGTCCTGTCGCTGTCCGGCATCGGGCGGAGCGGAGTAGCGGATTCGTGCCAGCTTCAGCCACTGTTGCGACTGCTCCACCTGCCGTTGAGCACTCTCAAAACGGCGCCACGCATTGACAATATTCGCTAGCAGTTCCGCCAGCTCGAACTCGATCTGTTCCTCGTAGCTGTGAAGCAAAGCACGGTCCCGCATTAGCCGCAGCTCGCTGGCTGCCCGCTGCGACTTTGCCCGGTTGTTACCAAGCGGTACGGCAAACTCGACACCGAGCGACCAGTCCTCGTAGTCGAAGCTTCCGACCTGATCAAACGACCGGTCCAGCCGATCGCTGAGCCCCGCAACTCGATAGCCCGCCTGCAGATTGAGTTCGGGGTGGGTCGCGTTATGCGCCCCCAGCAGAGTTTCTTCGCGAATCTTCAAACCGAGCCGACGCTGAATGAGGTCCGGTCGATTCTGCATCGCAGATTCCACAATCGATGCCGCATGAATGTGAGGGGCGGTCTGCCACGGGCGGTCTGCCGGAATCAACTCCAGCCCGTCCTCGCGCGGCAGTCCGATTAGCTGTCGCAGCTGGAATTCCCGGCGGCGGGCCTCAAGCCACGCGTTAAGTCGCTGCTGGCGGAGTTCCTCCAGTTTGACCTCAGCCCGGGCGACATCCGCATAGATTGCCTGCTCGGCCCGAAGGCGAAGCGACGCGATCCGCACAGTTTCCTCGGCAAGTGGAATCACACCGTCAACCGCGTGCAGGTCGATCAGCGACGCGTTGAGGCTCCAGTACGCTTCTTCGACACTTCGAATCTGCGCCTGAGTCGCTGCCTGCACTTCCCATTGAGTCTGCTCAATCTGAGTTGACGCAATCCGAATGGGAATCGTATTGATGTCGTTTCCAGATCCACGAAGAAGCGGTTGCTCGACCTTAAAAACGAACTCCGCCGAGTGAGCGGGGTTAAAGCTGGAGTTGCCTCCTGGAAAGTAAAGGTACGCCAGCGACGGCCCGTACCCGGCGCTCGTCTGCAATCCCGTTGGCCACTTCTTACTCAGCTCGGCCGATACGTCGGCTTCGTGCCGCCGTGTGTTGGTCTGAATGCCCGGGCCAAAGAAAGAACTCGGCGGCTGATCGATCTGTGCGCCTTTGTAAGCTGCCGAGAATTGAGGATCAAAAGCCCCGCGAGCACCTGTGAGTTCCGTCTCAGCGATCTGGCTGTCGAACCCGGTCGTCGAAGCGAGCCGTACCTCGCCATTCAGCACTTTAATGGTCTCGGATCGAGCCAGAGCCATCGCGATGGCTTCTCGAAGACCGATCGGTCGTGGCCGCTGTTGTGTCGACCAGGGAAGAGCCACTGCAGCTTGAGAACGCTCACTCAAATTCAGGTTTAGTGCGGAAGTTTCGCCAGAACCTCGAGCCGAAGCAAACTGGCTGCTCACTGGCGAAATGGGATTTCGCGTAACTGGCCTTCCTGAGGAGGGACTTGACACCTCCGAATACCCTGGAGACTGACCTCGAAGAATTGTCCCACCGGAGAGAGACCTGAAAAACGGCCGCGCGCACCCCGAAACCATGCACAGCAGCACCAGCGCAGCAGCAATGGAGAATTGCCGACGAAGGAAACCGTGTGGGATGTCCGGTCCAGAAGATCTCTGCGGAATCAGAGCCACTATGGACAAAGACCAAAGGAGAGAGGTGGGAAGGGAAATGAGAAGGGAGCAGAAGCGTATCTCCGTGCCGTGAAATTCGCCAAGACCAGTCAACACCGGGGAATTCAGATGTTTGGATACGAATAAAAAAACGGTGCACAGGAAACTGTTTCCTGTGCACCGTATTCAGTTGGAATCAGACTGCGGTCAGAAAACCGCATCGACTCTTTCTACCACCGACGGTTCCGCTGAGCAGGTCGTCGCGAGCTGCCGCCCTTTTTCCGGCTGCTACCGTGCTTTTTCGAGCTACCGTGCTTTTTCGAGCTGCCATGCTTCTTCGAGCTACCGTGCTTCTTCGAGCTACCGTGCTTCTTCGAGCTACCGTGCTTCTTCGAGCTACCGT
>ERZ891418.557-NODE-557-length-12549-cov-18.778214_pt1 | contig 12549 bp, 4 predicted proteins | sample MGYA00521236_ERZ891418 | MGnify/ENA primary metagenome ERZ891418 (study PRJEB32303, sample SAMEA104408696) | aquatic metagenome | biome: Brackish water; feature: Chemocline; material: water | place: Baltic Sea | collected 2014-10-18T10:34:00 | depth 100 m ... | reverse complement strand
TTCATGTTCCAGCAGTGTAATCTGTTGCATAAATTATTTGCTCTTGTGTTAATTCATCAATAGTGAATCCAAGGGTTGCAAGTTTAGTTGATGCAACATCTATGTCTTGCTGCTTTGTGATATCATAAACAATTGGATCCATATCCTTTCCTTCTGCCGCTAAACGGCATAATGCTAGATATTGATTAGCGAATGACATGTCCATTACTTCTGACGGATGTCCTTCAGCAGCTGCTAGATTTACTAAACGCCCTTCTGCAAGCAAGTATATCTTACGTCCATCCGACAAGAGATACTCTTCATTCTCGCTTCTAATAGTTCTAACACTTTGTGAAAGGCTTTTCAAATCTCCAATATTTATTTCACAATCATAGTGGCCTGTGTTTGAAATAATTGCACCATCCTTCATTGAAGCAAAGTGTCTCTCAACTATAATGTCCTTCATTCCAGTAGCAGTACAGAATATATCACCAATCGCTGCTGCGTCATCCATCTTCATTACTCTGAAACCATCCATTACTGCTCTAAGTGCTGCTAATGGGTCAATTTCTGTAATGACTACATTTGCACCCATTCCCTTTGCACGCATTGCCAAACCACTTCCACAGTGGCCATATCCTGCAACAACGAATGTCTTTCCAGCAATCAATACAGATGTTGCTCTAATAATTCCATCCAATGTCGACTGACCTGTTCCATAGACATTGTCAAAGTCCCACTTTGTGATTGCATCGTTTACTGCTAATACAGGGTAAAGCAAGTCTCCTGCTTCTGCCATTGCTCTTAGTCGGTGAACACCAGTGGTTGTCTCTTCAGTACCACCGATTACACCTTCTGCATACTCTTTCTTTTCACCATGAACACGGACGATTAAATCTGCTCCATCGTCTAAAGTCAAGGTTGGTCTGAATTCAAGGGTCTTGTCAATACACCAATAGAAATCTTCAACTGATTGTCCATGCCAAGCGTGAACTGAATATCCTTCTGAAGCTAACCATGCGGCTACATCATCTTGGGTTGATAGAGGATTACATCCTGACCAGGATATTTCAGCACCTGCAGCAGCAATCGTTTCGATTAGTATTGCAGTTTCTTTGGTAACGTGAAGACATCCCGTTACACGCATTCCTGCTAGAGGTTTTGTCTTCAAAGCCTCTTCACGTAGTGCTTCCAATACTGGCATTCTTGCCCTTGCCCAATCAACTCTCAATGCACCTTTTTGTGCTAAGGAAATATCAGCAACAGTGTACTGCTCGGTCTTGTCCATGTGCTGTTCCCGTAGCACATACTAATTGAATATAAGCATCTGATTATTCCTTGCTTACGCTCAATATGGGTAGCAGGTTTTTGCCTAAGACAAAACTCAACCTTGTTGCTGTGCATACTGTAAAGCATACTGCTGTGCGTATTGCGATGCAGTAGCCTCATCATATCCTTGGCCCATGAATTGCTGTAGATATTGCTGGTAAACTGCTGGATCTATGGCAGCAGTTGCGGCAACTGGGGCAGCCGCAACTGGCGCAGCGGCAACTGGCGCCGCTGCTGTTACAGCATCTGCGCCGATTCCGGCCTGAGCAGCATATTGTTGGGCATACTGACGCGCAGTTTCCTCAGGGTATCCTTGTGCAACCAATTGTTGTACATATTGTTCAACAGGGTCTAGTTGTGCTGCGGTAAATCCGCCAGCAGCAGCGTGGAAATCCTCGGAAGTGTCATCCAGTGATTTCGAACTGCCCTTGCGCATTATTACCATTGTTACAATCAGGATAGCGATAATTACAATCGCAATTATTCCGATTGTAGTCATATCCATTGAACCACTTGCATCATTAGGACCGGTGTCGGTAGTAGGAGCCTTCCATTCACCATTCTCGAATGTCCAAGCGCCATCCCATTGACATTCACCATCACCATCTAGAATCCACTCTCCGCCTTCTGCTTCAGCAGCAACATCAGCTTCAGCTCCTTGACAGGCTGGTAAGTTGATTTCTATTTGCTTGTAAGAAACCCAACGTTGGTCATCTCCAATTCCTTCATATATCTTGATGTAAATGAGGATTACTTGGGATTTGTTTGTATACAATCCATCCATTGATAATGTCAAGTCAAATGCTTCACCATCAGCAAGTCCAGAAGTGGTCTTGTTCCAAGTTCCTAGAATCTTCTTGTTGTATTGTTGTACGAATGATTCATTGAAGTCTGCGAGAACAAATGCTGTTTCGATGTATACTTCACCTTGCTCACTACCACTTAGAACAGAACCAGAAATTGTAATTGTGTCTGTATCAATGCGGGAATTAGCATTTGGAGAGTCGAGTTGTACGACCGGTTCTTCATCGCCGAATCCAGCTGGAACTATCACAAAGAACATACGGAATTTCTCTGAAATCTTACCTGCCTTATCATAAGTCACTAATTCCATACGGATGGTATTTTCATTTGCACCAGTTGAGTCAACTGTTACATTTCTGAAAGTATATGCCCATTCGCCATCACTTGCGTCGCTTTGAGTAAATGTATGACCCTCTAATGCAAAGTCATCAACACCATATGGTGCATCAAACAAAACCTTCCATTGATATGTCTCAATTCCGTTTCCTTCTAAAGCATCTTGATCGCTTGAATTGCTGGCATCGAAATGGATTGTTGTTTCACCATCATCATCAAGAGTGATTCTGTAAATATCCCATTCAGTACTTGAAACCGTTTTGGTTCCAATAAATTCAACTTGGTCTTGATACTCAGGACGCATGTCGATTTCAGTGTTTGCTGTTGGCCTGTATTCGTCTGCATAGACATCATTTGTTTCAACGGTGACATCGATGATACGTGAGTGACCTGCGTCATCGTGTAGCATCAACTTGACATTCCATTGTTCACCTTGTGCGCATCCGGTTGCACTTGACAAATCATTCTTACAAAATTGCATTACTGGACTCATATCCGTGGTGTGTCCAACTCCACTTGCCATTGTTGAACCATCCCAAGAGGTTGGCCCATCAACAATCCAATCTGTTGACAGAGTGGATGAAGTACTGGTTGTATATCCAAATGTAATCGTTGCATCGCTCTTCATGTACTTTACAGTATACTTTCCAGTTGAAGGGTCAATATTTGGAGTTTCTCCATTGATAGTCAATTCCAAACCGTTACCGAGTGTTCCAAACCCTTCAGGGTATGGACTTACTTGGTATGATAGCATGTTACCCAAGAGTGGGAATGTCATACTATCAGCACGGTCAGAGACAGTTGCAACATCCATTGTAGTGACGATTAGACCACCGTCATAGTAAGAACAAACACCGAGAACAGTATCTTGGATATCAGCAGAAGAACGAATGACTCTTTGGAAGTATCCTCCATTCTCCATGTATCCATTACATGTAACTGGCACTTCATTTGCACTAACCGACTTGGTATTGAGTACTGCTTCAGCAACAGTAGATTCTGCATCAAATCCTTGGAATGCATTAGAGTTGATATTGTCCATCATCGGATGGTATGGGTCTGCTAGATCCATATCCGTGTATGTAATTTTACTTTCAGGAGTATTTCTGCTTTGGATATCCAAACCAAATGGTAGACGTCCAGATAATCCCTGGTCTGTACCATAGATTTGGCTTCCTTGCGGTCCAAGGTGAGCTTGAACAGTTCCGCCCGCAGACATGAATCCTTCTAGAATTTGGCGATTAGAAGTACTTCCAATCTTTTGGAAATATCCTCGTCCACCATTTTCAATATCCTTGGCTGCAAGAGTATCTTGCCATGGCAGAATGATCTTGTCATAATGAGTAAACCAACCTGCATCGAAATATGTTTCCCAATCATTGATGCTGTATTGAGTATATGACATACCCAATAAGGCCAAATCTTGCTTAATCGCAGTAGTACGAGCAGATGTATCGCCCAATATTGCCACATCGATGTTGCTTTCAAAGGTTGCAATGAAATAACGAACGTTACCTGACGGGTTACCATTAGCTAATTCTGCCGAGAAACTGATATTGTATTGGTGACCATCTTGCCATCCATTCCATGGAGTGAACTCAACAGTTATCCGCTGGTGTGCGGACAAACTTTGTTGTGGACCTGCAGTAGTCGTGTGTGCAGTAGAACCCGTTGTAATATCTTCAATGTTCATATTAAAGACATAATCTCCACCAAGAACACCATTTGTGACTACAACATCCCATGAATGGGTAAGAGCACCATCAATTGGCATTACGCACTCGAGCGCTTGGTCTGAAATACAGGAGAGTGTTTCAGGGTTTCCAAGGGTTACATCGACTGATTCAACATTGAAAATAACTCTCTTCTTGTTATTAGCAACTGAAATTTCATCGTCATTAAACCAATTCTGACCTGCTGTAGTATTGTCAAATATGGTTTCAACTTGCACCATGTATACTCCTGATGTGAACTCGTGAGAAGCGATAATATCAGTTGATACATCCTCAGCGTCTACATTTGTACGAGACATTGTGTATGATGCTTCTTCCAAGAAGGTATACTCTTGAAGGGAGATATTATTGAATGCAACACCCTTGAATCCATCATTAATACCATTTCGTCCATCATCGTCGGATTGGAATTCGAAATTAATTTGTGCAGTAGAACCTGCTAAAGAGGCACATTCATAATTCCAATTCTGATTGTTTGAATCAGATGTATTGAGTACATAGATGTGAGTCAAGTCAATATTAGCCGTCTTAACTAAATCATCTGTATTAAAGAAGACATTGTAATTGCCACCAGACCCATCTGTAGAACTAGAATCTCCAACAAATGAGATCTCAACATTATCAAAGGATTCTGAAGAGTTGATAATACCATCGTTGTTATCGTCGACCCTACATGTCCCATCTTCGTTATAATCGTTCCATTGTCCCATTAATATAGCACTGAAGTTTCCAGCACTATTGACATAATCCAATGTGAGTACTGCATAGTCATTGACATCAACAATACTTGTTCCATCTGAATCAATTCCATAGAATGTATCAGCATAATATTCAAAGTTAAGTGAAACGAAATCACCAGACATACTGGTAAGATCTACTTCTGGTAATGACATTGTTTCATTTGCCCATGCATCTCCGTACCCTTTGGTAGAAGTGTCACACGGATGTCCGAACCAATATGCGTTATTGTTGAATATCTTGTCGTTACAGCCAGCTTCATTGTATACTGCTCCTCGTGGATTATTACTTTCAACATACCTATATCCTTCTGCACCACCTTCAAAGGATTCTTTACAAATCTCTGTAGGAACGCCACAGTAAATATCTGAAGGTGTTGCAGTGAAGACCTTTGCTTCAATATCGAAATCAACTAAGGTATTACCCCAATTATTTGTTGTTACTCCAATGTCAAAGATTCCTTCTGCATACAAACTACCAGGTTTGAAGTAATCAATTCCTTCAACTGCTGGGTCGTAAAGATTGAATGGGGTCAAATATCCAATAATCTCATCATTGAGTGATTGCTCATCCCAAGCATTATTTGTCAATGACGCACTAACTCTATATGTAGTGTCGTTGACAACATTGACTGACAAAGAGGTTGTATATTCTTCACCAGGTCCAAGATTTGTTAATGAGATTTGACTTTGTTGTGTTTGTGGGTTGGCTAAGAATGCTGTAGTTTGCTTCCAAATTGAAATGTTGTCAATTGCAAAGCCGTCAAGTCCGGACCATCTGCTTTCATTGCTATCAGCAATACTTCCATCGAATCCAGTTCTAAATCTAAATCTAATGTCAACTGTTTCTCCAGCCCAACTACTTAGGTCAAATGCACCAACTCCATCTTCTGTGAAATTGTTCCAACCGTAGTGAGTTCCGCCGCTATATATTCCGTAGTGATAGACACCCTCGGCAACTCCTCCGAATCCCTGCTTGGTCAAGCGGTCATTGTCATAACCGCCCCATAAGGATGAACCAGAAGAACAGGCTGCGTTGATCATAGCCTCTGTTGGACAGTTAATGGTTGACCAGCCGGTTTCTATGCTTCCAACCTCAATAATCGCTAAATCATCCCAGACATCACCAATAATCCAGCCATTTGCATCAACGCCACCAAGTGCGCCGAAAGATAAGGATTGGAATACTTCAATTCCCATGAATGCGCGGTCGGAGCCTGTTAGGTCTACTGCGTTTAGAGTCATAGCATCGTCCCAGTTACGCCCGTATCCAGTCCAAGTGTCGCCACTTGCATTTGTATCATAGATACCAGCCCACATGAAATCAGTAGGATTGTTTTGATTGGCTGAGAAGTTTTCGCTACCACTCTCAAACTCTGAGTGATTCACTTCTTCGTGCCATTTAGTTGATTGGTCAATATACTCTTCATAGGACCAAGTACACCCAGTTCCACAGCCTGCTTTATTCTCTGCCGTGTCCCAATCCATTGCGTATACGGTAATATTGGTCGAATTGGCTTCATCAACGATCTTTAATTCAACATCTAAGGTAGCGGATTGGCCATTCAGTGTATCCATTCCAGTATTGGTTACAGTAACATTGAGGTCGCGTGTTCCTTCACCTACAATTCCAAAGAATCTGTCAACAGGTGATATGTCCAAGCCAGTAATGGATAAATCTCTATTATCCATCTCAATAACTGAGATTGAATCATATTGACCCTCCCACCCTAAGTTGTCAATCCAATTTCCAAAGTTGTAAGATGTGTGTCCAACAACGATATCTGGGGCCGAACCTGCTGCACCAGCAAGTTGACCTACTTCAGCCATACTTGGTCTGCGGCCTGCCTCGTATGATAGAGGACTTACGTGGCCTCCAGCACCATTTGACAATGTAACTTGTACTGTTGTAGGGAAATTAAGCCAGAAATTAGAGGTTGTACCTCCGGCAGAGTCGGTAGTGTTTTGTTGATATGCAACAGTTGGATTAATGAAATCTGGTTCATTGTCACCATTCAAATCTGCAACTGTAACAGCATAGGAAATGTATGGTCCAAAGTATGCGAGAGATGGTGCGGACCAAGTCCCTACTGCAGATGAGGTCACATAGGTCACATTTTCGATATTGCCATCATTCAAAACAATAGTATCGGTTACACCGTCATCATCCATATCACCGATGTCAAAACCACTGGAAAATGTAGTTGCCATGTTAATTGTATTCGTATTAACTTGATTTGACCCGTAGGTGTAAGCCGTAGGATAACCAGGAGTGTTTCCTGGTGCCAAACAGTTGAATTCTATGATAGAAACGTTATCGTCGTTACCAGGGTTGGTTGTTTGTCCAGTGCTGTAATCAACACCCTCAGACCTCAACAAGAATATATCGTCATCGGTACATGTTCCAGTTACACTAGTCTGTGATTCACCCCAATCTCCAATTTCCATAGAGCGGTATGAATTGGCTTTAGCCGATCCAAGTGAAGTAGTAATTGCAAGAGTTGAGGAAGTTATTGGCCCGGAATATGTGACGACTCTTTGCGTGTCAATATCGGTCATTAAATCAAGCACGTAAACATCATCGTTACCGTCTTGGTCTGCATCGCCAACTGCTAAATCCCATGCCCAGAAGTGAGTAAATCTCGCACCGATATTCCAGCCATCATTATTACAGCCTAGGTTTTCGATAATTGTGACGTTACCCGGGTCACCAGCAGGTGCCCCATTGTCATCAGTTTTGAAGGGGTTGTTTCTTTGGAAAATTACTATGTCGGTGGCGTTGTCGCCTGTAAATTCACCAACTTCTATGAATTGCACATTAGCAAATTCATCCCACTCAGCATCTCGTGAAGCATTCTTTGAGACCCAAATATCTTGGCGCTCTGAAAAATCACCGTTTCCATCATTCCACAGAATCGTAATGGTATGAGCTCCGTCAGTAGCCATGGCAATATCATTTGCTCCATCACAATTGAAATCTCCAATTGCAACATCTTGCGGGTCACGTCCAGTTGTATAACTTCGACTCATTGAAGCACTCGAAGTTGTGGCTAAGGCGGCGGTAGTTGAAAGTAGCATTATCAGTACTAGGAAAGTACTGCGAACTTGGGCCTTCAATTGCTCTGTTTTGATTGACATCATCATCACTGCTTACCGCGAGCGCCACTTCCACTTTAATGCTGTTGCCTTTAAGATTAGTTATTAAAGCCAATAATAAGCCCTCAGTGGCATTTTTGGATTATTTATAATCAGCAATGTACCCAATTAATTAGCACTTCACTTTTATCAAAATAATCAACCGAATATCATATTATTCTTGAGCGATGAATAGATTTTTTTCTTATCTGATTAAAGTAGTAAATACTACTAAATTATTCTCAGATACGACCATTTAACCACCTTGGAGAAGGCCCCCAACCCACCGCGTCACCGCCATGGATTTTGACCAATTTTCCTGCTGAGAAAAGAGACTCCAACCAGACATCAAGTTCGATTCCTTGGCGGTTACCGAGTTTTGAACTGGCAACCTCTTCAATGACATCGGTCCTTAGAGCAGTTCCACCATATTCCCTGACAACTATTTCCATCAATTCCCTTAACCAAGCTTCTGCCATCGGATCAACGCTCATTTTCCCTTGTGCCGGCATAGGCTCATCGGTATCATCAAGCATCTCCATCAATTCAATCGGATCTGGCTTTCTCGCACCATCAACTCCAATTTTATCTATCTCTTTTTGAAGGTTTAATTCACCTATTGGCCTGCGAACAATTGGAATACGACTAGGGTCTGGAGTTGGCCCCATATCTAGTGGTTTATCTTCTAAAGGCGTGTCGTCAAAAACAACTTTTTGATGTATATTTGATTTTTTTGAATTCGATTTGGAAACTTTAGAGAGATTGGTCGCTTTCACCGCTTCTCCAACCGGCATAGTCCATCCTACACCATCCAATCCAAGTTCACCTACTCTTTCAGCAACCCATTCTGCTTCGCCTTCTAGAGAGACCCGAACATCATGGTCATCCGAACTGAATCGGTACCTTACTTGACCGCTTAGCTGTGCCATCAACCAAGGGTGAATCGCCAACATCCTTGAAGGTAGTGCTTTGTAAATCATTACAATTTGTAATGGACTCATTGCTTAGCAAGTTGTCTCAATACTGTGTGCAAGATGCCACCGTTGCGATAATATTCAACTTCTACAGGGGTGTCCAATCTAACTTGTGCATTAAATTCAATTTGAGAACCATCCAGTTTTATCGCAGTGATTTTCATTACCTCTAAAGGTTTAACAGAATCTGTAAGTGGTATGTTGAATAATTCAGAACCATCAAGACCTAATGAGTCGTGAGATTGTCCTTCCATGAAGGTCATCGGCAAAACTCCCATCCCCACTAAGTTGGAACGGTGAATCCTCTCAAAAGAGGTTGCAATTACCGCTTTAATCCCTAACAAATATGTTCCTTTAGCAGCCCAATCTCTACTTGAGCCAGTACCATATTCTGAACCTGCCAATACGACCTTTGGACCTGCAGTTTGTGCCGCTTCATATACTGAAGTTATCTCACCTGTTTCATGGTTGAGAGCATAGCCACCTTCTGTACCAGGTGCCATTTGATTTCTAATTCTAACATTGGCGAATGTTCCTCGCATCATTACTTCATGATTGCCTCGCCTAGAACCAAATGAATTGAAATCTCCCTCCCCAATACCGCGTTCAGTCAACCATTTTCCAGCCGCACCATCGGCTGGGAATGAGCCCGCCGGAGAGATATGATCTGTTGTGATAGAGTCGCCAAGTTTTAGCAATACACGCGCATTTTCAATCGATTGTATAGGTGATGGTTGTTCGTCCAATCCACTGAAGAATGTTGGAAGTCGAATATATGTCGAATCTGCTTGCCAAGGATAAAGTGGGCTTGCTTCGGAAGGTATGCCATCCCATCTCGGTTCATTCATTGCATCTGCATATCGTTGACGGAACATTTCAGGAGTTATCACCGAGAGTGATTCTGCTATTTCTTCATCGCTTGGCCAAATGTCAGAAAGCATCACCGGCTCCCCATCGCTGGAATATCCAAGTGGCTCTGTAGTCATATCAATTTCGAGAGTACCAGCGATTGCGTAGGCGACAACAAGTGGAGGGCTTGCCAAATATGAAGCCTTTACTTTACCGTGAACTCTGCCTTCAAAATTTCTATTTCCTGAGATTACTGAACCAACTATTAGCTCTGCTTCATCAATTGCACTTTCAATAGGTGTATCGAGTGGACCGGAGTTTCCGATACAAGTGGTACAGCCATATCCAACGACATTGAATCCCATGGCATTGAGATCTTCTTGCAAACCTGCGGCTTGATAATATTCTGTAACAACTCTTGAACCAGGGGCGAGAGATGTCTTGACCCATGGCTTAACTGTAAGGCCTTTTTGTCGAGCCTTCTTAGCAAGTAAACCTGCAGCCAACATCACACCAGGATTTGATGTGTTAGTACATGAGGTAATGGCTGCGATTACAACGTCTCCATGATTCAAATCAAATCGTTCCCCATCCAAATCAACCATGGCTCCTTTTGACAACTCCTCGGTTTCTAAACCGTGACCATGATGGCCTAATTCGTTGGTTAATGAATGCTTAAAGTGTTGCTTCATAGCACTCAAATCAACTCTATCTTGAGGTCTTTTTGGACCTGCAAGTGCTGGCTGAATAGTAGTCAAGTCCAATTCCACTGTTGAAGTATATGATTTCTCAGGATCTGTAGATGAATACCAAAGTCCCTGCGCCTTAGAATACGCTTCAACACCTTCTATTGCACTCTCTTCTCTTCCAGTCAAGCGCAAATATTCCAATGTTCTTTCATCGACTGGGAAGAAACCACAGGTTGCACCATATTCTGGAGCCATGTTAGCGATTGTGGCTCTATCTGCAAGAGATAATGCAGTCATTCCTCGGCCAAAGAATTCAACGAATTTTCCAACAACGCCTTTCTTTCTAAGAATCTCTACGATTCTAAGAGTCATATCAGTAGCGGTAACACCTGGATTTAGTTTTCCGGTTAAACGAACTCCGACAACGTCTGGTGCTAGCATGTAAATTGGTTGACCAAGCATTACAGCTTCAGCCTCAATCCCTCCAACACCCCAACCAAGAACTCCTAATCCATTGATCATTGTTGTATGAGAATCAGTACCTACGAGTGTATCTGCTAACCAAAGTCCATTTTCTTGTCTAGCAACGCTTGCCAAATACTCTAAATTCACTTGGTGAACAATTCCTCTTGATGGTGGTACTGCTTGGAAATCTGCTAAGGATTGTTGACCCCATTTTAGGAATGTATATCTTTCCATATTTCTGTGATATTCAATATCTAAATTCATCTCCAATGCATTACTATGAGCGCCTGAAACATCAACTTGAACCGAATGGTCAATAACAAGGTCAACTGGAACTTGTGGATTGACTTTTTCAGGATCTCCACCCATCTCAACCATCGCATCCCTTAGTGCAGCCAAATCAACCACTGCCGGAACTCCAGTAAAGTCTTGAAGAATTACTCTTGATGGTCTAAACGGTATTTCTCCACGTTCTCCATTTGCAGTCCAAGCAGCAATATTTCTAATGTCATCTTCGCTGATCAAGAAGCCATCATTGCCACGCAATGCCCCTTCTAATAGAATACGAATAGAGTATGGTAATGCGCTGGTATCGACACCATTTTCATCAAGTCCAGATAGAGAGTAATATTCTCCACCAACCGAAAGAGTTCGTCGGGCATTGAAGGTGTCAATCATAGCCATATTACATCCGATTAGGAACACATCTATGAACACACCCATCAAAGGTGCTCAACAAATCAATTGATTACTTTCAGAAGTATGTGCGGTACCAAGGAGTTTTTTGAGTCGAATCTGTAGTTACGCTAACCAATGTTACAGCATTGACTGGTACGTCTTGAGCACCAGTAGGAATGTTAGAAATTGAGTCAACATGTTCCATTCCATCTGTGACGTAGCCAAATATAGTATGCACCCCATCTAAGTGAGAAGGATTACTATCACTCGGCACGATGAAGAATTGAGAACCACCGGTGTTTGGATTGGCTGTTTTCGCCATTGAAAGTGCTCCTGCTGTATGTTTCAAGCCATTTGATGCCTCGTCTGGAATAGTCCAACTTGTCTTAACGCACGATGTAGAACTCGCTTCGACTACTCCGTTACAATAGCCATACCACTTAGCAGCATGACCGCCAGTACCATCGCCATTGGTGAAATCTCCACCTTGAATCATGAAATTATCAATAACTCTGTGGAAATTGGTTCCATCGTAATTCCCATTGTCCGCATTTAGAACAAAGTTCTCAACATGTATAGGTGCTAAATCAGGATTTAATTCAATCGTAATAACTTCATTATGAAACTCGCCTGAAGCATCAGTCCATGTCACATTTAGATATGCTTCTGTTGCAGTTATTGTCTTCTCTGTATTTGCAAGCGTGATTCCAGCGAGAATCAAAACCAATACCATTCCCATTGCCACCATTCCAGCTATTGTTGGAGTTCCATCATTAAGCAGGCGAGGGAATGTTGTTTCGGAAAAACCCAAATTTTGCATTTCATTCAATAATTCGTTATA
>ERZ891418.555-NODE-555-length-12565-cov-7.372342_pt1 | contig 12565 bp, 15 predicted proteins | sample MGYA00521236_ERZ891418 | MGnify/ENA primary metagenome ERZ891418 (study PRJEB32303, sample SAMEA104408696) | aquatic metagenome | biome: Brackish water; feature: Chemocline; material: water | place: Baltic Sea | collected 2014-10-18T10:34:00 | depth 100 m ... | reverse complement strand
CGAAAACGCTCTAAAGCGTGGCAGTTCAAGGACTAAGTGTGCGCTGGCCCTGGGCCGGTACCCCTTTTCGAACAGTGCGTCGACTCTGTGTCACTCTCCGAGCAGATTCAGCACGTTCTGACGCAGCGTCCCTCAACCCGGCAAATGCGCGCACGGCAACACCCGATGAGACATCAGCTTTGTCTGTCGCGGCCAGAATAAAGAGAGCGACGAGCCAATTACTTTTTCATCGAGAGCATTCGTCGGGCGCGGTCCTGATCCCGGAATCGTGCGTCGATTTCTGCATCAGAAGATGCGGCACGGGACAAGGCCGACTGAAGCTCCGCGGCCGCGGCGTCCTTGTCGATCTTGTCGGCCGGAATACAGCGTGCGGTCAATAGCGTTACCGTCGCACCGGTGATTTGAACAAAGCCACCGTCGACAAAGTACGAACGATGCCCGCCTCCTTTGGCGGTCAAGTTGAGCTCCCCCGCCCCGAGGCGGCCAACAAGCGGGGCTCTTCCCGGAAGAACACCGGCCGAGCCGTCAAACAGCGGGAAGCGAAGCCCGGCCACAGGCTCATCGACGAGCGTGGTTTCCGGAGTCACAACAACCAGTTGAAGTTCAAGCATATCAGGCTTCCGCTGAAGCAAGTCGGGCCGCTACTTTTTCAGGAACAGACTCGAGCATGTAATTGAAAACATCTGCCCACGAACCTCGCATCGCACTGCGTAATATCACAGCACGACGACCGATACTGCGTGAAAAACTACTAAGCTTACCTCTCTCAGCTGGATCATCCCAATACGATGAAGCATCTGCCGTGTGCTTGCTCAACTGATCTAGGACAGAAGCAAGTTCAAACACTTTGCTTCGTCCAAATTTGTCGACATATTCTGGCAACACAGGAATCAGTCTTAGAGCTACATACCTTGTCTTCTGGCATTGATCGAGAGACTGAGCGAAGGAGGTCACTGGCACAGCTGCCATCCCGATCACTTCGTCCACAAGGGAATCAACATCACCCAATTCATATTGTGGAGTACCCTCTAAGGGTTCTAAAAAGACCATCTCAGAAATCTCGCTGTGCAGCACAATTAACTGTTCCTTTACATCCGAAAGGTCAACTTCTGCTTCTGTGTCGCTCGAAACTGGGCCCGAAAGTCGCTGCAGGAGTATGCTCAATTGGATTTCGATTCGGCCAAAGTTCTCAGCCATGTCCGTACGCCCGTGCTCTACCGCAAAAACTTTACGCTTTGAGATCACGCTCCGCCAAAACCCCAAGCTCTTCGCTTGCCATTTCCTTGCTTCCACATGATCCGGTCCAACCTCCCACTCAAACTGCGTGATAAAGAGAAGATTCTCAACTCGGCTTCGCCGAGAAGTTGACTGCGAGGCAAGGACGTCGGTCGAAGAAATCAATAACGACCAGAAGGCAAACCCGCCTGCTACAAGTGTGACAGGGACGACTAACCGTTGCCGCAGTTTTTGCATCTCGCCACTTCGACGCAGCGCCGCGCTCTTAACCTGGTCTTTCACACCTTCAATCATGTGAATCAATGAGTTGTCCGCACAATCACGTCCAGCAAACACCAGATTCCCTAGGAATGAATCTGATGCTAGCCTTTGCGCTGATGCAAACGGTAAGAGTCGAACGCAAGCTCGAAGATCCTTAACCACGCATTCGAACACAAACTCTGATGAAGCCGTCGAACAGTCAATTCGCTGCCCATAAGATGTCGTAAACTCTTTCAAGATTTTCGAAAGCGCGTTACGGAAGCGAAAGAAACAGTGGACTTTGACCACTCCCGCTACACATACGAGCACCACCGCAATTGCACAAGCGTATTCAGTCATCCTGCTGACCTCCGCTCTTCATCCATGCACCGAGATCCACGATCTTACCTTTGACACGGAAAACGAGACCACCCGTCACCGTCACACCCGCAAGAGCTGAAGTCCAACTGCCACCGCTCGGAGTATCACGAATAATCCAAGCCAAAACGCAGATGGCAATCGCCATTGTCACCACACACAAGGAAGAAAATCCCCATTCAAAGAACTCACTCCATAGCGAGTGTTCTCGCTCCTCTAATTGACGCGTTCGTTCGTTGACAAGCTTCTGTAAGTCATTTTTTTCAGCCCGAATTTCAGCAAACCGTATGCCAACCTCATTGATCTCATCCTGAAGAGTTTTGATCAATTCCGTCACTTGAGGGCTAGGAGCATCATGCTGAGCGTCTGGCATCGTGCGTGTTCCTCTCATCAGTGAGATACATAACTCCCAGTCACGAATGATGCCAATTGATTGAGGAAAACGCAACCATTTTACGACGCAGCCGCCGCCATTCGTTCCGCCTGCTCGGCCGCTTCATTCACGTCGCCGACGTACATGAACGCGGATTCCGGCAGGTGGTCCCACTTGCCGTCGCAGATTTCTTCGAAGCTGCGGATCGTGTCTTCCAGCGGCGTGATCTTGCCGGCTTTTCCGGTGAAGACTTCCGCCACAAGGAACGGCTGCGAAAGGAATCGTTCGATTCGCCGGGCACGATGCACAATGAGCTTGTCTTCTTCGGCCAGTTCATCAACGCCAAGAATCGCGATGATGTCCTGCAGTTCGCGGTACCGCTGCAGAGTCTGCTGAACTCGCCGAGCCACATCGTAGTGCCGCTGACCGACGTACTGCGGGTCGAGCACCCGGCTGGAGGAGGCGAGCGGATCGATCGCCGGGTAAATTCCCTTTTCGGTGATCTTTCGTTCGAGATAAATGAACGCGTCGAGGTGGCTGAACGCTGTCGCGGGTGCCGGGTCAGTCGGGTCGTCGGCCGGCACGTAAACCGCCTGCACCGAGGTGATGGCTCCCTTTTTCGTCGACGTAATTCGCTCCTGCAGACCACCCAGTTCAGTGGCCAGGGTCGGTTGATAACCCACCGCACTCGGCATTCGACCGAGAAGGGCGGACACTTCGGAACCGGCCTGCGAAAAACGAAAGATGTTGTCGACGAAGAGCAGCGTGTCGGCACCAGTCGTGTCCCGGAACCACTCGGCCATTGTGAGGCCGGTCAGGGCGACTCGAAGTCGAGCACCCGGTGGCTCGTTCATCTGGCCGAAGACCATTGTTGTCTGCTCGATGACCGATCGGCCAGTGTCGCCGATCTTTGTTTCCTGCATCTCAAGCCAGAGGTCGTTTCCTTCGCGTGTTCGTTCACCGACACCCGCGAAGACCGAGTAGCCACCATGAGCACTCGCGATACGCGCGATGAGTTCTGTCAGGATGACGGTCTTGCCGAGACCCGCCCCACCGAACAATCCGGCCTTACCACCACGAACAAACGGTGTCAGCAGATCGATGACTTTGATGCCCGTTTCAAAAATCTCGGTCTTGGAACTGAGGTCCTCGAGTTTCGGAGGGGAACGATGAATTGGCCATTTTTCTGCGGTGACGACTTCGCCACGACCGTCGATCGGATCGCCAGTCACGTTGAAGACACGACCAAGTGTTTCTTTGCCGACCGGCACGCATACGGGAGCTCCCGTATCGACCGCTTCCATCCCACGGGCCATTCCGTCGGTTGAACCGAGGGCCACGCAGCGGACCCGACCGCCACCAAGGTGCTGCTGCACCTCACCCGTCACTTTGACGTGAATGCCTTTGGCTGTCGTGTCCACGATCAGAGCGTTGTAGATGGACGGCAGGGAATCTTCGCCAAATTCGGCATCAAATGTTGAGCCGATGATTTGTGTCACGTGGCCGATGTTGTTCGCAGTCGCTGTCGACATGAGGGACTCGCTGTGCTCGTAAATGTCCAATTTCGAAATGTCCAAGGACCAATCCCAGACATTGCTGGTCATTGGTCATTCGGCCATCGGTTAATCCAGTGCGGCGGCTCCGCCGATAATTTCGCTCAACTCGGAAGTGATCTGTGACTGTCGAGCCCTGTTGTACTGCATCGACAGGGTACTGATCATGTCGCCCGCGTTCTCCGTGGCTCCCTTCATCGCAACCATTCGAGCAATCTGCTCGCTGACGGCCGCGTCGAGAAAGCACTTGAACAAGCGAGCTTTAAAGGCCGCCGGAACGATCTCTTCGAGAATGTCTTCCGGCGACGGCAGAAATTCGTACTCGACCGAAGAGCTCGATTCTGCGGCAACGTCGTCACCGCCAAGAGCTCCGATCGGCAGAAGGGTCTCCAGCACCGGTGTCTGCCGGGATGCCGAGACAAATTTTGTGTACGCAACGTCGACGCGATGAATGTCGCCGGCGATGAATCCGTCGATGTATCGGTCGGCAATTGCTTCCACTTCATCGTAGGTTGGCTTGTCTTCGAAGTTGGCAAACGTGTGTGCGAACTCGTATCCCTGAAATTTCAGGAAGTTGATTCCGCGTTTTCCGGCGACTTCGAGGGAAACTTCTTCACTGCTCTCGCGCGAATCGCGGAGTCGCCGGGTCACGTTACGGAGGTTCGCTCCGTTGTATCCGCCACAAAGTCCTCGATTCGAAGTCAGAACAAGCAGCACGTTTTTTGTCTGTTCCTCGGGCTGAGTCAGCAGCGGGTGCGAAAAGCTGAGGTCCGCTTTCGACAGGTCCGAGACGATTTCCGAAATTTTCTTTGTGTACGCAGCCGCCTCGCTCGCCCGGTCCATCGCTTTCTTGAAGCGCGCAGTCGCGATCAATTCCATTGTCCGGGTGATTTTCCGGATGTTTTTGACCGCTTTAAGGCGTTTGATAATGGCTCTGGCTTTGGCCATCTGGCTCAGTCCGCTAGTTGTGTTTGATCAGGAAAGCAGGACGGACGCCCTCGTCCGCCAGACCCCTTCGATTTCTGAGACTTCAATTCTTTGCGACGGATATCGGCCCTGACGGATGTGGGCATCCGACTTGCCAGGCCTTGAAATCAGTTATCCCGAAATCAGTTATCCCTCAGTGAAACGCCCTTTGAGCGTTTTGACAAACTCTGCGAGGGCTGCGTTGAGTGACTCGAGCAGCTCGTCCGCGAGAGCACCTGTCTCGATGATCGCATCGCGAACTTCGGATTTCTGCTCCCGAATAAACTGCAGAAGTTCTATTTCGATCGCCGCCACTTCTTTGATCGGCACCAGATCGAAACTTCCATGCGTTCCGGCGTAGATGCTGATCACCTGATCGGCAAAGTGCAGCGGCCGAAACTGCGGTTGTTTCAGGAGCTCGACCATGCGGTAACCACGGTCAAGCTGCTGCTGGGTCGCCTTGTCAAGTTCCGTACCAAGCTGGGCAAACGCTTCCAGTTCGCGGAACGCGGCCAGATCCAGTCGCAGTGAGCCGGCGACTTTTTTCATCGCCTTCGTCTGAGCGTTACCACCGACGCGAGACACCGAGATACCAACGTTGATAGCCGGTCGAACGCCTGCGAAGAACAGGTCGGGCTCGAGGTAAATCTGGCCGTCGGTAATCGAGATCACGTTCGTCGGAATGTAGGCAGAGACTTCACCCTCAAGCGTTTCAATAATCGGCAGGGCCGTCATTGAGCCGCCGCCGAGTTCGTCGCTCAGCTTGACCGATCGTTCGAGCAGTCGGCTATGACAGTAAAACACGTCTCCGGGGTAAGCCTCGCGACCTGGCGGACGTCGCATCAGCAGCGACAGTTCGCGGTAGGCCTGAGCCTGCTTCGTCAGGTCATCGTAAACGACCAGGGTATGCTTGCCCTGATACATGAAGTGTTCGGCCATCGCCGCACCAGCGTAAGGGGCGATGTACTGCAGCGGAGCCGGATCGGATGCGGTGGCGCAGATCACGATCGTGTAGTCGAGGGCACCATGTTCAGCGAGAGCTTCCACGACGGCGGCAACATTTGCCGCTCGCTGTCCGCATCCGACGTAAACACAGATGACGTCTCCACCCTTCTGGGCGAGGATCGTGTCGAGAGCGACCGATGTCTTGCCCGTCTTTCGGTCGCCGATGATCAGTTCGCGCTGACCACGACCGATGGGTGTCATCGAGTCGACGGCCTTAATACCGGTCTGCAGTGGCTGCTTCACAGGCTGCCGGCCGGCGATTCCCGGCGAGATCGTTTCAACGGGACGAGAGTCGCTCGTAACGATCGGGCCCTTCCCGTCCAGCGGATTGCCGAGCGGGTCGACAACCCGGCCGAGCATCGCGTCGCCAACCGGCACGGATAGTAGCTTGCCGAGCGTTTTGACTTCGTCGCCCTCTTTGATCTCCTTGAAATCACCCAGCAGGATGACACCGACGGAGTTTTCTTCGAGGTTGAAGACGAGTCCCTGAACGCCGTTCTCGAACTCGACCATCTCGCCAGCCATGGCCGACTGCAGGCCGTAGACGCGCGCGATACCATCGCCGACTTCAAGAACTCGACCGACTTCGCTGGTCTCAATCTGACCGCGAAACTGCTTAATCTCTTCAGTCAGTACTGAAGCGATCTCGTCCGCTTTGAATTTCATGGAGACTTCCCTTTTGCAACCGCTTCGCGAGTTGATTTACCCGACTGCGGAGCGAGCCGTCGTAGACTTTATTTCCCACCCGAATGACAAGCCCGCCGATGAGGCCGGGATCCGTCGAGGGTTCGATAATTGGTTCGAAGTCGAATGCGTCGCTGATCTGTTTCCGGACACGTTCCAGCGTTGCTTCGTCGAGCACGGTTGCGCTGATCACTTCGACACGCTGTTTTCCGCTTCGCTTTTCCAGTTCCAGTTTCACCAGAACGAGAATCGCCGGAAGAAGCGACAGCCGATCGTGCTCAGCGAGCACGCGTAGAAAGTTGCTGAACTTCTCGCTGCCCCGCGGGGCAACGACTCGCTCAATCACGCCAAGCTGCTCGTCGCGACTCATGATTCCCGACAGAAAAATGGACCGGAAATCTTCCCGAGCATCCAGCACGTCGATGAATGAGTCGAATTCTTCGACTGCCTCGGCACCGTCGTCGCCGGCCGCATTCAAAAACGCCATGGCATAAACGCGCGAAACCGCCAGCGTGCTGGGATCATCCAGTACGCTTTTGACTCGTGCGTCTTTCAAGTCTGCCATGATTCGTCTCTTGATGTCTCTGTCGAAACAGAGCCTGCGATCTCACGAAATTACGAGCTGGAAAAATTACGAGCTGGAAAGTTGTGAGAGCGCCTCATCGACCAGACGCCCTCGATCGTCGTCGTTGAGACTTCGACTCAGCACCTGCTCGGTTGCAGCAATCACATTGGACCGCATGTGGTCAAACAATTCAGCCACTGCCTGGTCCCGTGCCCGACCGATGTCTTCGAGAGCCCGTTTCCGTGTCACTTCCGCCTCTTTCTGAGCGGCCGCAACGATGTCTGTTTTCGTCCGGTCAGCATCCCGCCGTGCTTCTGCAATAATTTCGTCGACTTCAGCCTGAGCGGCTTTCAGTTTCGACTCGTAATCGCCAAGCAAAGCGACTGCCCTGTCCCGATCCTGCTGCGCGTCCGCCAACAGCTTCCGGTACTTCGATTCGCGATTGTCGAGCCCGTCAATAAGTGGCCCCCAGGCGAACTTGCGAAGCACGACCAGGAACAGCCCGAAGGTGATGACCGAAATCAACACCAGGTCGGTTCCCGGAATCAGTGGAGCTGAAACGTCGTGCGCGCCGTGTTCCCCACCCTCGGCCGTTTTGTCATCTCCGGCTTTATCGCCCTCTGCATCGGCCGCGGCAAACGCGGACGACGTGACGGTACCACCGAACAAAACGGCTCCCAGTAGGAAAGCCACAAGCAGATTTCGTCGAGCGTGCATAGCGCACCCTGTCAGGCAAGGCTGTGAAGAATGCCAGTTCCGGACAGTCCGGAATTAACCCTTGGCGAGACAGACAATCAGTGCGAAGAAGGCGGCACCTTCGATCAGAGCCGCAGCAACGATCATCGCACCACGAATGTCGGCCGCTTTCTCAGGCTGACGGGCCATACTTTCGACAGCGGCCGCACCGATTTTGGCGATGCCCAGGCCGGCACCAATCAGGATGAGGCCAGCACCAGCAGATACAGAATTCAACATTTCCATTTTGATTGATCCTCTTGAAACGGAAAACTCTCGTGAATCAGTCAGCGGGATACGGTCCCGCTGGTTTCTCAATAAACAATTCGATGCTAAATCAGTGTTCATGAATCGCGGCTGACAGAAAAATCGTCGCCAGAAACGCGAACACGTAGGCCTGCAGGAAGGACACAAACAGTTCCAGCAGACCGATGAAAATCTGGCCAAAGATGCTGGCTGGAATGACCAGAGCCTGCATCCAGAGCACGCCTTCAACTCCCTGAGCCGCACAAAACCCAAGAATCACTCCCACGACTGTGTGGCCGCCCATGATGTTGGCAAAAAGTCGCACAGCCAGAACGCCGTGTTTGATGACAAGACCGATAACCTCAATGAACCACAGACCGACAGTAATCACCAGGCCCAGGAAGCCTTCCAGCCCGATATTGGGTACCTGGTTTTTCCAGAACCCGACAACACCGAACTGCTTCGTGCCCTGAAGAATGTTGTAGCCGAAGACCGAAACGGCCAGCACACCCGTCACTGCGAGCGATCCGGTCGGCGAACCCAGCATCGGAATTGCCCCGAGCAGGTTGCAGAACAGGATGTAAAAGAAGCACGTCCAGACGAACGGCAGAAACTGATCGGCATAGTGCCCGGAAACTGCGGCTTCGCCGCCCGCCGAATGACCGCCGTGGGCCGAATGCCCATCGTCGTGTCCGTGATCATCGCCGTGGCCATGGTGACCGTCGCCGATGGTCGGCCGAACGACTTCATCTCGAACAAACAAAGCCAGCGACTCCCAGAAGTTCCAGAATCGCCCGCGAGTCGGCTCGCCGGAAGTGACTCGTTTCGAAAGGCCCTTGAAGATCAGCAGCGTCAATAAACCAGCCGCCACCTGCAGGACCATGAATTTTGTAATGTAGAAATGAGTTCCGGGAATCATCGGCAGCGGAATGCCTGTCGTGCCCGGCGCAACATGCCAGTGCGGATCATGCGCAAACCACTTTGCGAGATCTGCTCCGAGCCCGAGCGGTAGCTCGAAGAACGGAAAATCCCGCACGTGATGGAAAAAATCCTGGTCCGCCATGGATTCAATTCTCAAAACCGCTCAGGAAGCGGCAAGGTCTCGCCGAAAGGCAAGGCAGGTCTCGACCGCCAGAGTGAACAGGTAAAACGCAATCAGCCAGATGAAAAACTCTTTCAACCCGTCGCCAGCCACAAACAACCGTCCGACGAAAGCTCCCGTCATGACGAATGCCAGCCGAAGGCCGTTTGCCGCGAGCAGCAGTGATGCACTGTCCGCAATCACCACCCTCAACAGCACCGTCAGGATGCCTGGAACAAGGCAAAGAGCCGCCGAAACAGCCAGGCCAGTCAGCCCGGCAGACCCAGCGAGCCACCATGCTGGACCAGCCAGCAAAGCCGCGAAAACCACTCCCATTCCCATCAGCCAGGCGAAATCCGCCAGAGCTGAATGAGTGCCGGTCGAAGATTCCGCAGCAGTCGATTCTGCCGGGATCGAAGTTACTTCTCCAGATCCCGAATCAACTGCCTCAGACTCAAAGTCGCCACACCGCTCCCGATGAGTACTCCCACAATCGTCCACAGCGGCGAGGTCCCATATTTATGGTCGAACCAGGCCCCAAGGCCGGCCGGAACAGCCAGCTCCATGGCAATTGAGGTCACCTGATGAGCACGCCGCATGGCCTGCCCGATCGATTGGTGCTCGTCGGAATTCATTGTTCTCTCCGGATGAAACCGCTGTACTGAGAGGTCTCCGGGCCACGTCAACCAGCGGTCACGCGTGAACCCTCCACGAGAGGGCGGGCATACTATGGAGGCGTTTTCAACCTGTCAAAGAACAGGAAAGGCGGATCCGGGAGATTTCCCAATTCCGGGATCGGATGCCTGTCAGCCAGGAAGCCTCGCGAGCGGGGAGGAGGGTGTTTGGAGAACCCCTTGCCATGGCGATGTTGGATCTGCAGGTGCGGATTTGTCATGAGTTATTTGTCAATTCTCATTTGTCATCGTCACTTCTCAATGACAAATGACTAATGCCAGATAACTAATGACAAATCCAACGGGCTTGATCCTGAGAGCGAGCCTTCCACCAGCGACCGCTCCGAGTGGTCCGCCTGAATGGACGATTTGCAAAACTTCCGCGAACCCTCACCCAGCCTCTTGCCGGCTCGCCTCAACGTGGTAGCATGACTCGCAGACCTCTACCGGGTTTGATTCGGACGCTCAAAATTGTTGACCCTACAAGTTTGACCCCCGGGTGCGCGTGACTGTTCGGCTTTGAGTCATGCCGTTTTCGTACGGACGGCTCGTCCCGGACGCCGGGTGCCCACCTTAAAACAACGGGTCTAAACACGATCGTCCTACGGCTCGGTGGAGGTCTTTTTGTGCGCGGATTCAAGCTCCGCAGGGATCGTTGATCATGGGAAACCTGTACAAGTCAGAGAAAAAGTGGCGACTTGTCTACACGCGATCAGAAAAAATTCATCGTGCCAGGCAACTGGGAATGGACTACCCCCGCAAAGGCCAGACACAAATGCTCGCCCAAGAAGCGATCAACGTTCTCTTCGTTTGCAGCATGAACCGCTGGCGAAGTCCGACCGCAGAAAAGACGTACGCAAAGCACGATCTTGTGAACGCTCGATCGGCCGGACTCGGCAAGGCGGCCGCAAGGACCATTTCCGCGGCCGACCTGAAATGAGCAGACGTAATTCTGGTGATGGAAGAAAAGCACCGGCAGAAACTGGTGACTCGTTTTCCGGCAGAGCTGAGGTACTCGGAAATCCACGTTCTCGACATTCCGGATGACTATCAATATATGGATCCGGAGCTGGTCAAGCTGATTCGAGAATCTGTCGACCCAATCCTTGCCAAATGGTGCGCTTGAACCGGGAATTGCCTCATGGGCCTGTTTGATCATCTCGAAACTGAGAATCTTGAGGCCGCGAAACCGCTGGCGGCTCGAATGAGACCGCGGTCGCTCGCCGAATTCGTCGGGCAGGAGCATTTTCTTGGTGAGGGAAAACTGCTTCGAAGAATCCTTGCGGCCGACCGTCTTTCGTCCGTCATCTTTTACGGGCCGCCCGGCTGCGGAAAAACATCACTCGCCGAGGTCATCGCGTCTCAAACAAAATCCGTTTTCGCGCGGGTCAACGCCGCTTCCGTCGGCGTCAAAGAAGTCCGCGAGCTGCTCAGCAAGGCCGATGATCGACTGAAAGCATCTGGCGAACGAACGCTGCTGTTCATCGACGAGCTGCACCACTTCAATCGGACTCAGCAGGATGTTCTCCTCCCGGACGTTGAGTCGGGAGTCGTGCGGCTGATCGGGGCGACGACAGAGAACCCGTTCTTCTCGCTCGTTTCGCCGCTGGTCAGTCGGAGCCAGGTGTTCGAGTTCAAGCCGGTCGAAGCTGCGGCCGTGCGGGTCGTGCTCGAACGGGCGCTCGCCGATCGAGAACGTGGCCTTGGGAAGCTCGGCGTGACGGCAACGGATGAGGCTCTTGATTTTCTGGCGGAAGTTTCCGACGGCGATGTGCGCCGCGGATTGTCGGCGCTGGAGATCGGGGCGCTGTCCGTCTGTGGCGAGACTCCCTCATCCGGCCTTCGGCCACCTTCTCCCTCAAAAGGGGGAGAAGGGACGCGGGTGATCGATCTCGAAACCGCGCAGGAATCCATCCAGAAAAAGGCCATCCAGTACGACGACGACGTCCACTACGACGCGGCGAGTGCCCTCATCAAAAGTATGCGGGGCAGCGATCCGGACGCGGCGGTCTACTGGCTCGGACGAATGCTGGAGGCCGGCGAGGATCCGCGGTTTCTGGCGCGGCGGATTGTCATTGCCGCTTCTGAGGACGTCGGCAATGCGGATCCGCAGGCTCTTGTCGTGGCGAATGCGGCGGCTCAGGCGACTCTGATGATCGGCATGCCGGAGTGCCGCATCATGCTCAGCCAGGCCGCGGTCTATGTGGCCCTCGCCCCGAAATCGAATGCCAGCTACACGGCCATCAATGAGGCGATGCAGGACGTCCGCGAACGGCGAGTGCTTCCCGTGCCGACACATCTTCAGGACGGCCACTACAAAGGGGCCGAGCGGCTCGGCCACGGCGAGGGCTACGAGTACGCTCACGATTCGAAAGACGGCTGGGTCGATCAGGACTACCTGGGAGTCGACCGCAGCTACTACCGCCCGGTCGATCGCGGCTTCGAAGTCGAGCTGAAAAAGCGGCTCGACGAATTCAAGGCGAAGCGGACCCGAGCTCCTTAGGTGCTCTTGTGGCCACAAGACGACGCAAAAGTAGAAATCCGTTCTGTGAATTTTGTGCTGTTTTGCGGCCATCGTTACTCGTAAATCCAACCGCTACGTTTCCGACTCGTCATCTCCCGGCCCGACTTCCGCCAGGTCCGCGTCCTTCGATTTCAGTCCGAGGAAGATGCGACGCCGCAGTGGGTTGCGATTGTCGGTGAACTCGGCGCCGAGTGGCTGCGAATTCTCCAGCTGAACCGCCAGCTCGTGAAACTTCGCGTCGAGATCGTCAGCGTAGTGGACCAGCATCGCCTCGGGCGTGCTTGGCGGAACGGGCGAGCCCCACT
>ERZ891418.554-NODE-554-length-12585-cov-12.737430_pt1 | contig 12585 bp, 15 predicted proteins | sample MGYA00521236_ERZ891418 | MGnify/ENA primary metagenome ERZ891418 (study PRJEB32303, sample SAMEA104408696) | aquatic metagenome | biome: Brackish water; feature: Chemocline; material: water | place: Baltic Sea | collected 2014-10-18T10:34:00 | depth 100 m ... | reverse complement strand
TAACCCTTGGTTCTAGAAAAACTCCAGCAGCTAAAATTGGTATTTTTACTTTTACTGAAGCATTAGCCGGTCCTATATGGGCATGGATGTTTATTAATGAAATTCCACCTCTAGGAGTATTTATTGGCGGTGGTATTATCTTTCTTGCTATTCTACTTAAAACCTTCAAAGCATAAATTAATAGTATCGTTAATTATTTTGAATCAGTGTAAAGAAATTAGGTGGACAGATTTTTAAAAAATATTCAATTAGGCGGAGCAGTTATTATTTTCTTCGCAACCATTTTTGCTTTTGGATTAGAAGTTCAAAAAATGTTTGTGCAACAATCGGTTGCTCTTGCTGATTTATTATTGCTATTTATTTATTTAGAAGTGCTGGGAATGGTGGCTAGTTATTGGGGTTCGCAAAGGATCCAGCTTACTTACCCATTGTTTATTGCAATTACTGCGATTGCTCGTTTAATTATTTTACAAAGTAAAGATTTAGATGCGATTATTTTAATTTATGAATCTTCTGCAATTTTGGTCATGTCTATTTCTATTTTAATTTTGAGAATAAGAAGAAGCAAATTAATTCAAGTTGCTCTAGATAAAAACGACCTATAAGTATTGTCGATTGTGCATTCAATGTGTGCTAAAATTATATAAATGAAAAAATCAGCTATAAAGAGTAAGTTTGATTATATTGTCATTGGCGCAGGTTCAGCAGGAGTAAGGTTTGCTAGACTGATGTCTTCCAAGGGAAATAAAGTTTGCATCATCGAAAAAAGCAGAGTGGGTGGAACTTGTGTGATTAGAGGCTGTGTTCCCAAAAAACTTTATGTCTATGCTTCTAACTTTACTGATCACATGGATGATGCGGTTAGCTTTGGTTGGAAGATTCCAGGTCAACCAACTCACAATTGGGAACAATTAGTTTCCAGTAAAAATAAAGAAATCAGTAGATTAAATGAAATTTATATTCGCAATTTAAGCAAAGTAGGCGTTACCATTATTGAAGATGAGGCATCGTTCCAATCATCTCATTCTATTGTTTTAAAAAAATCAGGAACAATTCTTAGCGCTAAAAAAATTATTATTACCACTGGCTCCACCCCATCTATGCCCAATATCCCTGGTAAAGAGCTAGCTGTTTCCTCAGATCAATTTTTTGAAATGAAAAAAATACCAAAAAAAATTAGCATTGTAGGAAGCGGGTATATAGCTCTTGAGTTTGCTTGTTTACTAGCGAATTTAAACTACCAAGTCAGCTTACTGATAAGAAAAAAAACTATCCTTAATGAATTTGATGCAGATATTGGAAAACGAATACTAGAATCTGCAATAAGAAAAAAAATTAAGATTTATGACAACCGCACTGTTAGTGCCTTATCTAAAAAAAATAAATCTATCCGCATTCACACTAATAAAGGAGTTGTTTCTTCAGAACTGGTTATTTTTGCAACAGGCAGAACGCCTTGCGTTCAAGGATTAGCTTTAGATAAGGCAGGAGTAAAATTAACCGAGCATCATTCTATTAAGGTTAATTCCTTGTCGCAAACATCTAATAAACATATCTTTGCTTTAGGTGATGTTACTAATAGAAAAAATCTTACCCCAGTTGCCATTAGAGAGGCTGTATATTTGGTCCAATACTTAACTACTGGCAAAAAACAAACTTTAAATTACGACAAAATTGCTTCAGCTATTTTTACCCAACCAGAAGTAGGGCACATTGGCTTGGGAGAAAACGATCTTCAGAAAAGAAAAATCAAATACAAAGTATTGCAAACCGAATTTAGGCCTATGAAGTATTCTTTTTCAAAAAAAATTAATCCTGTTTTTATTAAAGTCTTGTACCAAGAAAAAACAGAGAAGATTTTTGGTATTATTTACATAGGAGAAGGGGCTGCTGAAATTATCCAGTCCATTGCCATATCTTTTGCAAAAAACTTCACATTGGATGATTTGAGAAATACAGTGCCGGTTCACCCAACGTCCTCTGAAGAATTAATCACTCTTGTCTAATTGGTAATCTTATGAGCAGTGACAAAGCCTTTATTATTCTCGGCAATCAATTATTCCCCAAAGAACACCTACGGAAGTTTTCGGATTATCATTTCTTTATGGCGGAAGACCAAGAGTTATGCAGTTACGTTAAGCATCATAAGCAAAAAATTGTAATGTTTTTATCAGCCATGCGCTCTTATGCGGATGATCTGATTTCTAACAAGTATAAGCTTACCTATTATGATCTGGAACATGCCTTGTTCAAACAAAGCTATGAAAAAAAATTATTAGAATTTGTTAAGCAATATAAGATTAAAAAAATCCATACTTTTGAAATCGAAGATAAATTTTTTGAACAAAGAATGGTGACATTTTGCAAAATCAATAATTTGGATTACCAAGTAACCACTTCTCCGATGTTTGTTACAAGTCGTGATGAATTTTCAAGTTACCTCAGCAACAATAAGAAGCCATTTATGGCAACTTTTTACAAGCAACAAAGAATTAGATTAAAAGTTTTGTTAGTTGATAAAAATAAACCCGTAGGAGGCAAATGGTCTTTTGATCAAGATAACCGAAAAAAATTAGCAACTAGCATTACCGTTCCCAAAGTTAGATCTTTTAAGGAAACTAAACACACAACCACTCTCAAAGTACTGGTGGAAAAGCATTTTGCAACTCATCCTGGAACCCTTGATCACTTTAATCATCCTACCACCAGACAAGATGCCGTTCTTTTATTTATCGATTTTTTAAAAGTGAAACTCAGCTTATTTGGTGATTATGAAGATTCAATCACTACTAAATCGCATACCGTATTTCATAGCATGTTAAGTCCAGCGATGAATTTAGGATTAATTACTCCAGATATTATTATTCAAGAAAGCTTAGCGTTTGCCAAAAGCAATAAAGTGCCAATGAATTCCCTCGAAGGTTATGTGCGTCAGGTGATTGGCTGGAGAGAATTTATGCGTGGTATTTATCAAAATTACGAAGACAAATTACTCCAAGGAAACTTTTTTAAGCACACCAGAAAATTAAAAGCTAGCTGGTATGAAGGAACTACTGGAATTGTTCCACTGGATCACTCGATTAAGAATTGTCTTACTTATGGCTACACTCATCATATCGAACGCTTGATGGTGATTTGTAATATTATGAACTTATCCGGCATTCATCCTTTAGAAGTATACAAATGGTTTATGGAGATGTACGTCGATTCATCAGACTGGGTGATGGCTCCTAATGTTATGGGAATGGGGTTGTTTAGTGACGGAGGAATTTTTGCAACCAAACCTTATATTTGTGGCTCTAGTTATATTTTAAAAATGAGTGATCATCCCAAAGGAGACTGGTGCGAAGTTATGGACGGATTGTACTGGAAATTTATTGATACCCATAAAGCATTCTTTTTAAAGAACTACCGGTTAGCTATGATGGCCAAGTTATTAGAGAAAATGGATGTGAACCGCAAACAAAGAATTTTTGCAAAGGCTGATCAGTTTATACAAGAGCATACCCAGCTTTAGGATTTGGCAGGCTCAAACCATTTTTTAGCAATAAAACTCAATATTAATCCAATCGATATCGATTCAGAGACACCAATAAAGATGGTGGTAAAAAAAGTAATCAACATAATTGCATAATCAATTTTAGAATCTTTAAACAGAGCCATAAAATTTTTGGCTTCGCTCATGTTCCAAGCCACCACCATTAAAATTCCAGATAAGCAAGCAAGAGGAATGTAGGTAGTTAAGTTCATGCCGAACATCACAAAAAGCAAAATCAGTAGGCAATGAGTAATTCCAGCAATAGGAGTTTTGGCACCCGCTTGAATATTAGTCACGGTTCTTGCTAAAGCACCGGTCGCAGAAACTCCTCCGAATATGGAGCTGGCAATATTTGCAATTCCTTGACCTACTAATTCTTGATTAGGATTATGTTTATAATCAGTCATGCGGTCTGTAATCACAGCACATAACAAAGATTCAACAGCGGCAAGAAAAGCAATAGTAAATGCAGAGGGAAGTAACTGAATGATTAAAGATCCATTCCAAACTGGAAAAGCAGGTCTTAGTAAGTCTTGCCCAATGCCTGGATATTTACTGCCAATAGTTTCTACTGGTAGCTGGAACAAATAAATGGATAAACTAGCAAGTATCACCACCATTAAAAATCCTGGCAATTTAGAAAAATATTTTCTTTGAACAATAATCACAAGCAAAGAGCCAGCAGCAATCACAAGAGCAAAAAAGTTAATACTATTAAAATTTGCAAAATATACGCCCCACTTTTCTATGAAATGACTTGGAATTTGATCAATGGATAATCCAAAAAAATCTTTAATCTGAGAGGAGGCAAGAACAATAGCAAGTCCGGCAGTAAATCCGGTGATGACACTATGGGAAACATGTTCAATTATTTTTCCAAGTCTTAAATAACCTGCGATAATAAGAACGATTCCGGCAAGAAAAGTGGCAAGTAACAATCCGTCGTAGCCATATTTGGCAATGACATCGTACACAATAATAATAAATGCACCGGTTGGACCACCAATTTGCAGTCTTGTTCCACCAAGCAAAGAAATAAAAAATCCAGCAACAATAGCAGTAATCAATCCCTTTTCAGGAGAGGCACCACTGGCAATGGCAAGAGCCATCGATAAGGGCAGAGCAACAATAGCAACGGTTAATCCAGCTACCAAATCACATCTCAATGTTTGAAAATTGTAACGATTAATTTTCAAATATTTAAATAACTCTGGAATCATATCTTTAAGATTTAATTTTTTTCATTGCTTGATCTGCATCAATTTTTTTTTTAATCAAATCAACTAGGGTGCTATTCTATGAAAGATTATATTATTTTAAAAACTATTATACTTGCGATTGTTATCTGCTCTACGATTGCCCTTCTTACAATAACGATATCTCCTCCTCAATTTTAATAGGATTAGCTTTGAATTTGCAAGGATAATAAAAAAAACAGAAAAAAATATAACATTAAAGGTGGGAGGACTGGATATTGGATCAAATACCCAGTCTAAACTTGCAGCAAAATTTTAACGGTTTAATCTACCGAAAAATTTTCTAAAAGAGAAATGGTCTTCACTCATATAATGTCCATTAATCTGATTTAATTTTGAAAATTCATCTAAAGAAATACTATCATTTTTGTCGATATCTAGTTTTGCAAAACCAATATATTCCTTAATAGATAACTGCTTGTCTTTATTTGTATCTAGCTGGTCAAACATTTCTTGAGAAGTATAATTTTTATAATTACCTTCTCTGTCCTTATCTCTGCGCTTATCATCTGAATCGGCGTTAGCTATTGCTGTGTTTAATAACAAAGCTAATATCATGATTGTGTATTTCATATTGTTCCTTTGAGTTTAGGTTAACTTTTGAAGATTCTAAAGAATTTCAAAAGGTCGGCGTAATCAGGTTATGGATTTATTTGTTTGCTGGAATTTACAGAAATAACAAATTCAATAATAAGGCCCAACAAAGCTCCCTCAACGATAAGCCACAATGGACTTTGAAAAATTGGATAGCTTATAAAAACCTGACCAAGCATAGATGAGATCGGTTCGTATAAAAAAAGCATAATAATAAAGTTCAACCAAGCTCCAATAAACATAGCTCGTTGATACTTAGGAAGAATTAGTAAAAAATAATCACCTTCTAAATATTCAAACGAACCTATAATCGCACCAAAAGTTATGTACCAAAATAAAATTGCAAATCGTAAATTATAGTGAATTCCCTCAAATACTAGTGGCGCAATAAAAAAACCAAAAGTTCCGATAGTTAAACCTATTAACTTTCCAAAATAGATCCTGTTGTATAAAATTTTTGTCACAATCATGTGGTACATGGAAAATTTTCTTGAAACAATGATTTATATCAAGATATGGATAGCAATCTATCTATGCGAATTGCCTGTTCAACTGAGAAAAATAAGAATTTTAATTCATGATCGGTCTTTAAATTAATTGATTTAAATCAATAAAGTGAAAGAATTTTTCCTGTATATAAGCTTTCTAATTCAAAAAAAAATGTAAGCTCTAATATATGGAAACGTTAATTCTATCTCGCATACAGTTTGCAGTTAACATGTCTTTTCATATTTTATTTCCAGTTATAACTATTGCACTTGGCTGGTTTTTGTTTTTTTTTAAAGTTCGTTACAATGCTACCAAGAATGACAAATGGATGGACATCTATTTTTTTTGGACCAAAGTTTTTGCATTGTGTTTTGCATTAGGTGTCGTCTCAGGTATTACCATGTCATTTCAGTTTGGAACTAATTGGCCTGGTTTTATGAATACGGTTGGAAATGTTGCCGGACCTTTGCTTGCTTATGAAGTTCTTACCGCATTTTTTTTAGAAGCAACTTTTTTAGGAATAATGTTATTTGGTTTTAGAAAAGTGAAGCCCTGGTTGCATACTACAGCTACAGCATTAGTTGCCATAGCCACCACTTTATCTGCCTTCTGGATCTTGGCTCTGAATAGCTGGATGCACACGCCTGCTGGATTTGAAATGGTAAATGGAGAGGCTATTGTTACTGATTGGTTGGCAGTTATTTTTAACCCATCTTTTCCGTACCGCCTTACTCACAAATTGATAGCATCGGGTTTGACGGCATCTTTTTTAATCGCTGGAATATCAGCCTATCGTTATATTAAAGGACAAATTAATACCTCAGTTAAAACTGCCATTAAAACCGCAGTAATTGTTGCTGCTATTTTGATTCCCATTCAAATTTTTGTGGGAGATATTCATGGAATTAATACCTACAAGTACCAACCACAAAAAGTAGCTGCAATGGAAGGAAATTGGAAAACGCAAAAAGGTATTCCACTTATTTTATTCGCTATTCCAGATGAAAAAAATCGAACTAACAAATACTCCGTAGAAATTCCAAAGTTAAGTAGTTTGATTATTACGCATGATCTTAATGGTGAGGTAAAAGGATTGGATGATTTTAAAGGATTGCACCCTCCTGTTGCCGCTGTATTTTGGTCGTTTAGAATTATGATTATAACAGGGTTAACCATGCTATTTGTTTCCTGGTTTGGAATATGGTTCTATATAAGAGGTAAAAACCCACCTAATTTTTATTACAAAATATTATGGTACATGACGTTTTCTGGATGGATTGCAACACTGGCAGGATGGTATGTTACCGAAGTTGGCAGACAACCTTATTTGGTACAAGGAATATTAAAAACTTCGGATGCAGTAACGAAAGTTCCCGGAAGCCATGTTGCTCTTTCCTTAGTTATATACTTGGTTATTTACGCCGTACTATTTGTAGCTTTTATTTCTACACTTTTTTATATGGCAAGAAATCATCAGGATAAAATTTTAGATAAAACACAATTTGATCCAACCACTGGTCAACGTCGCGCTTTAATGGGTGTGGCTACATTTAATAAATGACCAATCTAATCGAATCAGGACATTGGCTCCCATTAACCTTTGCTTTTCTCATGGGTCTGTCCATGCTTATTTATGGATTGCTGGATGGTTATGATTTAGGCGTTGGAATTTTGAGTAAACTAGTATCGTCACGAGAAGAAAAAAATCAAATGATTGCATCTATTGGACCTTTTTGGGATGCAAATGAAACGTGGCTTGTATTGGGTGTTGGAATTTTACTAGTTGCTTTTCCCAAAGCTCATGGAATTATTTTATCTAATTTATATATACCGGTATTTATAATGCTTATCGGTTTAATTTTTAGAGGAATTGCCTTTGATTTTAGAATGAAGGCGCAAGATCGATACAAGATTTATTGGGACAACGCTTTTTTTTACGGATCTTTAACAACTGCTCTTGCACAAGGATATATGCTTGGGTCATATATTGTAGGATTTAAAGATAGTTGGCAAGCCAATATATTTTCCCTATTAGTTAGCGTTGGAGTAACAGTTGGTTATTGCTTGATAGGAGCGAATTGGCTGATCATGAAAACAGAAAATAATTTGCAAAAAAAAGCAGTGAAATGGGCTAAGCTTTCTTTGTATGGAGCAATAATTTGTATATTTTTAGTTTCCGTGGGAACCCCAGGCGCAAGCATAAGAATATTTGACAAATGGTTTTCCTATCCTTTCTTTTTGTATTTGTCAGTAATTCCATTATCTACAGCATTATTAATTTTTTGGATGCACCATATATTAAAAAAATTGCCACAAAGAAAAGATGCTCAGTGTTGGCTTCCGTTTGCGCTAACGATTGGAGTCGCTATTTTGTGTTTTTCAGGACTTGCTTATAGTTTTTACCCCTTTATTGTACCTGGTGAAATGCTAATCATTCAGGCAGCGGCAGCTACCTCTTCATTAAAAATTATTTTGGTTGGAGCTTTAATAGTATTGCCTATTTTATTTGGCTATACTTTTTTGGCATATCGAATTTTTCACGGAAAAAGTTCAGCACTTAACTATGATTAATTAAATAGCTTGGTAAGCGGTTGAATTGTTTGACAGCTCAGATTCTAGTAATGGCTTATTGTTTAGGAATACTTGTTTGCTATCGATCATTTTAATGATTTGCTCAGACTTTAATTTGGTAATTTCTCTACTAACCGTTTCAACTGTTAACCCTAAATAATCTGCCATTTCATTCCTTGTCATAGGCAAAACAATAGGATTGTCTTGCCAGCCAATTCTTTTTCTTTGAGAAGATATGTTGAGAAAAAAGTTAATAATACGTTCCCTGGCGCTTAGTCTACCAATGACTGCAACGCGGTCTTGCATCAGAGTTAATTCGTTCGTAGTCATGTGGAGCAAGTGTTTGGCCAGTTCTATATTTTTATCCAAATAGGAATCTAAATCTTTGTGATTGAATATGCAGCAGGTAACCTCACCAATGCATTCTGCAGTGTAAGAAAAGCTTTTTGAACTATGTAATCCAAAAAAATCTCCAGGATATAAAAAACCCACAATCTGAACTCGACCATCATCAAATACCTTAAATATTTTGACATTGCCTTTAACCAGGTTGTAAAAATAATCATTTTTTTCACCTTGTAAAAAAATATGAGAACCGTCTTTAAATTTTTTTTGAGAAGATATCTTGGAAAAATCATTGAGCTTATCTTGGGCAATGCATTTGCAAAAAGAATTGGCCCTTGCTAAACAACTGAGGCATTTTATTTCAGAATTGCTATTTTTTTTCTCGCTAAGCCCAGGTTTCATAGATGGATGGTAACATAGATCAATATTCATTTAAAATGATCTATATCAATTTAATCTTCATTAATTTCGATTAAACAGCTTGTATGCAAGTAGTCCGAGCCATAAAATCGAGCATCGATTTAAAGATCGAGCATTATCACAAAGATGATTTTTATAAAATTTTCCCTCTTTTTAAGCTGGAATTTCCTGAGTGGACAGGAGATCAGAGAAGAACTTATTTGGAGACAGTTACCGAAAAATTGTCAGGTAGTTCAGGGGTTTTATTAGCCAAAAATCACTTTGGCTATGTACTTGGAATGCTAATTTACTCTTTGCATTCCGTAGATGCTAATTTTTTTTCTTTAATCAAATCGTTTAAAAAAAAAATTAATATTTTTGCGATTGAAAATTTAATTTCTAATAATAATTTTTTACAAAAACAAATTTATCTAAGTTTAATTGACGGAGCATTTAATTTTGCTGGAAAATTGAATTGTATGATCGGAGAAATACCAAGCATGGATGAAGAGCATATGTTGCTAGTAAAGAACAAGTATGCATTGCATGAAATAAATACTAAAAATTCAAAAACTAACCTGAGAACATACATAGATTTAAGAATTTAGTTTTTTTGATTTAGATCAAGGCATTGATTGTAATTTTAATTTAGATTTATTTTATGAAAAAAAATTTTAAGTTAATTCGCATCGTGGATGACTATGTAGCCATTGTTTTTGTCGCTATTTTATTATTATTTTTTGCAGGATCAGCATTTTCCGAAAATGGCAACATAGATATCGATAAGCTTCCGGTAGTTCGCCAAAAGTTAGTGAGCCCACCTTTTGCACCCGAGCATTCATTACGATCGATAGGACCTCGATTAATAAAAATAGAAATGGTTGTTAAAGAAAAAATGATAACTATTGACGATCAGGGAACTAAATTTAGAGTTTTTTCATTTAACGACAGCATTCCTGGACCGCTTATTATTGCGCATGAAGGTGATTATATTGAGGTCACTCTAATTAACCCAAAAGAAAATAATTTTGAACATAATATTGATTTTCATGCTGCAACGGGAGCATTAGGAGCAGGAGCATTGACTCATGTTCTTCCAGGTCAAGAAGTGGTAGTTAGGTGGAAAGCAATTAAACCAGGAGTTTTTGTTTATCATTGCGCACCCGGCGGCTCCATGGTTCCATGGCATGTAGTGAAAGGCATGAATGGTGCGGTTATGATTTTGCCAAAAGATGGACTTAAAGATCGAAAAGGAAAAGCTCTTACTTACGACAAAATTTTCTATATCGGAGAACAAGATTTTTATGTTCCCAAAGACGCAAACGGTAAATATAAAAATTTTCTTCATCCTGGAGACGGTTTTAGCGATGTGTTGGACGTGATGAAAACTCTAACACCATCGCACGTGGTATTTAATGGTTCTGTAGGCGCACTGGAAGGTGACCATGCACTCCGAGCTAAAGTGGGAGAGACCGTTATGTTTATTCATGCGCAAGCAAATAGAGATACAAGACCACATTTAATTGGCGGACATGGAGACTATGTTTGGCCAAATGGATCGTTTAACGATCCACCAAGAACCAATCTTGAAACGTGGTTTATACCAGGAGGAACAGCAGGAGCAGCCCTATATACATTTCAGCAACCAGGAACTTATCTTTATTTGAACCATAATTTAATTGAATCTTTTATTTTGGGAGCCAAAGCAGAAGTGAGGGTAGAGGGAAATTGGAATGATGATTTAATGAAACAAATTAAATTACCAGTCAACATACCAATCAGCAAAGAAAATATAAGAAATATAATTAAACGTTAATTTTTAGAAAGGATTAAAAATGAGATTTGTTACGTATTTTTTTATAGTGTTTGTAAGCTCCACCTCAGCTTATTCAAAAGAATTTAACATTGAAATGTTGAATCGATTGAATGGAGAAAACATGTTGTATTCTCAAAAAATTGTCAATGTAAACAAAGGTGACATTGTTGTGTGGAAAGCAACCACTTCCGGTCATAATGTTGAATTTATCAATGGAGGTGTTCCAAAAGAAGTGGGCAAATTCAAATCTACTATTAATCAAAGTACACAATACACTTTTGATATTCCAGGAATTTATGCTTATTGGTGTACACCGCACAAAAGTTTAGGAATGATAGGTTTTGTAATAGTTGATAATGACAAATCAAATTTAGAAGATATTAAAAAAATAAAATACTACGGTATGTCGAATAAGGTTGCGAAAACTTTAATAAGTCAAATACCAAAATAAAAATATATGACAAATGACAACCAATTAAGCCAAGGACAAATAATGAATCGCTCCACCTGTAGATAGATCATACTAATTATAAGCTATTTTTAGCTCCAATAAAATAACCCGTATAAAAGCCAGACATCATAATTCCTGTAGATATCAAACTAAACTTTTCATATACAGCCCTAATCCAAGCAAATTTTCTTGCAAGCCATATGCAGTTATAATGAGTAGCAAACCAATAAAGAGCGCCCAAGATTTTTTAAGGATCTTGTCTCTAACTAGGCTCTGTAAAAGTTGACTCTTTTTCCTTCGAGAAGACTGTTTCATTTATCTTCCTCCAGAAACATATCTTCATATGCTTCAATTTCATTTAGGCCAGAAATAGTGTCCAATACATGGTAATCACTCATCTTCCATTTTTTTACTTCTGGTTCCAAAGAGTTCCAACGAGTGTGATCTTTGGGAGCTGTGTAGGTAGGCCCTCTGATCATACCCCCATAATTCTTTGGGATAGACCTAGAGATATCTTTTTGTACTTTTTGTTGCTGTTGTTGTTTCCATTGGTCAAACTTTGAGACATACTCTTCGGCAACTTCGGGAGATACTTTCTTTTGTAATGAGATTAACTTCTTGAGTTCATTGTGAGCCCGAAAGGCTTCGTTGGGATAGTGGGCCTTCTCATGGTTTCCCCTATGGATCTTCCTCTTGGTGGCTACTTGTGTACCCGGAGTTAAACCATGGTTTACACGCGGTTTCTCTTCTGGTCTAAAAAAGTATTGCCCATTGCGAACCACATATTGATCCTTATAGTTCCCTCTGCGCATTTGCACTCGCCACTCCACCCCACAACAAACCGAGAACCGCAGATTGGTTTTTTCATTTATTTAGAATTATATCTGTTTTCTCACCTTCATTACCTTGGATACGTTTGTAACTTGAGATTATTTCTAAATTATTCATTGTGATATATTCAAAACCTATAACAGATGTGATTAAATGATTAGAGTTTACACTATTGTTATACGTAAAAATGGTTGAAGTATCTGACATATAATTCATCATTAAGATTTGGCAGGCACAAAGCATTTTTTAGCAATAAAACTCAATATTAATCCAATCGATATCGATTCAGAGACAC
>ERZ891418.553-NODE-553-length-12611-cov-6.667330_pt1 | contig 12611 bp, 7 predicted proteins | sample MGYA00521236_ERZ891418 | MGnify/ENA primary metagenome ERZ891418 (study PRJEB32303, sample SAMEA104408696) | aquatic metagenome | biome: Brackish water; feature: Chemocline; material: water | place: Baltic Sea | collected 2014-10-18T10:34:00 | depth 100 m ... | reverse complement strand
TGTCTGAATTCGGAGCCGTGTCTGAATTCGGAGCCGTGTCTGAATTCGGAGCCGCGTCTGAATTCGGAGCCGCGTCTGAATAAAGCCTGGCCGAATTAATCAACCAGGCTTTCTGCAGTAGCGGTGCGGCGCAAGCCGCCCGGTGTCACGCGGGACGAATCGCCGTTCGACCGGACCGCCTGCGCCGTTCCGCCATTTGTGTGAGGACGTTAAAGAGACGTTCGCGGCCCTACCCGCCACTCTTCAGGTAGCTCTGATAAACACCCTCGACGTTGGCGGACTTCGTGTCGCCGCTGTGAATTAGAAGTCCGTATCGCAGTCGCATCGTGGCTCCCGGCAAAAGGTACTCAAACTGAGCCGGACGTTTTCCACCGGTGTAGGACTTCTCACCGAAAGGATTGATCGAGAACAGGCCGTAGTTTCTCACGTGGTATCGTGACGCGCGGAAGTTGAGCGGGTGGTCGAACAGAGCGACGCCGAACGTCTTGCCCTCGACCGTGCCGGTGTAATCGATCCAGGCAGACGCTTGTCCCCAGCACAGTTTCGTTCCCTCGTCGCCTTCCGCGTTGACGACCTTGCCGCCTTCGTTTTCGCGCATTGAGTCGACCATGCGGAAACCGAACAAGCCTTCTTTCGTGTCGCCAAACTCGACGGGCTCGGTCCCCGCCGCGCGGAACGTGATGTCGTAAGAGAAGAGCCGGTTGGAACCGATCTTGATGATGGTGGTCTCGGTCACGACGGCTTTGCCGTCCTCGCCCTGCCAGTCATTCACGACGGTCATTTGAGCAGCGTCGCCCTCAGCCACGTCGAGCTTGACTTCGCGATTGACGATTTTGCCCTTCTCGCCCCAGAACTCGATCTTGTTGATCTGATCGACCGCCACCCAGATTCCTTTGTGGTGAGGGTGATCTCCCTTCGTCCTGTCAGTGAAGATCTCGCGAGTCAACACGGTCCCACCCGGTCCCCGCACAGGAGACATGAACGGCTTCGGGAGTTCCTCGCCGAAATTGAAGACCGAAAACGCCTCACCATCGACAGTGATCGTGACGGTCGTCCCTTTCTTTTCCAGCTTGACCTTCGCTTGAGCGACAGCACTCGAGGCGACACAGATTGCCAGTCCACACAGCAGAATCTGCAGTGACTTCATCTTGAGCTCCTTCTGATCGGCACTGAACTGTTATGACCAGACGGAAGGCTACGGAATCGCCAGGCCGAATGAAATCGACCCCGCAGGTCAGGTGTCACTCCCGCGCGGCCTGAACCGAATCCTTGTCGCAGTTGTCTCGAACGAGTAACCTCATCGCCGTTTCAAATACATCCACATATCAACATTATCTTTCACCTATACAGCGTTGCCCATGTCTCTCCGCAATGTGGAACTCTTTTGCGAAGTCGCCCGCTGCCGCAGCTTCTCACGGGCGGCTGACGTCTACGAGATCTCGCAATCCTCTGTGAGTCAAGCAGTTGCGCAGCTTGAGAAGCGTCTCGGAATCCAGCTGATCGATCGGCAGCACCGCCCGCTGGAGCTCACAACAGCCGGCCAGACTTACTTCAACGGGTGCGTCACCCTGCTTTCGAACTTCCGCGAGCTGGAAGATTCGGTGCAGCAACTCGTGCAGAAAGTGACGGGGAGGCTTCGCGTTGCGGCGATTTACTCCGTCGGGCTGCTCGAACTGGATCGGTATGCGCAACAGCTGAAAACAGTCTGCCCGGCAGTCGACTTTCGAATCGAGTCGCTTCATCCGGAGGATGTGTACAGTCGGGTCCGGGACGAGTCGGCCGAGATCGGGCTCGTCTCGTTTCCTCAGGATGGTCCGGAATTCAGCTCAATTCTGTGGCAGGAGCAGCCGTTTGTGATCGTCGTCCCGCCGGGGCACAGGCTCGCAAATCACGACTCTGAACACTACCCTGCCGCCTCGATCAGGGAGCTCGAAGGTGAGGATTTCGTGGGCTTTACGACCGAACTGCGAGTGCGTCGGCAGATTGACCGCTGGCTGAAAGAAGTCGGCGTTTCGCCCAGAATCGTCCACGAGTTTGACAATGTGGAGCAGATCCGGGCTGCCGTTGAGGATGGGCTCGGGGTGGCCCTGCTGCCGGCTCCGACTGTCACCCGCAGTGTCGAGACAGGGACGCTCGTCAGCCTACGGCTTTCCGACGTCGAGTGGACTCGTCCGCTCGGCATCATCCATAAGCGGAACCGGAAGCTCAGCAACGCCGCCAGTCGGTTTGTCGAGCTTCTACACGAGGCCCCGAAACCAAAAGAGCGGGACTCGGTACGGACAACGGCCCGTTAGGACGGACTTCCATGTCCGCCAAAGCCGGTAAGACGGACGCCCACGTCCGTCAGTGCAGGTCAATTGAAATCGTGTTGGCGGCTGACGGACGTGGGCGTCCGTCCTACGAGCCTTCTTGAAAAAAACCTCGGCAGCGATGCCACTCGATAAAGAGACGAGAAAGACAGATGGCCAGAACGCCAAACCAGAACGACGACAATGTCGACGAAAAATACTTCCAGGACGCCCTCCGGAACGGACGACTCCCGGCGAAGCGGGGCCTCTATGACCCGCAGTTCGAGCACGAGAACTGCGGAGTTGGCTTCATCGCTCACATCAAAGGCAAGCGGTCGCGGCAGATCGTTGACGATGCCGATCGGATGCTCCAGCGGATGGAACATCGCGGAGCGTGCGGTTGCGAGGAGAACACCGGCGACGGCGCCGGAATGTTGACAGCTCTGCCTTACGAGCAGTTGGAGCGAGTCGCAAAGGAAGATCTCGGCGCGGTCCTGCCAGCGCGCGGTCTCTACGGAGCCGGCGTTGTTTTCATGCCGAACGACGAGACCGAACGCGAGCAGTCTCGGAGAATTGTGAACGACATCATCGAGGCGCAGGGGCAGAAGCTCGTCGGTTGGCGCGTGCTGCCCGTCGATCCGGACGCCGCAGACGTTGGCCCGACCGCTCGCGCGTGCATGCCTCATTTTGAGCAGCTCTTCATCGCGGCGGCCGACGGACTCGACAGCGACGCCTTTGAACGGCAGCTCTTCGTAATTCGTAAACAGGCCAGTCGCGACATCCGCGTGCGGAGTGACATGGATCAGCGGCTGATGTTTTACGTCTGCTCGCTCTCAACCAAGGTCATCATCTGGAAGGGTATGCTCCGCTCAATGCAAGTCATGCCGCTGTTCAAGGACCTGCAGGATCCGGAATACAAGTCGCATCTGGCGATGGTTCACTCGCGGTTTTCGACAAACACGTTTCCCAGCTGGGACCGGGCTCAGCCATGCCGATTCATGGCTCACAACGGTGAGATCAATACGCTGCGCGGCAACTCAAACTGGATGTTCGCTCGGCAAGGCGTGATGGAAAGTGAACTGTGGGGCGGAGATCTTCGCAAGCTGTGTCCGATCATCGAGCCGGAATGCTCGGACTCGGGCAACTTCGATAACGCTCTGGAGATGCTTTACCACAGCGGCCGGACGCTGCAGGAATCGGTCATGATGATGATTCCCGAGGCGTGGCAGAATCACCACAGCATGACCGAAGACAAGCGGGCGTTTTACGAATACTACTCCGCTCTGCAGGAGCCGTGGGACGGCCCGGCTTCGATCTCGTTCACCGACGGGCGTTACATCGGCGCGATTCTGGATCGTAACGGACTTCGCCCCAGCCGCTACTACGTGACTCACGACGACCGCGTCATCATGGCGAGCGAAGTCGGCGTCGTGGACGTCGCTCCCAAAGATGTCAAATCCAAGGGTCGACTGCAGCCAGGCCGAATGTTCCTCGTCGATTTCGAGCAAGGCCGCATCATCGCCGACGAGGAGCTCAAAACGTCCGTTGCCGCGAAGCGACCGTACAAGCAGTGGCTCCAGAATCAGTCCATCCACCTCGACGATCTGCCGCGTGTCGACACGCCGGATCACTTCTCCTCAGATGATCTGCTGAAGCGGATGCAGGCCTTTGGCTACACGACGGAAACCCTGCAGTTCATGCTGATGCCGATGCTTCGGGAAAAGCGGGACCCGATCGGTTCAATGGGCAACGACGCGGCCCTGGCCGTGCTGTCTGACCAGGCTCGCATGACCTACGACTACTTCAAGCAGCTCTTCGCGCAGGTCACGAACCCGGCCGTCGATTCGATCCGCGAAGACATCATCATGAGCCTTGAGTGCTACATCGGCCCGGAAGGCAATCTGCTCGACACGACGGAAGAGCAGTGCCACCGCCTCTGCATTCCGCATCCGATTCTCACCAACACGGAACTGGCCGCCATCGAGACGCTCGACGGCAGTGGCAATCACAACGAGAGCAGCGACAAGTGGGGCAGCTGGAAAACAAAAACGATCGACACGACCTATGCACGCAGTGAAGGCGCGGCCGGACTGCGACCGGCGATCGAGCGAGTCTGCCAGGAAGCCACCCAGGCGATTGAAGACGGCTACTCGCTGATCGTTCTCTCCGACCGCGAGACATCTGCCGAACGAGTCCCGATCAGCGCGCTGCTCGCGACGGGAGCCGTCCATCACGCGCTCGTCCGGCAGGAATTGCGAACCCGAATCGGCGTCCTCGTTGAATCCGGCGAGGCTCGCGAGGTCCACCACTTCTGCCTGCTGAGCGGCTACGGAGCGGACGCGATCAATCCCTACCTCGCGTTTGAATCTCTTTACCAGGCCCGTGAAGATGGCCTGCTTGAGGCAACATACACCGACGACAAAATCGTTTCGTCATTCCGCAAAGCCGTCGCGAAGGGCATGCTCAAAGTCATGGGCAAAATGGGCATCTCGACGCTGGCTTCGTATAAAGGGGCTCAGATTTTCGAGGCCGTCGGCCTGAACGCGGAAGTCGTTGACGAGTGCTTCGCTGGCACCGCCAGCCGCATTGCCGGCGTCGGCTTCGACGTCCTCGCCGAAGAAGGCATCCGCCGCCACGAGATCGGTTTCCCGACCCGCGACACCAACGCGTTGCCGGTCCTCCCGAACGACGGGCAGTTCCACTGGCGGAAAGAAGGCGAAGCTCACGCCTGGAACCCGTACTCGATCGCCGCCATTCAAACTGCCGCGCGAACGGGATCGAAAAACGCCTACGCGGACTTCGCAAAACTGGTCAACGAGCACAACACCAGATCGTGCTTCCTGCGCGGACTGCTGAAGTTCAAGTTCTACCGGGAAGCCGTTCCACTGGAAGAAGTCGAGTCCGCAAAAAATATCGTCAAGCGGTTCTGCACCGGCGCTATGAGCTACGGGTCAATCTCAGCGGAAGCTCACGAGACGCTGGCCGTCGCGATGAACGTGCTCGGCGGAAAAAGTAACACCGGCGAGGGTGGCGAGGATCCCAAACGATTCGAGTCCTACGCCAGGCCCGACGACGAGCACAAGTACATGGTCGATACGGTGCGGCAGTTCGATCCAGAGAATGCCGACGCTCCGAACGAGTACTCAAAGCGGTCCTGCATCAAGCAGGTCGCCAGCGGTCGTTTCGGTGTGACAAGCTGGTACCTCACCAACGCCGACGAGTTGCAGATCAAAGTGGCTCAGGGAGCCAAGCCGGGCGAAGGCGGCGAACTTCCCGGCTACAAAGTCGACAAGATCATCGCGGCGACACGTCTCTCAACGCCGGGCGTCGGCCTCATCAGCCCGCCACCTCACCATGACATTTACTCGATCGAGGACCTTGCGCAGCTCATCTTCGACCTGAAGAACTCGAACCCGCGAGCGGCCATCAGCGTGAAGCTTGTTTCCGAAGTCGGGGTTGGCACGATCGCCGCCGGCGTCGCGAAAGGCCACGCGGACAAGATTCTGATTTCCGGGACAGACGGCGGCACCGGAGCCTCACCGCTGACCAGCATCAAGCACGCCGGCCTGCCGTGGGAGCTTGGCATCGCGGAAACTCATCAGGTTCTGGTGATGAACGATCTGCGCAGCCGCGTGCGTCTCGAAACGGACGGTCAGATTAAGACCGGCCGCGACGTTGTGATGGCAGCACTTCTTGGTGCGGAAGAATTCGGCTTCGCGACCGCACCGCTCATCACGCTGGGCTGCATCATGATGAGGAAGTGCCACCTCAATACCTGCCCGGTTGGGATCGCCACGCAGGATCCGGAGCTTCGCAAAAAGTTCAAAGGCAAACCGGAACACGTCGTCAACTACCTCTTCATGGTGGCTGAGGATACCAGGCAGATCATGGCGGAACTTGGCTTCCGCACGATCAACGAAATGGTCGGTCATGTCGAAGCCCTCGAGATCGACGACGCGGTAACTCACTGGAAGGCCAAAGGAATCGACCTGACGCCGATCCTCACAACGGCCGTCAAGCCGCACGCACGGGTCGGTACGTTTTGTCAGATCGAGCAGAAGCACGGTCTGGAAGATGTCCTCGACAATGTCCTGATTGAAGAATGCCAGCCGGCGCTCAAAGAGAACCCGGAGAAGGTTGAGCTGGACTTTGACCTCGTGAATACGGACCGCGCCTTTGGAACCTGGCTGTCAAACGAAGTTTCGCGAGCTCATGGACCGGCCGGTCTGCCGGACGGCACGATCCACATCAACGCCAATGGCTCAGCCGGCCAGAGTGTCGGAGCGTGGCTGGTTCCGGGCATCACAATTGAACTCGAAGGCGACGCGAACGACTACGCCGGCAAAGGCTTGTCCGGCGGCCGTCTCATCATCTACCCGCCGAAGAAGTCGACCTTCAAGCCAGAAGAAAACATCATCATCGGCAACGTGGCTCTTTATGGAGCGACCACAGGTGAGGCCTTCTTCCGTGGTATGTCGGCCGAGCGGTTCTGCGTCCGCAATTCGGGTGCCCGTGCGGTCATCGAGGGCGTCGGCGACCACGCCCTGGAATACATGACCGGTGGACGAGTCGTGGTCCTCGGCCCGACCGGCCGCAATTTCGCAGCCGGCATGTCCGGCGGCATCGCGTACGTCCTTGCCAAAGATAAGGAAGAGTTCCGGCTCAACTGCAACCTCGGCCTGGTGGAACTTGAAGAAGTCGAAGCCGACGAGGACATCGCCGAGCTGAAAGAGCTGATCGAAAAACACGCCAACTACACGGGCTCGACTGTGGCGTCCGGCATCCTCGACAACTGGACGGAGACTCTGCCGAAATTCATCAAGGTCATGCCACGCGACTACAAGCGAGCCCTGGCCGAACTTGCGGCGGAACTTGCTGCAGAAACAGTTAAAGCGTGAAGTAATCCGGATTCGTCACCTCTCATCGTCACGTCGCAAACGGGAAGGAACAGGCATGAGCACCGCAACTCCTGACAAGTCGGATCGAATGACGGCTAAGGATCTGCTCGCGCTTTCCGACGAAAAGAACTACGAACTGGTCGACGGAAAACTGGTGGAGTTGAACATGAGCGGACTTTCGAGCGAAGTTGCCATGATTCTTGCCTGGCATTTAATGAACTTCGTGAGGCCGCAGGGCCTGGGGTCCGTTTTCGGCTCGGATTGCGGATACCAGTGTTTTTCGTTTGCCCCACAGCAGGTCCGGAAACCAGATGTTTCATTTGTCGCCGTGGGTCGGATCTCTGACGCCGAAAAGGAAGCGGGATACGTCAGAGTTGCTCCCGACCTGGCTGTTGAGGTCATCTCTCCGAGCGACGGGTTTCACAACACGGAAGAAAAAGTGGCCGAATATCTCTCAGCTGGCGTGCGACTTGTCTGGATCATTGATCCGCTCGCCAGGATTGCAATCGTTCATCGTCAGGATGCCTCGTACGAGCGTCTCGGTGCTGACGGTTCTCTCAGTGGCGAAGACGTCCTTCCCGGATTTGAATGCAGGATCACGGACCTGCTTCCGCCTTCCAGCGCAAACTGAATTCAGAATCTAAAGACAAATCGGCATCAAGAAAGTGAGTGAGTGATGGGAGACCCACGGGGTTTCATGACGGTTGAGCGGGAGACCTACGGCGAACGGGATCCGCTGCAGCGAATCGGCGACTGGGACGAATTTCACATCGACCTGCCCGTCGTCGAACTGCAGCAACAGGGCTCGCGGTGTATGGACTGCGGCGTGCCGTTCTGCCACACCGGCGGGCTGATGGCCAACATGGCGGCCGGCTGCCCCGTGCAGAACCTCATTCCGGAATGGAACGATCTGGTCTATCGCGGTTACTGGCGAGAGGCTCTCGACCGGCTCCACAAAACGAACAACTTTCCCGAGTTCACGGGCCGAGTCTGCCCGGCTCCGTGCGAAGGTTCCTGCGTTCTGGGAATCAACGAGCATCCCGTCACGATCAAGCAGATGGAAGTTTCCATCATCGATCGCGGCTTCGAAGAGGACTGGGTCAAGGCAACTCCACCCGCAAGTCGCACCGGTAAGACTGTCGCCGTGGTCGGGTCAGGACCGGCCGGACTGGCGTGCGCCGCACAGCTCAACCAGGCCGGCCACACAGTCACCGTGTTCGAGCGGGCCGACCGCATCGGCGGCCTGCTCATGTACGGCATCCCCAACATGAAGCTGGAAAAAGAAAAGGTCGTCCAGCGACGGGTCGATCTACTTGCAGCCGAAGGCGTCACCTTTAAGACCGGCGTCGAGATCGGCACAGACATCACCTCAAAGCAGTTGACTGACGACTTTGACGCCGTCGTGCTCTGTGTCGGTGCCACGAAGCCGAACGACTTTTTCGCGAGGACTCCGGGGCGTGACCTCAACGGCATTCACTTTGCCATGGAGTTCCTCACGAAGAACACGAAAAGCCTGCTCGACTCAAAGCACAAGGACGGGCAGTTCATCAACGCGGCCGGCAAAGATGTCATCGTGATCGGCGGCGGCGACACCGGAACCGACTGCATCGGCACCTCGCTGCGACACGGCTGCAAAAGCCTCGTCACGTTCGAAATCGTTCCTCAGCCACCGAACGAGCGAGCCGACAACAACCCGTGGCCTCAGTGGCCGAGGATTCTGCGAACCGATTACGGCCACGACGAAGCCGCCGCGAAGTTCGACTACGCAACCGTGCCTGGCAAAGAAAACGACAACGACCCGCGCGAATTCTCGATCCAGACTTCGGAATTTCTCGGCGACGACGACGGTAATTTGCGAGCCGTCAAAACCGTTCGAGTCGACTGGAGTAAGCCGCAGGACAGCGGCCCTCCGTTCACCGTCGTCGAAGGTTCCGAGCAGGAATGGCCGTGCCAGCAGATCTTCCTGGCCCTCGGCTTCAGCGGACCGGAACAGCGGATCGCCGAAGAACTGAACCTCGACACCGACCGCCGCTCCAACTTCCAGGCCGAGTACGGCCGGTACGGAACGAGCATCGACGGAGTCTTCGCCGCCGGAGACTGCCGCCGCGGACAGAGCCTCGTCGTGTGGGCCATCCACGAAGGCCGTCAGGCCGCGCGCGAGTGCGACCGCTACCTGATGGGCTCAACGAAGCTGCCGTAAGCGACACGGTCGGGGCACCTACTGAGCTGCTTCAATGATTCGGACTGAGCGAATCTGCCTGGCGGAAAGTGTTTCCGTACCGATCGCTGAGCGGGTAACACCGACTCCGACGTTTTTGAAGATCCGGTTCGCATAGGGCATTTTGTTTAACAGGGGAACTCCCCGCTCGTTGCGACCTGTGGTGATTTCCTGAGCATCACTCAGCACGAGCACGCCGTCAGCGGCGCTGGCAACATAGCCGGTGACTTCGCGCGTCGTCTCCGACGTGGAGTCAGCCAGCGTCACGGTGCACTCGGTGCCCGGCTTCAATTCCGAAAGCTGCTCCGGCCCAGGCACATCGTCGGACGGTTCAAGCTGCCCTTCAGCATTGAGGGTCGACTCCGGCAAACCAGCCGGCGGCGACAAGAGAGTCTGCTGACATCCGGCCAGCAGAAAGGCGCAGAAAACGGGGACGATCCGTGTCATCGATTTTGACTCCTGAATGTCGGATTCCCTCCCGACACCGGACGATAGGCGAATCGACGAATTTCAGGCCAGACCGATTCAGCGGGCATCAGGCAGACGCAACTTTTGAAACCGTTCGCCGCCGACTTCCGCGACGATGAGATTCCCGTCGACGTCCACCGCAAGCATGTGCGGCAGGTTGAATTCGCCCGGCTTCGCTCCTTTTTTCCCGAAGCGAGCGGTGACTTTGCCCGTCGCGTCGAGCTGCACGATCTGCTGAGCTCGGCCGTCGGCCACGAAGAGCCGCTGCTTTTTGTCGAGGGCGATGCCGTACGGAGCAAAGCCCGGCCACGTTGCCAGGTGGCGTCCGGCGAGGTCGAAGACCTGGATGCGGTCGTTCTCGCGGTCTCCCACGATGACCCGGCTTTTCGCATCGACCACGATCGAGTGCGGCAGGTCGAATTCGCCTGCCCCCGTTCCCGCCGTGCCCCACTGAGCGAGAAATCGCCCCGACCGATCAAATTTCAAAACGCGGTTATTGCCGTACCCATCGGAGACGAAGACCTCACCCTGCGGTCCGAAGGCCACATCGGTCGGCTTGTTGAATTGATCGATGCCGTCGCCCGGCCTGTCGATCTGCCCGAGAGCCAGCAGCAGTTTTCCGCTCGGCGTGAATTTGAAAACCATGTGATGCCCGATGTCGGTCGCCCAGACGTTGCCGTCCGGATCGACCCGCATTCCGTGAGCCGATCCGATCAGATCGTCTCCCCACGAGCGGATGAATTTTCCCTGGGCGTCGCAGCAGAGGATCGGCTGTTTGCCTCGGTGAAACAGAAACAGCTCGCCGTCTTTTCCGATCGCCACGGCTGAGCATTTCCCGAGCTTCACCGAATCCGGCAGCGTCAGGAAATCCGGAACCGGTTTAAGCCTGGGTGCGTCGACTTCCGCGAGCAGCGAAGCCTGCGGAAAGCACAGGCAGGCCATGAGAATTCCAGAGGCATTCAACCTGACGTGACGATTCATTCTGGCTCCCTTGTCGAGTTCGAGGAACGTTCACTTGTCGGCATTTTCAACCGCGAAGCGGCGGCAGCGTATTGCCCCTGGCGTTGATTCAGTGGGACCAGAGTTGTGTCGGCTGATTGTCGCCTTTCGCTCCGCGAAAGCAGCGCTACTTTCGCGGAGCGAAAGGCGACAATCAGCCGAACCTGGTACCACTTAAGAACGTCCGTGGCTATTCAGTCTGACTTCGGAACAGGAAGCGGCATCGCCGCGCCCGATACTTTTCTCCAGTCGGCAAGACGCTGCTGCATCGCTCTCGCCACGTCCGGTTTGTCCGAGGCCAGGTTTCGCTTCTCGCTGAGGTCTTCCTTTAAGTTGTAAAGTTCCAGCGACCTGTCGGCGAAGTTTTCGATCAGTTTGAAATCGCCCTCGCGGATGGCACCGCCGAGCGGGTTGGCCTGGTGAAAAGCATAATTCGGGTAGTGGAAAAAGAGTGACTTCCGGTCGAGCGAATCAGCCCCCTTCAGAATAGGGACGAGGCTCACCCCGTCCTGCGGCCGTGCGACCTGATCTCGCGCTGGATGTTCTTCCTGCAGAGGAAGGCCTGCAGCCTCAAGAAGTGTCGCGTAAAAATCGGTGCTGATCACCGGGACGCTGCACTCTCGCCCGGGCTTCGTGACGCCCGGCCAGCGGATGATGAGTGGCACTCGGATGCCGCCTTCATACAGCCAGCCTTTGTCGCGACGCAGCGGGCGGTTGTCGCCGACTCCGCCGAACGCACCGTTGTCGGAGGTGAACACGACCAGCGTATCGTCTCTCAGTCCGAGGTCGTCGATCGACTTCAAAACCCGTCCGATCGCCGTGTCCATCGCCTCGATCATGGCTCCATAGCGCGTGTCGTTGAGGCCCGGCCCGGTCCGCGTCTCGTATTTCTTGAGCAAATTTTCGGGAGCCTGCATCGGCCAGTGGACCGTGTAGTTCCACAGGAAGAGCATGAACGGCTTCTTGCCGGCCTGCGATTCCTTCATGAAATTGATCGACTCCGCGGCGAGCCGATCGGGCATGTACTCGCCCTGCGGTCCGTCCGGCAGATTGTGGATACGGTACGGCGAAAAGAAGCTCGGCGGCCCGCCGTACGCACAGCCGGCGATGTTGACGTCGAAGCCCTGTTTCTCCGGAGCGAACCGGGCGTCGCCGACACCGCCGTCGCGGAGTGACCCGTCCTCGCACAGATGCCACTTGCCGATGAAGCCGGTGCGGTAACCGGCATCCCGCAGCCGTTCGGCAATCGTCACATGCTCCAGTGGAAGATGATTGATCATCGGAGCCGGCAGCAGCTTCGCGTCCTTCGGGATGAATCGTTTCTGATCAGGAATGTGGTTCGTGATGTGCAGCCTCGCCGGCGAGAGCCCGGTCAGGATTGAAGCCCGCGTCGGCGAGCACACGGGCGCAGCCGCGTAGGCATCGGTAAATCGAACGCCCTCTTTCGCGAAACGGTCGATGTTGGGCGTCTCGACCAGCTTATTACCCTGGCAAGCCAGGTCCATCCAGCCGAGATCGTCGATCAGGATGAAGACGATGTTCGGCGGAGACTTGGCGGCCGCAAGAATCGATTGAAAACAAACGACGGCAAGCAGAGCGAGTGTGAGACTGCGCAGCGGCATGGGAGACCTCTTGAATTTCGACTCGTCCCGATCATAGCCCGGGTTATTCATCAGCCGTTTTGGCGCTAGCAGCGTGTCCGGATACTCATTCCGACCTGGTTTTCGTTGGTGAGATGTT
>ERZ891418.552-NODE-552-length-12617-cov-8.655867_pt1 | contig 12617 bp, 7 predicted proteins | sample MGYA00521236_ERZ891418 | MGnify/ENA primary metagenome ERZ891418 (study PRJEB32303, sample SAMEA104408696) | aquatic metagenome | biome: Brackish water; feature: Chemocline; material: water | place: Baltic Sea | collected 2014-10-18T10:34:00 | depth 100 m ... | reverse complement strand
CTCGATCTTCACCGACGGAACTTGAACGTGACCGCTCACGACCGTCACCGGGCAGTCCCTGGGACTGGGCGAACTGACGAACGTCTTTGAGCACAGCCAGGGTGGCCGATTGAGCGTGAAATCCCGCTCACGCAGAATTCGAATCTGCATCTCAAACGGCGTGTTCGGATCGAGCCCCGCGTGGACGAATAAATTCTGAGGGTGCTCAACACACCACGGCAGATCGGAAAGCAGCTCAATGTGCCGCTCGTTGAGGCTCGCTTTGAGCCCCGCCAGATCGCCGTGCTCAACGCCAAACGACGTGAAGGTCGTTTCCGACAGATAGTCCCGCACCCAGCGTTCCTCCCAGTTCGCATACTCGGGAGTCGGCAGCAACCCCAGCGCTCCGGCCATCGCCAGCTCGTGGTTTCCGCAGATCACCGTCGTCTTCGGATGCCGCAGAAAGAGGTCACAGACGACATCCAGCGCACCCTTGGAATCGGGGCCGCGATCGACGAGGTCTCCGATAAAGACGATCCAGCGATTTTCAAAACCCGGTAGCCGCTCAAGCCGGTCAAGCACGACCAGAAGCTGATCGACCTGCCCATGGACATCACCGATGACGGCAACGGGGCCGTCGATTCGAGTTGTAAGCTGACTCACTGAGCATCCTCCTGATGCATTTTCGGCGGGACCGAAATCTTCCCTGGACCCCGGATGGTATTTCCGTTCGGCAAAACGCGACAAGATCGACTCCCGACGCCGAGGCAATCAATTCTCACACGAAGTCACCAAGGCAAGCAGGACAGGCTCTGCGTGCCTTCGTGTGAGAAAAAGTCCGCCGCATTCCGTGGTTTCCGCGTCTTCCGTGGTTCTCCTCCGTCCGCCCGGCGTAAAATCCACATCCCCGCTTGGCCCCTCCACAGTCCTCGCCACCGACCGTCCACCTCGTTGAGGCTACTCATGCGTTTCTCCCTCGCGCTGATTCTTCTGCTTTTCGTCCCGCCTGCGAAGGCTGCTCCGCCGGATGTGAAGTCGCTCTTTCCGATGGGAGCCGGGCCAGGCACGACCGAGATCACTGCCGGCGGCAAGCTGAATCAGCCAGGCACGACCGTGTGGTGCAGCGAAGGGTCACTCAAATTCGAAATTCCTGAGAAAGGTGACAGCTTCAAAGTCACCGTCCCCGACGAGGCTGCGCCGGGGCTTCACTGGGTGAGATTCTCCAACGCCGAAGGCGCGACCAGTCTGGTCCCCTTCGTCGTCGGAACTCTGCCGGAACTCAACGAGACGGAACCGAACGACGAGATCGCCAAAGCGCAGAAAATCGACAAGCCCAGCGTCGCGAACGGCAAACTTGCCGCTGCGGGAGACGTCGACGTCTTCTCCGTGCCCGTGAAAAAAGGTCAGACACTGGTCGCATCGATCGATTCCAACTGGAGACTGGCTGCCCCCGTCGACATGGTCATGCAGGTTCTGAGCCCGAATGGAAACGTTTTTGAGCAGAACGACGATGACCACGGATTCGATCCGCTCATCGCGGTGACGCCTCCCGAGGACGGCACATGGTTTGTTCGCGTGTTTGGTTTTCCGGCGACGCCCAACAGCTCAATCCGCTTTGCGGGCGGAGCCGACTATCGCTACCGGCTGACGCTGACGACCGGCCCGTACGCCAATCACGCCGTCCCGTCAGCGATCACTGAGGACGGAGCTGCGGTCGGACTCGCCGGCTGGAACCTGCCAGAGCCGTTGACGAAATCCGTCGCGGTCACCTCGCTCATCGGCGACGCATTCGGACTCCGCGAAATCGCCAACACCGTCCCCGTTTCGAAACTCACCGGCCCGGTCCTGGTGGAAGCCGAACCTTGCGACCGGGCGAAGCCGGGCGAGATCACCGCCGGCTCGGTCGTCTGCGGCGTCATCGGCGAGCCGCGTGACGAAGACGCGTTTCACTTCACCGCGAAGAAGGGCGAGCGACTTGACTTTCGAGTCGAGTCGCGATCGCTTGGCCATCCGCTCGACCCGGTCGTGACCGTCATCGATGCCGAAGGTAACGTGGTCATCGAGTCTGATGATTCGGCGCGAAACGTGTTTGACTCGCTGGTGAAGTTCGTCGCGAAGGCCGACGGCGAGCATCGCGTCTGTATCCGCGACCTGTATGACAATGGCGGCTGGCGGTTCGCGTACCGACTGCACTGCGAAGTCCCCGCCCCGTCCGTCGCCCTCGCCGTCAAAGCCGACTTCTTCATCGTCAAGCAGGGCGAGTCACTTGAGATTCCCGTCACGGTGACTCGAAACGAAAAGTTCGCTGAAGAAGTTTCAGTCACGGTCGAAGGACTTCCGGAAGGAGTCACTGTCGAGGCCGTTAAGTCAGAAGCAAAAGGCGATTCGTCAAAAGCGGTCAAGCTGACTCTGAAAGCGGATTCTAAAACAGGCTTCAACGGACCAATCCGAATCGTCGGCTCGTACGGCGAGAAGCAACAGGTCGAAGCCACCGCACCGCTGGCCACGTTCACAACCGACACGACCTCGCTCTGGCTGACGATCGTCCCGAAAACTGAGGAACCAAAGAAAGAAGAGCCAAAGAAGTAGGGCGGGCCGAGTGTCGTCGTGCCCGATTTGGCGAACACTGGCAAAGCCACTGGCACGTTTTTCAACCGGCTGTCAGCCAAGGATCCCTTCGACGATCTTTCCAGGCTGGCCGTCGAGCAACGTCTCTTCCCGGGTTCCGCGCTTGAAGCCGAGTTTGTCCGGCGAGATTCCAAACTGATCCAGCAGCGTCGCGTGATAGTCGAAATGGTTGACAACATTCTCGACAGCGTGATGCCCGAATTCGTCGGTGGCTCCGTACGTGCCGCCACGCCGGAACCCGCCACCGGCCAGCCACATGGAAAATCCATACGTGTTGTGATCGCGTCCGACTTTGTCCGGTCCCGTGTCGTTCTGAATGACCGGCAAACGACCCATCTCGCCGCCCCAGTGAACCACGGTGGAGTCCAGCAGGCCGCGCTGCTTGAGGTCCGTGACGAGTGCCGCAGCCGGGCGGTCCGTCTTCTGACACGAGTACGCCAGCCGCGACCGGATCGCGCCGTGATGATCCCAGCCCTGATTTCGAGTAAAGATCTGCACGAAGCGAACGCCGCGTTCCACAAGCCGCCGCGCGATCAGGCATCGCGTGCCGTAGTCCTGCGTCTCTTTCTGATCGATGCCGTAAAGTTGATGGATCGACTTTGACTCCTGGCTGATGTCGAGTGCTTCTTTTGCCGCGCTCTGCATTCGCGCGGCGAGCTGGTAATTCGCGATCCGTGCGGCCAGGTCGGAATTCTCCGGGTACTGCTTCAGGTGCTCCTCATTCAACTTCTTGAGGTATCGCAGAAACTCATCCTGAACCGGACCGGATCGTTTGTCGGGTGGGGTGAGGTCGAGAATCCGCGGCTCGCGCGGCCGCACAACGGTGCCTTGAAACAGCGACGGCAACCATCCGTTCGACCAGTTGAGAACGCCCTCGACCGGAATCCCGGCCGGATCAGTCAACGCGACGAACGCGGGCAGGTTGTCCGTCTGGGCCCCGAGCCCGTACGTCAGCCAGCTGCCCAGCGACGGCCGACCGCGCTGAGTCCGGCCGGAGTTCATCGCGTGAATCGACTGCCCGTGATTATTGACGCCCGTGTGCATCGACCTCACGACGACGATGTCGTCCACCACGCCGGCGGTGTGCGGCAGAAGCTCCGAGACGTCGGTCCCGCACTCACCGTACTTCGCAAACTTCCACGGACTGCCCAGCGTTTTGGAGCTTGCCTGCGCCGCGTTGTCGTACTTGATCTTCCCCGGAAACTTCTGCCCGTTCAGCCGATTCAGTACCGGCTTCGGATCCAGCAGGTCCACCTGACTCGGACCACCCTGCATGAACAGCGAAATCATCGCCGTCGCTTTGGGCTCGTGATCCGGCTGCCGAGCCTTCAACGTAAATTCCTGCCGATTAATGTTCGGCTTCATCGGCGCGGCAGACGCCTGCTCTTTCTGAAGCAGCCAGGCAAGCGCGACCGGCGCGAGACCGAACCCGGCGGCTTCGACAAACTGACGGCGGGAAAACTGACTGGCTTCGTTCATCGTGACGCACTTTACTGCTGGCGAAATTCGGCGAGGCGATCGAGCGGCGAAAGGTCTTCATTCATCTCACACAGCATCTGCAGATTCTCGACCGTGTAGTCCCAGTCCAGCCGCTGATTTTGCCGTGTGACGATCCCTCGAACGTCCAGCCAGTCCTTGTCGCGACCAGAAAACGACTTCAGGACGATGATATCTTCCGCCGAAGCGGTTCGAATGGCTGCGTCGTTCGAAAAGCGGAAATCACTCGCCCGACGAATGAGCTGCTCTTCGAACGGAAACGCCGCCAATGCAATGTCGATGGGAACTTTGTTCGCCGCATTGACCAGTAAGACGCGAGATTCGACCGCAAATCCGGCAACTCCCGCTTCGCGCGGGTGGAACTGACTGAGCAGTTGATCGATCACTGTCCGTTCATTTCCGAGACCCGTCAAAAGGCTGACATCGACATCAAGTGTGGCTCGTGGTTCTCCCCATCGAGCCACAGCCAGACCGCCGATGATGCAGAACTCCCATTCCTGATTCCGGCAGAACGACTGAATTTCCAGGGCGGCTTCGAACAGCGGACTCATTGGTAAACCCGCATGAAGAATTTCTGCAGCTCGACAAGGCCGGATGTCGTTCGAGGCGTGCCATGCTGAATTGCCAGGTCAAACAAGGCTTCCAGGTGTGCCGGGTCGTACGACTGAGTCTCGGCCAGTTCCTTCTCACGCTGCCTGGCAAGCAGCGGTCCGGCTTTCTTCCAGTGTTCAACAAAGTCACGGTTGGTGGGATCGAGCATCGGTGTTCTCGGTGACGAATCAGTCGATGTACAGGAACCGGTTGGAACTCAGCAGTGCCTGGCAGAACACGGCGAGGGCTTCCCGGCGAGCCTCTTCCGATTTGCGTTTCGGGTTCTGTTCGACGAACAGTTTCTGCTGCTGATCGACGAACTGCTCCGCAGCGGAAATGTCCTCGACGGAGGGCGAGTCGGAAAACGCCAGTGTCCAGGCGAGCGTGATTCGGTCGCGGATTCCTTCGCCGGCTTCCGCGATGACTCGCGCCGCAAACTTGTCGGAGTACTCCAGAGAAAAATCACTGTTCATCAGCATGAGCGACTGCGGAGTCACCGTCGACAGGCTCCGTTTGTCACAGTTGGGACTCATCACGGGCGCGTCGAACGCCTCAAAGACCGACAACGTTCTCGATCGGCGGACCTGGATGTAGAGGCTGCGGCGAAACTGCTCGCCCAGAAGATCGATCGCGCTGGTCGGCTTGCGTTCGCCGTCGAGGTTTTCCTGACCAATGACAATTCGGCCGACTTCGTCTTCCATCACCGGCACCGGTTCGCCGTAGAGCTTCGTGTTGAGCTGACCGCTCGCGGCGAGCACCGCATCGCGCAGTGTTTCCGATTCGATTCGGCGAACCGGGTAGCGGGAGTAGAAGTGGTTTTCGGGATCGCCCGGAACCGTCTGTCGCGAAGACTGGCGGTAGACCGTTGAGGTCATGATCAGCCGTTGCAGATGCTTGACGCTCCAACCGGAATCGACCAAGTCCGCGGCGAGCCAGTCGAGCAGCGCGGGATGCGTCGGCCGGTCCCCAAGCACACCGAAATCGCCCGGTGTGTCGACGAGACCTCGCCCAAAGTGGTGGAGCCAGACACGATTCGCGATGACTCGCGCGACGAGCGGGTGCTGGCCACTCGTCAGACCTTTCGCCCAGGTGAGTCGTCGACCAGTGGTCGCGAGACCGAGGTTGACCGGCGGAATCTCCTCGGCACCCGGCAGGATCGAGAGGCCCGCGGGAGTGACTTTCTCCTTTGGCTGCTCGTGGTCGCCACGGAGAAAAACAAACGTCTCCGGCACGACTCCAGTGACTTCTGTGGCGCTCCGCAGGAAACCTTGGACCGGTTTGGTCGCTCGGATTTCAGCAGCTCGATCGGCGAACGCTTTAAGGTCGACGGCCGCTTTGCTTGCGCGAAGTTCCGCTGCTGTCGCGATGTCGCGTTCAATTTCCGCGGTGGCGTCCGGGTTGAACTGCTTCAGTGTGGCGAGCGTGACCAGGACGCCCGGATGTTTTCCGAGAAGCGATTTCTGGTCGGGTGACCGCTTATCGGCGGTGGCGGAAATCGCAGCCTCCACAAGACTTCGCGTCTCAGCCGGGATCTTCGCGAGTTCCGCCTGGCGAGTTGCCTCAACGAAAGACGTTTCTTTTTGCTTCCTCGCTGCGTCGATCTTTCCGGCTCGCTCGTCGCGGCGACGGTCGTAGAGGTACAGCGAGCCGACGCTGATCTTGTCGACGCTGGGATACTCGGCGAGCAGATCTTTCTGCTCTGGGGTGCGGTCGTTCGCGACGGCTCGGTAGGCCTTGCGCAGCGGCTCGCGGATCTCCTCTGGGACAAGTTCCAGTTCTTCGTTGAGCGTTCTCGTAATGTACTCATCGGCCTTCGTGGTTCGGTCGGCCTCGACCTGTTTCGCTTCTTCTTCGATCTTTGCGGCCAGCTCTCGATCGGCATCCGTATAAAGCGTGATCTGGCGGGCTGGCGGAGCTCGCCAGTTTTTCGGGTCGAGGGCCGGTTCGAAGATCGCCCGCAATCGATAGTAGTCGCGAGTCGGAATCGGGTCGTACCGATGGTCGTGGCACTGAGCACAGTTCACGGTGAGGCCCAGCAGCGACGTGCCGACAATCTGCAACGTGTCCGCGACGACCTGGTTTGTTGCGACGGCCTGATCGATTCCGCCAGACGCCGTCCCGTCCGGAGCCATCCGCAGAAAGCCCGTCGCGGTGAGTTTCTCCTGAGCGTCGGCCGAGAGATTCTTGTACGGCTGCCCGACAAGCTCGTCGCCGGCCAGCTGCTCGACAATGAACTCACTGAACGGTTTGTCGTCGTTGAACGATCGCGTGACGTAATCGCGGTACCGCCAGGCGTGAGGCCGGACGCGATCCTCGTCGGTGTAGCCCTCCGAATCGGCGTACCCGGCGACGTCGAGCCAGTGTCGACCCCAGCGCTCGCCGTAGTGCGGCGACGCGAGCAGTCGATCGATGAGCTTCTCCCAGGCATCATGCGATCGCTCACTGGCGAGGTCGAATTGCGCGACCTGATCCGGTGTCGGTGCGAGGCCGAGCAGATCGAAGTACGCGCGACGCAGGAGGCGGTTGCGTTCGGCGTCCGGCGCGAAAGCGACACTGGCCGAGCCACTCTCTTTTGCCTGGGCTTCGCTCCGCGCGAGAATGAAAAAGTCGATCGGCGTTCGGATCCGCGAGTCGTCTTCGACCGACGGGACCGGCGGTCGCACGACGGGCTGGAAGGCCCAGTAGTTGCGTTCCTCTTCAGTGAAGATCGGGCCGTCACCGACGGACTCCGGTTCGTCGCGTTTCGTTGGGGCTCCGTCGGCAATCCATTTTTCGAGGATCGAAATGTGCTGTGAGGAAAGCTGTTTGTCCTCACCCGGCGGCATCTCACCCGAACGAACACGTTGCAGCAGGAGGCTCTCGCCCCGTTTTCCGGTGTCGATCGCGGCTCCGGATTCTCCTCCGGTCACGATCAGTCGTCGCAACCGCAGATCGAGTCCGCCTTTTTTCTCACCGGCCTCACCGTGACACTGGAAGCAGTGGGCTTTGAAGATCGGGCGAATGTCCGCCTCAAACGTGAGCCCGTCCCCAGCGACCGCAGATCGAGCGCAAAGAATCAAAACTGCGAACAGAGCGGTTCGACGAGGCATGGCTCAGGCGGGTGAGGGTGATGAGGCGGGAAGAAACATTCTCACCCGAAGCCCCGCGTGAAGCAACGTGAGGTGACGCCTGACGGGGCGTTTGGCCTTTGGCCAAATGCGATGCCGACAATATCTCTGCGATCTTCCTGAGGCGGAATGATCATGGACGAAAGTCCTCGGCAAACGCCTTCGCATTCAGCTTTTCGCCCGTCGCGAACTCGGTGAGGTCGTTCCAGTTTTTTGTGCGGCCGGGGGCGAAGACTTTTTCTTTGAGGAACGCTCCCACTTTCGGGCTGTTGATGTAGGTGACCTCGCGCGGATCGGCTCCGCCGGCGACGTCGCGGGCGATGGCGTGGTGCAGTTGCGAAGCGAACAGCTCGCCCATCATGTAGTTGTGGTAGTAAACCGGGGCGACCACGATGTGAATCTTGCTGGCGTAGTCCGGGGCGTTGCGGCCGTCGGGGCGGTGGACCATCTGGTATTTCTCGACAAGGTCCCACCACAGCTTGTTGAGGTCCTGCTCCGGCTTTTCGTAGAGACCCTGTTCGAACCGCAGCATCACCTGGCACCAGCGGGAGAAAATCAGCAGTTGGTTCCGCAGGACTCGCGCGGCGTCGATGCTGACTTTCGCGTGCTCGGCGGTATCTTTTGAGGCGACTCCCATCGCGCTTTGCCAGCGGCCGTTTTTGCTGAGCCGACCGAACATCATCGCGATGCCCTCGGTTGTCAGGATGTGCGAGGCATCGCGCAGCAGATACGGCACCGTGTCGGGAATGTTCTTGCTCGAGTAAACCGCGTGGCCCAGCTCGTGGAGCATCGTCTCCATCCAGCGTTCGCTCGGCACGACGTTGGCGAGTACCCGGACGTCGCCGTCTCGATCGATGTCCGTGCAGAAGGCATGAGGACTCTTGCCCGGTTGCTCAAACAGGCTGCTGCGGTCGAGCACGTCGTCGGCCGGCAACCCGACGCCACGATAGAAGACTCGGCACAGTTTGATGACGTCCTGCGTTTTGTAGATCGCGTCCAGGTCGGCTCCGAATACGGCCGGCGAGTCCTGAAAGAACGGGTCGTGGTAGTGCCACGGCCGCAGGTCCTCGACCTTGACCCCGCAGTGAGCTGCCAGCTTCTCATCGATCTCCGCCTTGGCCAGCCGAAACGGTTCGCGGGTGAGTTCGTCAAGTTCGTCAAACAGCTTGAGCAATTCCTTCGGATCATGCTCCGAAACGAACAGCTTCATGTGATGGTAGTTGGCAAACCCGAGCTGCCGCGCGGACTCGTTCCGCAACTTCACGAGCTTGAGCAAATCCTTCTCGACCGCCGCCCCGACTCCCTTGCTGGCCTCCCAGACGGCCTGCCGCCGCTCGGAACTGTCCGACTTGAGCAGCACATTCCGCACGGCGTTACTGCTGAGTTCCTCATCACCGACCTTCGGCCGGTAAACGTTGAACGCCTTCTCAATCGAATTGGAAAGAGCATTCATCTCGCGCAGCAGCAGCGGATCGACCTGCTTCTCGAGCATCTGCAGATAGAGCACATCCATCTGCCGCCGCAGAATCGGATCGCTAATCCGAGCCCGCTCCCGCAGATTTTTCAACTGCTGAAACACGGCCGGATCCGCCAGCAGCGCATCGATCCGGTTCTGCGACTCCGTCTTCTTCTGAAACGCCTCGTCCTCGCCGGTCGTGCTGGCAACCCACCAGGCGAGGTTACCTTCCTTCTCGAGTGGCTTCAGCTTCTTGACGAAGTCCTCAACAAGTTCCTTCGGTCCCTGGGCGAGAGCATTGCCGGCAAACGTGAGGGCAAGAACAATAACGGTCAGAACTCGAGACGCGCTGGCCATGAGGAATCCTTCATTGAGTTGAGCTTGCCGGTCTGACGCGAAGATTCGCAAAGAGTCAATTCTTGAATCGGACAGTATTGCGTCAGCCCATTGAAAAAGTAGCGGCGCGGCGCAAGCCGTCCGGTCCAGGCGCGTTGACCATGCAAAACCGGGCGGCTTGCGCCGCTCCGCTACCTGAGTTCGACTTTTCAGGCGGCCTGCCAATGCTGGTCAAAGCCCCGCCACTTCGAAGCCGTCACGAGGTGCCTTTCGGATCAGCGCGTTGGCTTCGTCGAGGTTCGTCACCTTCAGATTCTTCGGGTCCCATTCCAGTCGCTGGCCGGGGAATCGGTTGGCGACGACTCCCAGCAGCAGGGCCTCGGTCAGCGGACTGCCGTAGCTGAATGGCGAGGTCGTCTTGCCTTTGCCCATGCAGGCGTCGACCCATTCGTGGTAGTGGTTTCTCGGTTCGAGGTCGAACTTGCGCGGAGAGCGGACTCCTTCGCGGAAGATTTGCGGATCGCCCACGTGAGGCAGCAGCAGGTTGCCGGCCTCGCCAAGAAACATCGAACCCTGCTTCGGCAGGATGAGGTCGGGTGGCAGGTTGACGGACTCGATCAGCGGCACGGCGCTTTTGCCGTCGTACCAGGTCCACTTGAGCGTGTCGGACGTGTACATCGTGCCGGGGAATTCGTATTCGACCTTGTTCGATTCCGGATGGCCCGTTCCCGTCGGTTTGCGGCAGGTCGTCTGAGCCCAGGTCGGAGCCGTTAATTCCAGCGCGCGGTACGGCGTGTCGAAAATGTGGACGCCCATGTCGCCCAGCGTGCCCGTGCCGAAGTCGATCAGCTTTCGCCACTGACCGGGGTGGTAGATTTTCTCAACGTATGGTCGCGCGGCGGCGGTGCCGAGCCACAGATTCCAGTCGAGCGACTCCGGAACTTCGTGCTCGACATCAAACGCCGGTCCGTCGTATCCCCAGTTCTTGTGCGACCATGCGACGACCGAATGCACTTTGCCGATCTCGCCAACCCGAATCAGCTCAACGGCCTTTCGGTACTGCAGCGTGGCACTCGCCTGAATGCCCATCTGAGTCACAAGGCCCTTCTTTTCGGAAACGAGCCGCAGCTGACGCGCCTCGAACACCTCATGGGTGAGCGGCTTCTGGCAGTAGACCGGCTTGCCATGATTGAACGCTGTCATCGCGGCCGGGGCGTGCGTGTGATCCGGCGTCGAGACCACGACCGCGTCGATCGAGTCTCCCAGGGACGAGATCATCTCGCGGTAGTCGCGAAACAGTTTGGCTTTCGGGTGGAGTTCGCTTTGCTGAGCGAGCGTCTTCGAATCGACATCGCACAGCGCGGCCACTTCGACACCAGCGTGAGACGCCATCTCAGACAGATCCGATCGACCTTTTCCGCCGACTCCCACGTGGACCGTCCGCAGTTTTTCGTTTGGCGAGAAAGCTCGCACGGACGAATGCAGGATGCTGAATCCGGCAACGGCGGCGCCGGCCTTGAGGAACTCGCGACGGGGAAGACGATGGCTCATGAGTGGCTCCTTCGCGGCCTGATGACTGGGGAAGCGAAGCCTCAGGATAGACAACGCGACTTTCAGCGGCGAGGACCGGTGCCCGGTTCGTGCGCAGCGATTCGGACGGGTATGATTCTCTTCGGGTTTCGACTCGAGGTGGCTTTGGTTTCAGACATCCTCAACAGGAGATGCGACATGACACGCGAAACGACTCGGCGGCAGTTTCTGACGGACTCCTCGAAAGTGGCATCCGTGACGGCGGCGGTCACGGCTCTGGGAGGGGTGCATTCGTTTGCGGCAGGTGCATCGGAAAAAGTTCGGCTGGGAATCATCGGCTGCGGCGGGATCATGACGCACCACGTCAAAGGTCTGGTCGAGCGGAAGGAAGAGGTCGAGATCACCTGGCTGTGCGATGTGGACCAGGCTCAGATTTCCCGGATGGCTGGCTTCGTTTCGAACAGTTTTCAGAAGAGCGCACCAAAGCGAACTCAGAAGTTCGAAGAAGTCCTCGCCGATAAAAACGTCGATGCGGTCATCATCGCGACGCCTCACCACTGGCACGCTCCGATCGCTCTGGAAGCGATGGCCGAGGGCAAAGACGTCTACATCGAGAAGCCGATCTCGCACGTCTACAACGAAGGCCACGCGATTATTGAGGCCTCGAAGAAGCACAGCCGGGTCGTTCAGCAGGGCAGCCAGATGCGGAACAGTGCCGTCACAAAGAAAGCCGAGAAGCTGCTGAAAGACGGGCTCATCGGTGAGGTGAAAGTCGCCAAAGCCTGGACGGCCGAGACACGCAGCGTGGTCAAGTCGGTGCCGGACAGCGTTGCTCCGAGCGGCGTGGACTACGACCGCTGGCTGGGTCCCGCGGCAAAGCGGCCGTTCAACAAACACCGTTTTCACAGCACCTGGCGGATGTTTACCGACTATGGAAACGGCGAGATCGGCGATGACGGGATCCACGATCTCGACATGGCGTGCTGGGGCCTCGGCGTCGACACCGTGCCGAAAGAGATCACGGCTCGCGGCGGAAGGATGATGCTCGACGGCCACGCCAGCGACTATCCCGACAACATGGTCGTCTCGTACGAATACCCTGACGGCCGGTTGCTGGTTTACGAAAACTACCCGTTCACGGCGTACGGCATTCACGGATTCGACAATGGCAACGTCTTCTACGGAACCGACGGCTACATGATCTTCTCGCGGCGAGGTGCCTTCAGCACGTTCCTCGGGCCGAAGGGGAAACCCGGTCCGACCGAAGGCAAAGACATTCGAGGTCAGCGTGGCTATGCCGAGCACATGGCCGAGTTCCTGAACGCGGTACGGACTCGCGATCTCAAGACGAAAGCGCGAGCGGAAGTCGCTCACAAATCCTGCTCGCTGGTCCACTTCGGCGAGATCGCCTTTCGCACGAAAGGCCGTCTGACGTTCGACGCGAAGACCGAGCAGTTTGTTGACTGCGACGAGGCGAATGAACTCCTCTCGAA
>ERZ891418.549-NODE-549-length-12698-cov-4.970418_pt1 | contig 12698 bp, 7 predicted proteins | sample MGYA00521236_ERZ891418 | MGnify/ENA primary metagenome ERZ891418 (study PRJEB32303, sample SAMEA104408696) | aquatic metagenome | biome: Brackish water; feature: Chemocline; material: water | place: Baltic Sea | collected 2014-10-18T10:34:00 | depth 100 m ... | reverse complement strand
CTCGACGGGAGCGGCGGCGGGAGCGAATGCGAACGCGGGGGATACTCCGCATCCGCGCTCGGTGCAACCCGCGGTCGCGCGGCCTGGCTCGACCTCGGCTACGAGGCCTGATCGGGAGAGTCGCCCGCTCGACGCACGTCTCGGAGTCACACCCTCATTTTCTCGCTCTCTTCGAGACCAAGGACGCCCGGCGAGAACCACCTGAGGATCTCTTCGGGCGTTTTGCGGAAAAGGGACCGCTCGCACGTTCTTCCGCGCATGCCCCGCCGCCATTGATCCTGGCTGACCTTCGCTACCCCACCGAGGGACTCGACGTCGTCGTCCTAGGCCTCGAAAAGGACTATCGCGAGCTCACCGGCTCTAACGGCACCGCGGGGGTCCACGAGCTTCAAGTACATTCCGTTGCAGACATACCTGCTCATCGACGACCCGCCGGACTACGACTTTTTACGAGCAGTCGTGGGCGTTCTACACCTTATTGATGCGCTCCCCAGATGCCCGGCTGCGGCTCGCCCTCGTCGACTACCTGCTCTCCACTCGAAAGAAGGGCCCGGACATCATCGAATCGTTCGATAAGTACGGGATGTTGGTCGTGTCGCTCGAGACCGCGTTCAAGGATCACTGGCGAAAAGCGAGGAGCTAGCCATGCGGAACTGAACCCCGCAGAGTCCGTCTGACAATTCACGAGCGATAAGAGGCGACTGTCGCTAAAAAGAAAGGAGGCCGCGGGTCACACCCACGGCCTCCTTTCTTCTAAATCAGAGATCACGATTCTGAGAGCTTCTCCCTCTCGCACCACGGTGCAATGGACCTCAGTCTGTCCATTGCAGAAGCACCTCAATCAGCGGTCACGACAGACAGCGCTGATCGCTAGGGCACTCCGAATCGTGACCTCTGATTTAGTCCGTCGAACGGCGCGCGCGCCGAGATCGCTCGCGATCACTTCGTTCCGATGTCGGTGAACAGCGCCATCACCCAAAGAGCGATCTCGGGGTTTTCATCGTCATCGGTGACGATCGTCATGCGACCGATCACCTGGCGCACGTCCTGCCACTCGTCGAGCCACACCTTCACCAAGTAGTTCTTGCCCGAGGACTGCTCGATCACTTCGGTGCGGAACACCCCTTCGAGCTTCTCGTCGAGCTTCACCTCGAGCACCCGGAAGCTGACTTCGGGGCCCCCTACCTGGAGCGATACCGGCATGAACACCGGCTGCGGATTCGGGCCGCGCAACTGCGCCATGCGCTGGGGCAGAAACTTCAGTTGACCGCGCGGGTTCGCGAGGACTCTGGCATTGTGCTCAATGCGGAAGACGAACGAGACCGTGCGTTCGACGTCGTCGCTGGTGCGGACGTTCAGGACCAGCTCTTCGTTGTAGATCATGGGGCGGGTGACGGAGTCGGCCATGAGCACGAACGTCCACGCGTTCCCCTCGGGCGCCGGCGTCACGCTCTCGATGCGCGCGTTGCCAAACTTCAGTTCGCTCGAAAGGAGCTCGACGTCGAGCCAGGAGCCCTTCTTCATCGTCACTTCAGTGCGAAGCGTGCTGCCTGCAAGACCCGCCATGCGAATCTGCTTGAGCGCCGTATCCGGCTCGACGATTTGCAGAACCGACCCGGTCACGTTGAGGGCGAAGTCGGGGTTCGTCGGATCGTTGGAGATGACGTGAACCGTCTTCGTGATGTTCGGACCCTGCATCTTCGTCGTGGTCAGATTGATCGTCACTTGACCCGTGCCACCCGGAGCAATTTCGCGGTCGAACTCGACCGCAGAGCAACCTCAGGTCGACTTTACGTTTTCGATGAGGAGTGGCGCGTCGCCGTCATTGCGTAGAGTGAACTTGTGCTCGAACTTGTCTCCCTTGAGAAGCTTCCCCCAGTTATGAGTGCTCTCGGGAACCACCAAGGTCGGCGTGCCGGTGGTCGGCGCGGGATCGAGGACGATCGGCGAATCTTGGGCGATCGCCACGGTCGCAGGACCGAGGAATATCGTCGCAGGACCGAGGAATATCGTCGCGAGACAGAGCGCCAACGTGAACAGGGACTTGCGGCGGATCGGAGAGATCGCCTTCTTCATCGTGCCTCCAGATGCGTTTCCGAGGTGGTGACCCCCCGCAGGGCGTCACACGCGGTTCATGATACGGGATGGGGTTGAGCCCCAAAAGAGTACCACCATCGCGCAGGATCTCGGAAATCGGGAGGGCGAAAACTTCCGGGACGACCACGCTAAGCCGTCTCAATTTCCGGACTTGGGGGCAACGGAGTCCGTTTCGCCCTCTTTCAGCATCTCGCGAATAAGCGAGCTGATCTGCGCCGGCGGCGCGGTGCCCATGATCTTCCGCCAGTCGCCGGTCTGCCCGTTTCCAAGAATCAGCCACGCATTGTGAGTGTCGGGATCATCGACCCACGCGCCGAGCTTTCCGAGCACCGCCTGAACATCGTCGACCTCGCCGGTCAGAAAACGCCACCCCTTGGGTGAGCCGAACGCTCGGGAGTACTCGAGGAGTCGCTCGGGCGTGTCGTACTCCGGATCAACAGTGATGCTCAGAAGCTCCACGTCGCGACCGAGCCGGTCCCCGAGCAGTTCAGATACCTTGGCAATGTTGGTGAGCATCGGCGGGCAGATGCTGGTGCAGCGCGTGAACATGACATGCATCACCACCATGCGATCGCGGATGAGGTCGTCGTAGAAACGCACCTGTTTGCCGTTCTGATCGGTGAGGACACGATTGGGGAAGTACGCAGCCGCATCCCGCTCGTCCTGGCCCGCCTTCGACCGCAGTTCGACCCCCGCGATCACTTCGACGATCTTCTTCGCCGGAGCGAGACCGTAGGTGCGGCGCCACTCCCCCGATGCGAGGTTGCCCACCAGAATCATCGGCGTGTGATCGAACTTTTCGGGAGTCGCGGCTCCGAGCGCGTAGAGGAGCGTGTCGATCTCTTGCTTCTGCCCGGTGAGGAAGCTCCACCCCTCCTCCGCCCCGAACATCGAGGAAAACTGCTCGAGCCGCGCGGGGACGTCATTGCCGGGGTCGACGCTGATCGAGATGAGGCGAACGTCTTTCCCCAGCTCGGGCCCTAGTTCCTGCTGTACCTTCCGAAAGGTCGCGGTGAGGGGCGGGCAAATCGTCTTGCAGGTCGTGAAGAAGAAGTTGATCGCGACGGTCTTCCCCTCGAGCAGATCGCTCCGAAATCGCAGCGGCTTTCCCGATTGGTCGAAGCATGCAGTGTCAGGAATCTCGCCCAAGGTCACGGTGCGATCAGCGTGGGGATCGGACCCTTTCTCACCCACCGCATCGGGCTCGTCGCAGCAATCGTCGGAGGCGGGGGGAGTCTGGACAGCGGGGGGAGTCTGGACCGCGGGCTCTTCACAACAGGGCGGACGGGGAGACGAGTCGCCCGGCTTCTGTGAGCCCGGCGTCTGGGTAGAGAGGGTCGATGGGGAAAGAGGCTGCTCTCGCTCTTTGGAGCAGCAATCCTCAGCCGGGGTCGGCCCGCTGGCCAGCGAGACGGGCGCGAGCACGTAACCCACGCCGAAAGTGACGGCCGCGAGGGCCGCTCCAAGGATCCACTGGGTGCCGGTCATGGAGTCGAGCTCCTTATCGAGTCAGAAGTCAAACGGAGCGCATCACCCCAGCCTGGCTGAGGTCGGTCACTCGGAATGAAGTGCAGGGGGCGGCCCTTCTGGACCACCCCCTGAACTAGTATCCAACGTTCTTCGCGATCCGACCGGTCCGTCGCACGCGAAGTGCCTACGGGCAATTCGGCGCGGCGGCGCAATCGAGCGAGTCAGCGGTCGGATCGCTGCCACACGAGAGGTACGGCGACTGCAACGGTCCAGCTTGGCCGAAGACCGTCTGGAGTCCGCGGACAGCGTCGGTGACATCCACCAAGCCATCGTCGTTCGTATCCGCCGCGTCAGAGCAGCTGACGGCCGGGCTTCCCGGCACGAAGAGCGAGAAGAGCAGGAAGATCGTGTCACTGATATCGGCCTGGCCGTCGGCGTTCACGTCACCCCGGCTGAAGTCGGAGCTGCAAGAGACCGAGGTGCACGTGGCGGGGAGGACGGTTCCGCACTCGCTCGTCGCGATCACGCAGAGGTTCTGCGTTCCCGTTCCGGGCAAGGTGAACGTCGCACTCGTCGCGGTGCCAGGCAAGGTCTGGACCGACACGCCATCGACCTGAAGGTCGATCGAACCGTAAATTCCCTGGGCGGTCCAGGAGGCATTCACGGTGCAGGTGGTCGGATTCGTGGTCGCCGTGAGGCTGATCGGCGAGAGCGCCGAGTCGTCGAGGGAAACCACGGTGCAATCGGTCGGGAAGCTCGGGAGACCCTGCTTCACGGCGACGAACGAGATCACGTGCGTACCGGAGATCGGCAACGTGAGCGTGGTCGACTGCGAGATCCCCGGGAGCGTGTTCGCGGGGATTCCGTCGATCGCGATCTCGATCGTGTCATACAGCTCGGCGTTGGTCCAAGAAGCAGTGACCGTCAGGCCACACGGGTTTGGCAGCGTGCACGAGAGCCCCGTGATCACCTGGGGAAGGACCGAGATGTTACAGGTCGGCGAGGTGGTCGACTCGAGGCCGGCACCAACGGAACGCACATTGTACGTGACCACTCCGGTCGGCGGCGCCGGGTCGAGGAAGGACGTGGCAGTTCCGGCGAGCGTGGTGAGGAGTGCACCGTTGCGCAACACGCGCAGCTCGTCGTAGGTGCCGTTGTTGGTCCAACCGAGGGCAACTCCACCGGGGACGCCGAGGCAGGTGAGATTCGTCACCGCGAACGGCGTACGGGTCACAGAACAAGACGCCGGAGCGGAGGCGACCGCGTCGGCGGTCGCAGTGACTTCGTAGCTGGTCGTTCCCGAAAGCGTCTGAGGATCGAGGTAGAAGTTGGCGTTACCGGCGAGAGTCGCGACCAGGAGGCCATCGCTGCGCACTTCGACCGCGTCGTACGCGCCGGAGTTGGTCCAGCTGACCAAGTTGCCCGTGCCGATCGCGTTACAAGTGATCCCGGTGACAGCGCTCGGCACAATCGTAATCGTGCAGATCGTCGGCGTACCCGAAATCCCTTCGGTCGACGGAGTGAGACGGTACTCGTGAAGCCCCGGCCCCGCCGCACCGAGCGACGGATCGATGAAGCTCACTTCGGTACCGGCGAGGGTCGCGACGAAGAGTCCGTTCCGTCGGACTTCAATCTGAGTAAAGGTGTCACCGTTCACCCAAGTGAGGACTGCGCTGCCCAAGCTGTCGGTGCAGGTGAAGTTGGTGATCGCCGACGGCGCGAAGGTGAGCGAGCAGGTTGCCGCCGGGGCGTCGGTCGCGTTGGTGCGAGCGATCACTTCGTAGAGGGTCACACCGGAGACCGGCGCGGCGTCCTGGAAGCTTTGTGCGGTACCCGCCAAGGAACTGAGGAAAGCGCCGTCGCGAAGAATTTCGATCGAATCGTAGGTGCCCGTGTTCAGCCAGCTGAGATCGGCGGTTCCGGCACCGGTGGTGCAGGCGAGTCCGACGACCGGAGAGGGGAGGACCGTCAGGCTCGAAGTGCCCGGAGCGGAGGGGACACCCTCAACAAATCCGACCACGTCGTACTGGTGAGCACCCGGAGCTGCACCGGCGTCAATGAAGACTTCGGAACCGGCGACCAGGGTCGTGATCGGCGCGCCGTCCCGGAAGAGGTCGAGCGAATCGTAGGCGTGCGCGTTGGTCCAGTTGAGCGCAACGCCGGTGGCGAGCTGCGTAGCGACAACCGCGGTCGGCGCGGGCGGAGAGATCTCCACGACGCAAAGGTTCTTCAGTCCAATCTGAGTGCCGTCCACGGCGAAGACGTCGTAGTCCCAGCTTCCTGGGGCCTGGTTCGGATCGGTGTAGGCCTCGCTGGCGCCGGAGAGAACGACGATCAGTTGACCGTCACGCTCAACGCGAATCAGGGGGTACAGGTCGGCGTTGATCCAGTTGAGGGTGACCCCGCCGGCCCCGTTCTCGGCGCAGCTGAGCGCAGTGGTGGCCTGCGGGCGAAGGAACTCGAGAAGCTCCGTGATTCCCTCAGCTGGACGACCGAGAGAACCGACCGCCGGGATCTCCTTGAAGCGGTCCGCCGCGGTCGGCGCACCGGGGAAAGCCGGAAGGACATTGGCAGTATCGCCCGTCGCACCCTCAGAGACGAAGAGCTGCGGGTGATCGAACGGCGCCATTTCCTGACGGACGCGTTCGTCGGTGAGCGTGTGCAGGAACGCGACCAACGCTTCTTGGCGAGCCGGGCTCGTCAAGAGGAACGGGAGCGGCAGAATGATCGGGGAAAGGGTGTCGATGTTCTCGTCGGCGAAGTTGCCTCCGCGAGCGTAGAACTGGACGACCTGTTCGAGAGTCGCGTAACTTCCGTTGTGGAAGTACGGCCCCGTCAGCTCGGTATTGCGCAGGGTCGGAGTCTTCATCGCTCCGGCCATCGCAATCTCTTCGGACGGGATCGGTGGCGGGTTCAGGATCACTGTCCCCGTTTGGAAGGGGAGCGAAGCCAATCCGTACAGCTGCACGAAACCGGCGAAGGAGAGCGGGTCTCCGTTCAGGTCGACACCACCGCGACCGATGTCTTCGGTCGTCGGGCGCACCCCAATGTTGTAGAAGCCGCCGTCGTAGACCGCACTAAAGGCGTCCTTCATCGGCATGCGCTCGAGAATTCCCTCGAGGGCAGAAGCTTCCGGCTCGAGCACCACGGTCAGCTTCGACGAGACCGCGCTCGTGAAGACCGGCGTGGTGTGGCAGAGCAGGCAGTTCGAACGAGTGAAGACGTCGAGGCCTTCGATCTCGAGCGTACTCAGCGCGTTCACGTCACCATCCTGGAACTGGTCGTACGGAGAGTCATCAGAGACCAGAGTGCTCTCGTACATCTGAATGGCGAGCCCCCAGAAGAACGAGAAGTTCGCCTCCATGAGGGTGAACTCGTCGGTGTTGGCGGGAGTGCCCGTGGTCAGCAGCTCGCCGAAGGATGCATCGAAGAGCTTGTCGCTCAACCACCACTCGTCAACGAAGGCATCCTGAATCATCTGGACGTAGTTCGTGCTCAGACCGCTACCGTCGACATCGACGAGCGGTCCGAGGACGCTGTCGGTCGGATGGACGATCTGGAATTGGAGCGGCTCGAGCGAGAGCAGCTTCTTGCCGAGCTTGGGAAAGTCACGGCCGTGGGCCGACATTTCCGTGCCGCTGAGCGGCGGGCCGACCGCTTGCGAGGCGAGTGCCGAACGATCGATCTGGATCTGCGTCGGCGTCACGATCGATGTGCCCAGATCGGCCTTCAGCACCATAGCGCCAACGTCACGGTGCCCGAAAATGCTGCGGCCGTTGAACCAGAAGCTCGCGCGGCCGTCCCAGAAGTTCTCAATGTTGTAGACAGCGTTGATGACGGTCGGAGCGGAGCGCCCGGTGACCCGACGCATGTTCAACCCACCGACGTTGAAGGCCGGATCGGGCGCGCTCGTACGCGAATCCTCCTCACTTCCGGGGATCACGTCGATGAAGTTCGAGAAGTGAACCCCCTGGGAGCCCGCCGCGTCGTCACTGTCAGAGAGCAGAAGCGAATTCTGGTCCCCGACGTCGTTGAGCTTGTGGAACGGGAAATCCTCGAGGGAGACACGGTGGTTCGGAGTCCCGACTTGGAAGATCCCATCGGGGCCCGGGCTCAGGATGTTGCGCGACCGCGTGTCCGATCCTGCGTGATAGTGGCAGGTCGCACAGGCGGTGAGTCCGTCACTGCCGGTCTGCATGTCCCAGAAGAACGCTTTTCCGAGGCGGATCGCCGCGTCCTGGTCTTTGATGTAGTTGAAGAGCGACGCCGGAACCGGCGGCAGCAAGGTCTTCAACGACGGGGGCGGCTCGAGAGGCGGCTCAAGAGGCGGCGGAGTGATTTGGACTTGGCACGTTGCGGCCTGTCCACCCGCCGCAGCGATGACCCCGTTGACGTGGTAAACGTGAAAGGACGCCGGAACTCCGGGGTCGGTGAACGCGGTGGTCGTTCCCGGTAGCGTGAGGAGGAGCACCGCATCTCGGCGAATCTCGATGAAGTCGTACAACTCCGCGTTCGTCCAGGAGAGCAGGACGTTTTGCTGGAGTACCGTGCAACCGAGTCCGGTCGGGGGAAGCTGAGCTTCCACAGTACCCGGAGTGGACCACACCCCGAGCGTCAAGAGAGCGAGCATTAGCCCGCGTTTCACACACCTCGCCACAACACACCTCCAGGTTGGCGCGCCGAGACTTTGCACGCTCCTCGTGAACTGCGAGGAGGACCCACTGCAATGGTCTCGGAGACGTTCTTCATAAGGAGTGGTTCAGCCTCCAGGCTGCGGGAGAGACTCCCGTTCACCAACTCCGTACCAGTTCTTCCAAGGAATAGGTCGCGCCCGCGATCCCCCCTCCAGGGGGTGTCATGATTGACATGACCAAAACTTTTGGTCAGGTTGACAGGTCGGGGCCGCCACAAACCATGGCGAAATTGCGACTTAACACAGACCCGATCCTACCAGCGTATTTACACCTGGCTACCACCGATCGCGAAGAGAGTTGACATACGATCTACCCCTTGCTGCGCTGGCCGGAGGCGTTATTCTCAGAACTCCGGGAGCGATAGTGGTTTGGACATTTCCCGGGAACCAAGGTATAGCGTGCTGGGGGTCGAAAACGTCACCGTCGGGGCTGGCTGCTCTCTTCGGTGTCAACGGTCCCGTCGGTGTCCGCGGTCCCTCCTGCCAACGCATGAGGGCCCCCGGGCACCCATCAGCTCTCCCCTATCGATCCGTACCTCGAGGAGGGGCGCGGAATGAAAAAACGCGAGGGTGCACAGATCTCTCGGCGTCGAGGGATCGATCGATCCTGCAACTCCTGCGTTTCGTCTCAGATGTCGGGCCTCGGGCAGGGCCCACGCTCACAAGATCGTTTTTCATCACCAGGGGCACCGACTCCACCTGCGCCGCGAGCGCGAACGGTGGGGACTCTCTCCTTTGAGGGTCTCTCCGCCGTGCGGGCGTAGGAGAAGTGCCCATGGCTGTTCATCCAACCGAGGAGTCCGCTCCATGCGCCGAACGATCCCGCCGATCTTCGTCATTCTGCTCTCCGTCAGTCTCTCCGTGAGTTGCCTCTCGAGCCGAAGCAACCTCTACGCGGTGGATCTCGACGGCTTCGTGCGCGGAGATTGCAACTCCGATGGGTCGGTCGATGTCAGCGACCCGATTTATACCCTCGAATCTCTGTTCGGAGTTTCGGGCGAAACTCCCGGCTGCTCGGACGCTTGCGACGTGAACGACGACGGAGCGATCAACCTCGCCGACGCCATCGAGCTCCTCGGAGCGGTATTCCTCGGCATCCCCGCTGCGCTACCCGCCCCGCTGACGTGTGGATTTGATCCGACCTCCGACCCCCTCGGGTGCGACGCCCCGGCCTGCACTCTCCCCGTCTCGGAGGAGCGCGCCTTCACCTTGGAGACCGCGCGGGCCGGATTGCCGTATCTCGGAGACCTCCCGGAGAACCAGCGCGAGGGGGTCACTTGGCAGCAGAACTTGCAATCGGGGGTGATCCAGACCGCTCTTTCATATGTCGAGTACGGGCTTCCGATCGGAACCAGCCTGCCGGGCGATCTCTCTCTCGATGGCTCTACTGGGGTTCTGACCGGCACGACGATCCCCAGCGGCCTGCACGCCCTGGAGATCTGGGCGCGCGATGGCAACGGCGACCACACACTCTTCCACGCTGAACTGCCGAGCTTCTCTGCGGCGGAGAGCGAGATCATTCCGGGACAAGTCTTCTCGAATGGCGGATTTCTGCTCGTCGCGATCCAGGACGAAGTCTTCACCTATACTCATCCGCTCCCTTGGCCGACCCCCTACCCGCTCGACGGCTGCACGCCGCTGCAACCTCCGGCGACCGAGGCGGTCGAATCGAAGAACCTCCGCATCTACTATCCGCTCACCGCCACCGCACCGACGCCGCTTCTCATCTTCCACCACGGCACCGGCTTCAACTCGATCGAGTACCAACAGCTCCTCGTGCACCTCGCGTCGCGGGGGATCACCTGCGCCTCCGTCGAGGATCAGTTCCCCTACTTCGAGTTCGTCGATTACTACTGTTGGGGCGGTCACGATGAGGCAGCCGAGGTGCTCGTTTCGGTGCGCCAACTCGTCGAGAGCTACAACCTCGATCCGACCCATCCATTGTTCGGGCGGATCGACAACCGTCGCGTCTTTTACGGAGGACACTCTCGTGGCGGCGCGAGCGCGATGGCGGCCCGCGAGATCGATCCCGACGTGCGCGGAGTGCTGATGCTTCAAGGGACCGATGCACGGCAAGACTCATGGATTGGGAACACCAATCGCTGGATCGATCTTCCCGACGTGCCGGTCATGTGCATCAGCGCGGAGCAAGACACCGACGTGATCTACCCCTTCGCGGAACGGCTCCTCGAGCGGTTTCGGGGGCCGACCTCGATGGTGACGATCTATGGCGGGTGTCACGGCTACTCGACCGACGCGAGCAGCAACGGGTGCGGGGTGTGCAGCTTTACCACCACGGCGCCTGGGGTCGACAGCTGTCGCTACATCGCTCGATCGCTCCAGATCGATCTCTTGCAGCACTACGCGACTGCGTTCTTTCAGCGTTACGCGTTCGGGAACCTGTCGGTCGAGGGAATACTGCACGGAGCCGAGGATGAGGCTTCGCCTTTTGTCGGGGTCAGCTACCGCCGGAACCTCTCCGGGGCGATTCCCGTCGCCGACTTCGAGGACTACCCCTTCACAAATAGTGGGGGCGCTATCGCTTCGAGCGGAGCGCTCCTCTTCATCAAGGGCACCTGCTACGACTGGCCGTTCCCGCTCCCCGCGCCGATCGAGGCGATATCGAACCTGGTCCTCATCGCCGATCCGAACGGGGTCACCACGTTCGACCTCCCCATCGATGTCGCGGGAGCCGCCCTCGACGTCACCGGGACAAAGACGCTCACCTTTCGGGTAAAGAACCACGACATTCATGGTGTGGCTGACAACTTCGGCTACTTCCACCTCGATATGGACCTCGAGCTGATGGACTCGAGCGGCGCCTCGGCGAGTGTGCCGGTCGATCCGCACCTCCCGCAGACCATCTTCCACCCGCAGCCGGAGCCGGCCGGGCTGAACGTTCAGATGAAGTACCAGCGCTTCCTGTCGGTCACGATGCCACTCGGGGAGTTCTTGGTGGTGAACCCATCGCTCGATCTCACCGCGCTCGATTCGATCCGCGTAACGATCACGACGAACGGGACGGCGAACGTCGATGCGCGGATGGGCTTTGACGATTTCCGTTTCGAGTAATCCAACCGAGCGACTTCCATGACTGCAACAGTGACGCTTCAAGCTACCGATCTGTAAGGGCTTCGGAGTTTCGACCTTTCGACGAGTGGCCTGTCCCCCGCGGCTGCGTCGTCCTTTGACGGACGCACCGTCGTCGTTCCAGCGTGAGGAGAACGAGCTTTCTCCCGACACGCCGCTTGCTCCCCCCTGCCTGCGCGTGGAAAGTAGCCCCGCTGGTGAACGGTCCTCCAATCTGGAGGCCACCGATGAAACGTTCGAAGAAGAAGCCCCGCCCCCACAGTTCCAAACCGCGCGGTCGCCGCTCCCGGCTTCGCCGCGTCCTGCCCGGCACCACCTATCTCATCACGAAGAAGATCAACGATGATTTCTTCTTTCTGCGTCCCTCGGATGAGGTGAACGAGCTGATCCTCTACTTGTTGCTGATGAAGCTCGAGAAATACGGACTGCTGATTCACGGGTTCTGCTTCATGAGCAACCATTTCCATCTTCTCGTCACCGATCTTCGAGGGGAACTCCCCGCGCTCATGCGCGAGTTTCTGAGCGAGTCTTCGAAGGCGCTCAAGGTAGAGCTGGGTACCACGCGTCAGATCTGGAGTACGCGCCGATACAGCTCCGTCGAGATGCTCGACCTCGATGCGGCTGAGCGGGAAGCCGCATACATTGCTGTGAATCCGACAGAGGCCGGATTCACCGAGCCCGCAGACTGGCCCGGACTCACCAGCGCGAACTTGAAGTTCGGCGACAGGCTGACCGCCAAACGACCCGACGAGTACTTCTCCCCTCGCTATCGCCCCGACTACGTCTCTGTCACTCTCGCTCCGCTTCCCCAAGCGAGTTTCGGCAAGGAGACAGAGAATCGTGAGGATACAAACGAAGAGGCGAGAGACGAGCAAGCGCTGAACGAGGAGAGCGCCAGGCGTATCCAGAATCACATCGATGCCGCACTGAAGAACATCCATGCCTCTTTGAAGAAGCGAAAGGCGAAGCTCGCCGGGAGAGAAAGAGTTCTGAAGACCTCCCGATACAAGAGAGGCTCGCATCCGATCCGAGGTCTGAATCCTCGATTCGCGACCAAGAACGGTGAACTGCTCAGTAGCGCGATCGAGAGCTTCCGAAAGTTTGAGAGAGAGCATGGCTCCGCGGTGGATCGATACGCCGCCGGTCATTCACAAGCGGTGTTCCCGCGCGGCACCTATGGATATCGAAAACTTCTGGGGGTGCGAGTCGGGCAAGGGGGTGTTGCCGCCTAATCCCACCCCCAGGGAAGAGCTGAATGGGGAGAATCCGAGCGAAGGTGAAAGGGCGACGAAAGGCCGGCGCTCGCGGTCGCTTCGTGTCCGGGTGGTCGCGAGCTCGACTCGAGATT